>Ga0187827_10007051_pt1 | contig 12602 bp, 14 predicted proteins | sample ETNtaG_39_FD_167969 | JGI IMG/M metagenome (GOLD analysis project Ga0187827, IMG submission 167969) | Marine microbial and viral communities from oxygen minimum zone, Eastern Pacific Ocean - ETNP2014_SV_150_PacBio MetaG (Illumina Assembly) | ecosystem: Environmental > Aquatic > Marine > Hypoxic... | reverse complement strand
CGGTTGAAGCATTAATGAAACTCAATGAAATTAAAAAACACATTGGCAAGAAATAAAAGAGTTTCTGGGCTTTGCAAAAACGAATATTTAATTAAATTTGCCACCCATTTGCGAGTGTAGCTCAGGGGTAGAGCATCACCTTGCCAAGGTGAGGGTCGTGGGTCCGAATCCCATCACTCGCTCAAAAATCCCTTTTTTGTTGAGGGATTTTTTACTACCAGCCCAGATGGTGGAATTGGTAGACACGTTGGACTTAAAATCCAATGGACAGTAATGTCCGTGCGGGTTCAAGTCCCGCTCTGGGTACATAACGGAAGATTATCGAAAGATTCTCTTCCGTTTTTATTTTTAAATCCTTTGTAAGATTATTTCTGTGCCACCAGAATTTTCTTCAATATAATTTTTACAAATATTCTCTTGAGAATTATTTTCAAAGTAAGAAATAGCATTTGTTAGATTATTAGAATTAGAGACGCTCTTAGCAGCTCCCAATCTAATAAGCTCATCTGCTTCATTAAATTTTTTATAATTAGGGCCAAATATAACTGGCAAACCGAAAGTTACTGCTTCTAAGATATTATGAACTCCTACACCAAAACCCCCACCAATGTAAGCGATTTTTCCGTATTGATAAATATCAGATAGAATACCAATACTATCGATAATTAACAGATTGTTTTCAACTATATTTTTTTTATTTGCTCTAGAATAGAGCAATCCGTTTGTTAGTTTTTTTAGTTGTTGAACTTTTGAAATTTCGTGTGGTGCAGTAATATAGTTGTACTGCGAATTCTCTTTTATAAACTGTATAAGAAGAGCATCATCTTTAGGCCAGGTGCTACCACAAATAATAGTGGGTTTTTGTCTACAAAATTCAGCAACCAAAGGGATCTCCTTTGCAGAATCTACCTTTGCTCTTACCCTGTCAAATCGTGTATCGCCACTGATTGTAGTGTTTTTGAATCCAATGGCCTTTAGAAATTCATCTGAGAGTTTGTCCTGAACAAAAAAGTGAGTAACATTTTTAAGTTGTCTTGCAAACCACCTGTTTTTAAAAAAGATTTGTTCCTTTCTAAATATAGAAGAAACAGAATAAAAAGGAATATTTTGCTTTTTGCATTCCAACATATAATTAAACCAGAATTCATATTTGATAAAGACTACTTTTATAGGCTTTACAATGCGAATGAATCTTTTTGCATTCACTTTTGTATCTGCAGGAAGGTAAAATGTCCAATCAGCACCTTTACAATTTTTCCTTATTTCATATCCGGAAGGAGAAAAAAAAGTCAATAGTATTTTGTGAGTTGGATACTTTTTTTTGTAGCCCTCTATTATTGGGCTACCTTGTTCAAATTCTCCTAAGGAAGCACAGTGGAACCAAATAATACTAGGTTGATTTTTAATTGCAGCTTCTATCTTTTGGAAAATGTTTTTTCTTCCCCTTATCCATAATTTAGCTTTAGAATTAAAAGGTAATATAATCCGTATTCCTAAAACATAAAGCAGAATACTTATGTTATACAAGAATTGCATTATCGATAGTAGAATTCTTCTTGATTTCTTTTAAAAATGGGGATAATAACTCCTGCCTTTATACCTACTAAAATATCATTTCTGTAATTAGCAGAAGTGTAAGACATTTCATCAAAGTTATAAGATCTCAGGTTTTTGGTCCAACCTTTTGTCAGTTCCAAACCAGCATATAGTTTAACATTATTTCGTTTACTGAAATACATATAATTAGCATTAAATTTAGCACTAATTCCTCCACTTAATCTGTCATAACCTTTTTTATACTCATCATCCAAATGAGGAATGATATCTTCTTGTGTTTGAATACGAATTTTGTGTTGCATGTAACCAATTCCAGAAAAAAGATAAATACCTGTTTCATTTCCTTCATAAAAAGTAAATGCTTTGCCGCCATTTAAAAAAATAGAAAATCCTCTCTCGTATGTTAGAACATTAGCGAACAATCCATCTTTATTTATTATTTCTTCATTCTTAGTTGCAATACCATCAAATAAATTTTCAGATTTAATCTTATAACCAAAAATGTAAGAGCCGTCAATTTCAAAAATCCAATTTTGTTTGGTCTTCTCCATATATCCCATTGAAATAGAAGAATTATCCCCATAATCTTTTGCTAAATCACCAAAAGGAAATTGATGAGTGTATTCAAAAAGTATTGTGTTTAATGTATTTTGTTTTCCCTGACCCAAAAGAGATAAAGAATAAAAACAAAATATGAAAACGATAGCTTTTTTCATCTAAATTAATTTGGTGTAAAAATACGTTTTTTCGTTTGTTACAAACGAATACAAGCAGTAATAATTGCCTATATTTGTCGTTTATAATCTTCAGATAATGAAATTACAAATGGTTGACCTATATGGTCAGTATAAGAAGATCCAAAAAGAAATAGATGATGCCATCTTAGATGTTGTAAGCTCTTGTTCATACATCAATGGTCCTGATGTAAAAGGTTTTCAAAAGAATCTAGAAGATTATTTGGGAGTAAGATATGTAATCCCTTGCGCGAACGGAACAGATGCTTTACAAGTAGCGCTAATGGCTTTAGAACTAAAGGAAGGAGATGAAATTATTTGTCCGGATTTTACGTTTGTAGCGACAGCTGAAGTAGTAAAATTATTAGGGCTAAAAGCTGTTTTTGTAGATGTAAATAAAGATCACTTTACTATTGATATTGAAAAGATAAGGAAATCAATAACACCTAAAACAAAAGCCATTATTCCGGTGCATCTGTTTGGACAATGTGCCAATATGGAAAAAATTCAGCAAATCGCTAAGGAAAACAACCTTTATGTAATTGAGGATACTGCTCAATCTATTGGGGCAGATTTTATTTTTAAAAACCGAGAAAGAAAAAAAGCAGGGACAATAGGAGATATAGGTACTACTTCATTTTTTCCCTCAAAGAATTTAGGTTGTTATGGTGATGGTGGTGCTATCTTTACAAATAATGATGCTTTAGCCGAAAAGATGAGGAAGATGGTAAATCATGGTATGGAAGACAGGTATAATTACAAATATATTGGAGTAAATTCTCGACTTGATAGTATGCAAGCAACCATACTAAACATCAAACTAAAACATTTAGAATCTTATAATGCAGCAAGGATTGGCGCAGCTAATTATTATGATAAATATTTTTCTGGTTGTGAGCAAATTACTACTCCAAAAAGAGCAGATTTTTCTACTCATGTTTTTCATCAGTATACTTTAATTATAAAAAACACAAATAGAGATAAGTTAAGTGCTCATCTTCAAAACTTGGATATTCCTTTTGGGGTGTATTACCCCGTCCCCTTACATCACCAACTTCCATATTCTGATAATAGATTTAGAGAACAAGATTTTTCAGTAACAAATATGCTTTGTAAAACGGTACTTTCTTTACCTATGCATACCGAACTCACTAATAAACAAATGGATTATATTTCAAACACAATATTAGATTTTATAAATGACTAATACTAATACATATTTTTTTCACCAAACAGCTATAATTGATTCTGGTTGCCAAATTGGGAATGGAACTAAAATTTGGCATTTTTCCCATTTGATGGAAGGTGCTAAGGTAGGGGAGAATTGTAATATTGGGCAAAATGTTTTTATTGCTAATGATGTGCTTTTAGGTAGTAATGTAAAAGTACAGAATAATGTATCTCTTTATAGTGGAGTACAATGTGAGGATGATGTTTTTTTAGGCCCATCTATGGTTTTTACTAATGTAAAAAATCCTAGAAGTGCTATTTTAAGAAAAGATAAATTTCAAAAAACACTTATTCGAAAAGGAGCTACAATTGGCGCAAATGCAACTATTATTTGTGGTGTTACAATTGGAAGATTTGCCTTTGTAGCAGCTGGTGCTGTAATTACAAAAGATGTAGAAGATTATGCGCTCATGAAGGGTGTTCCTGCTAAACAGAGTGGTTGGCTCTCAGAGTTTGGTGAGAAATTAATGTTTGAAAATGGTATTGCCATTTGTAAAACTACAAATCAGAAATATACATTAGAAAATGGAAGTTGTTTAAAATATGAGTGAACAAAAAAAAATAAGGTTTGCTGTAGTTGGTTGTGGGCATATAGGAAAGCGACATATTGCAGAGATTAAGGCCAATCCTGATTCTGAACTTTTGGCGGTATGTGATATTAAAAATGCAAATGAATTTGATGATATTGACGTTCCATTTTTTAACTCTATAGGTGACCTTTTTGATTCTGATATTCAGGTTGATGTAATTAATATTTGTACACCAAATGGTTTCCATACAGAACAATCTTTGATGGCTTTGGAGCGGTGTAATGTGCTCGTAGAAAAACCAATGGCTCTTTCAGTAAAAGATGCAAATGCCATGATTAAAAAGGAGAGAGAAACAGGTAATCAGCTTTTTTGCGTAATGCAAAATAGATATTCACCTCCTGCTATTTGGCTGAAATCCATTATTGAGAAAAAATTACTGGGAGATATCTTTATGGTACATCTTAATTGTTTCTGGAACAGAGATGAGCGCTACTATAATTCAGCTAATTGGAGAGGAACTAAGGATTCGGATGGTGGTACACTTTTCACTCAATTTTCTCATTTTGTTGATATTTTGTTTCATCTTTTCAATAATATAAAGCTAACGAGCGCAGTTTTATCTAATTTTACACATCAGTATACAACCGATTTTGAAGATTCTGGAATTTTGAATTTTACTTTAAAGAAGAATGCAATTGGTAGTATGCAGTTTTCTACTTCTGTTTTCGAAAAAAATATGGAATCTAGCATTACTATAATAGGAAAAAATGGAAGTGTGAAAGTAGGTGGGCAATACATGGAAAGAGTAGAGTATTCTCATATTGATAATTATTCTATGCCAGAACTAATCGAAGGAAATAATGCAAACAATTATGGTAATTATAAGGGTAGCGCTAATAACCACAATTTTGTAATAAAGAATGTAATTGAAACATTAAAAGGAAATCAGGAAAAAGATGCAACTCCAGAGGAATGTTTAGAGGTTATTGCGTTTATTGAGGAAGTTTATAAAACCAAAAATGCAGAAAGTATCCTTATTTAATTTTGATATTTTTGTAAAACAAACAAATGAGTAAAACAATATTAATAACAGGAGGAGCGGGATTTATTGGCTCACATGTAGTAAGATTATTTGTAAATAAGTATTCAGATTATAAAATTATAAACTTGGATAAATTAACTTATGCAGGTAATCTAGAAAATTTAAGAGATGTTGAAGATGCGCCAAACTATACCTTTGAAAAAGGCGATATAGTAGATAAGGTTTTTATTGCAAAATTGTTTACAAAACACAAATTTGATGGAGTGATTCACCTTGCAGCTGAAAGCCATGTTGACAGATCAATTACTAATCCAATGGAGTTTATTATGACAAATGTAGTTGGGACAGTAAACTTATTAAATGCTGCAAAGAATGCATGGAAAGGAAATGAAAAGGGAAAACTTTTTTATCATGTCTCAACTGATGAGGTTTACGGAAGTTTAGGAGATACGGGATTGTTTTTAGAAACAACTCCATACGATCCTCAATCGCCATATTCATCATCAAAAGCAAGTTCTGATCATTTTGTACGTGCTTATGGAAATACTTATGACATGCCTTATGTAATTTCAAACTGCTCCAATAATTATGGACCAAATCAGTTTCCGGAAAAGTTATTGCCATTATTTATCAATAATATCAGAAATGGGAAATCTTTACCAGTTTATGGTGATGGGAAATTCACAAGAGATTGGCTTTATGTAGTAGATCATGCTTGTGCGATTGATAAGATTTATCATGAAGGGAAAACGAGCGAAACTTATAATATTGGGGGCTTTAATGAATGGGCAAATATTGATCTGATAAAGGTGCTTTGCAAACAAATGGATATTGCATTAGGTAATGCGAAAGATACTTCTGAGAGATTAATCATTTATGTGAAGGATCGGCCAGGACATGATAAGCGTTATGCGATTGATGCTAATAAATTGAGAAATGAATTAGGATGGGAGCCGTCATTACAATTTGAAGAAGGGCTGGGAAAAACAATTGCTTGGTACCTTGATAATAAGGAATGGATGGATAATATTACCTCAGGTGATTATCAAAGATATTATGAACAACAATACAATTAAATGTTAAAGTGGTTTTATAAAAAAAAGCAAAAAGAAGAGATTGACTCACTTGACTTTTCGGCACTAAAAACTGATATACATTCTCATTTTATACCAGGTATTGATGATGGTTCTCCTGATATGGAGACAACAATTAATCTGATAAAAGAAATGCAACAATTGGGATTTTCCAAAGTAATTACCAGCCCACATGTAATGAGTGACTTCTTTAAAAACACTTCTGAAATAATTTTGAAAGGGCTTTCTGATGTGCGAGCTGAACTAATAAATCAGCAAATTGACATGGAAATTGATGCAGTAGCTGAATACTATATTGATTATGATTTTGAGCAGAAAATAGGGCATGAGCAATTTCTGACTTTTGGTGATAACTACTTATTGGTAGAGCTGTCATTTATGGAAGCGCCCAAGAGCTTTTATAATATTATTTTTAAACTTCAATTAGAAGGTTATAAGGTAGTTCTTGCTCATCCTGAAAGATACCTCTATTATCAAATGAAGGATTATGAGGAATTGATAAATAGAGATGTGCTTTTACAAATAAATCTTCTTTCTTTAATCGGTTATTATTCTGATGGAATAAGAAAAAAAACAGAAGAGTTAATTGCTAATGATATGGTGAGTTTTTTGGGTAGTGATTGCCATAATATGAATCATGCAGAGTTATATAAAGAATGCAAGACTAAAAAATCTTGGCATGATTTGAATAATAGTAGAAAATTATTAAACAGTACTTTGTAAACTAGCGCTTTCAGTTGGTATTTTTCTGTCTACTTTTTTAAATAATCCTTGTAAAACTTTTCCAGGTCCTACTTCAGTAACTGATGTTAATCCATCAGTAATCATTTGTTGCATAGTTTGTGTCCACATCACAGATGCAGTAAGTTGTTTTTTTAGATTTTCTTTAATTTCATTAGGATTAGTAATTGTCGTTGCAGTTACATTTTGATAGATAGGACAGATTCCTTTATTAAATTGCGTATATTCAATTGCAGATTCTAGTTCAGATCTTGCAGGTTCCATTAAAGGAGAATGGAAAGCACCACCAACAGGTAATTTCAATGTTCTTTTGGCACCAACTTCCGTTAATTTTTCACAAGCAATATCAATTCCTTCATTAGTGCCAGAGATAACTAATTGCCTTGGACAATTGTAATTTGCAGGAACAACTACTTCATCAATCTCTAAACAAATATTTTCAACAATTTCATTTTCTAATCCTAGTACAGCAGCCATTGTGGAGGGATTTTGTTCACATGCTTTTTGCATTGCTATTGCTCTTTTTGACACTAATGCTAAACCATTTTCAAATGATAAATATCCAGCGGAAACTAATGCTGAGAACTCACCAAGTGAATGTCCAGCAACCATTTCTGGCTGAAATGAATCACTTAATACTTTTGCTAAAATTACAGAATGTAAAAAGATAGCAGGCTGAGTTACTTTTGTTTGTTTTAGAGCTTCTGGATCTTCATCAAACATAATATTAGTGATAGAGAATCCTAAAATATCATTTGCTTTATTAAAAAGTTGTTTTGCAACTTCAGAATTTTCGAAAAGATTTTTTCCCATTCCTGGAAATTGCGCTCCTTGTCCAGGAAATACATATGCTTTCATTTATTATTTTAATAGATTCATAAGTTCTGATCTTGTTTTTTCATCTGACATAAAAATGCCAGAAAAAGCAGATGTTGTAGCAAATGAATGTTGTTTTTCAACTCCTCTCATTTGCATACAAAGATGTTGTGCTTCAATAACTACAGCTACCCCTTTTGGCACTAGTGTGTTTTGCAAACAATCTTTTATTTCATCTGTTAATCTCTCTTGCACTTGTAATCTTCGAGAAAAAACATCTACAATTCTTGGTATTTTACTCAAGCCTACAATATTCCCGTTTGGGATATATGCTATATGTGCTTTTCCAAAAAAAGGCAAAATATGATGTTCACATAGAGAATATAATTCAATATCTTTTACTAATACCATCTGACTATAATCCTCTGAAAACATGGCTGATCTTAATATCTCTGATGGGTTTATTTTATATCCATTTGTCAGAAATTCCATTGATTTTGCAACACGTTCAGGAGTTTTTAAGAGCCCCTCTCTCTCAGGATCTTCTCCAATTTCTGAAAGTACTGATTTGATATTTCTAGCTAGATTCTTGTTGTAATTATCACTCATCTTTTTATAAATAGGCTGCAAATATACCATATATTTGCCATATGAATGTATTAATTGTTGCAGCTACAAGATCTGAAATCACATCTGATAAGATAATTGATTTGCCTGTATTAATCACTGGAGTAGGGATGATAAATACTGCAATAGGTTTGACAAAAGAATTAAATAATAATGATTATGATTTAGTTATAAACATAGGAATTGCTGGTTGTTTTTCAAATGAAATAAAAATAGGAGATGTTGTTGAGGTTATTGAGGATTGTTTTTCTGAGATTGGTTTTGAAGATGGAGAATTTTTTTCAGAATTCTCGGATTTTGATATAAAAATGAAATATAAAGTTAAAGGAAAAACTAGTTTGAGAAAAGTAAAAGGAATTACTGTAAATACAGTTCATGGCAATACTAATTCAGTCCATAATATAATAGAAAGATTACATCCTGATATTGAAAGTATGGAAGGCGCTACAGTATTTAAAGTATGTGAAGAAATGGAAGTTTCTTGTATTCAGATAAGATCAATTTCTAATAAAGTTGAGAAAAGAAATAAAGAAAAATGGAGTTTAGATCTAGCAATTTCAAATCTGAATTTAAAGGTAGAAGAAATAATTAATTCTTTATGAAACTAACTTTAGGATTTTCACCTTGTCCGAATGACACATTTATTTTTGAAGCTTTAGTACATCATAAAATAGATACGGAAGGCTTAGAGTTTGAAGTTGTTTTTGCAGATGTAGAACAGTTAAATAGATGGGCTCTTTCTGGAAAATTAAATATTACAAAACTTTCTTTCCATGCTTTTACATATTGCGTAGAAGATTATGTTTTGTTAGATAGTGGTTCAGTCCTTGGAAGAAATTGCGGACCTTTACTAATTAAAAAACCAGATATCATTTTGACCCCTGAGAGCAAGATTGCAATACCTGGCAAATATACAACTGCAAATATGCTCCTAAATATTGCAAGCCCTGAGTACACCAATAAGATTGAGATTCTTTTTTCGGAAATTGAAAATAAAATCCTTACTAAAGAAGTTGATGCAGGACTTATTATTCATGAGAACAGATTTACATTTCAGGATAAAGGTTTGGAAAAGGTAAAAGACTTAGGTGAATTTTGGGAAGAAGAAACAAGACTTCCTATTCCTCTTGCAGGGATAGCCGTTAATAGAAATATATCAGTTAGGATTCAACAAAAAATTGAAAGAATCTTAAGGAAATCAGTAGAGTATGCTTTTGGAAACAGAGAATCTTCTTCAGAATTTGTGAAGATCCACGCACAAGAAGCAGAGAGAGAAGTAGTTGATGCACACATCAATTTATATGTAAACGATTTCTCTATTGCTTTAGGAGAAGAAGGGAAAGGTGCAATTGAAAGAATTTTTCAGAATTTAGGAAAACCTACGGATAATATCTTTATAAGATAAGAAACTATTAGAGATATTTCCTGAAGATTTAGAATTAAAGAAGAAATTTTTTGTTTATTTTATAATTGAGAAAAATAAGAATTAAAACTGTAAGAAATAAGAAAGTTATGGGGAAAAAGGGAAAAATAGCATTAGTTATTGAAGGAGGGGGGTTTAAATCAGTTTTCTCAGCAGGGGTATTAGATGCATTCTTAATTAATAGGTTGAATCCTTTTGATATTTATATAGGCGTTTCAAGTGGAGCAATGGCTTTGTCTTATTATATAACCGATCAATACAAGATGTATTTTTCACTTTCAAAAGAGGTATCTGTTAATACGGAATTTTTAAGCTACACACATGCTCTTTCAGATCAAGGATATATGGATCTAAAGTTTTTGTCAGAATATGCAAGAAAAAATCACCCATTAGAATTACAAAACATGAAAGAATTTAAAGAGAATAAGAAATTTTATATAGTAGCTACAAATTTAGATAATGGTGATCCTGTTTATTTAGAGCCAGACAAACAGAATATCTATAAATGTCTACGAGCAACTTCTTCATTGCCTTTCTTTACTAAAGGTAAGTGCAAGATTAATGGGATAGAACTAATGGATGGAGCCTGGTCTGATCCAATACCAGTAAAATCAGCAATTGATTTTGGAGCCAATAAGGTGATTGTTATTAGACCAAATCCTTCAGATTATAAAATGCGAGGATTAAGTTATTTAGGGTTATTTGCTGGCTATTGGTGGAAGAATAATTTAAAAGTAAGGGATATCTTTTTTAAGGAGCACAATTATTACAATAGATCCGTAGATTATTTAATGCAAGAACATAAAAATATACAGATTATACAAATATGTCCTGATAATCTATTAAAATCATCTGTAGTTGGTACTACCCAAGAAGATCTAACACTAGATTATCATTGTGGTTTGGAAAAAGGGCTAGATTTTCTTAATGCTAATGTTGTATAAATTTACTTGATCGGATTTATTTTTTCTGGACCTCTCGATCTTAATTCTGAACTTTTTTAGAGAATTATTTAATAATTTTGTAGAATGATTAGGATTTTATTTTTATTTTTATTCTGTAGTCAATTAATAATTGCACAGAATTTAAATAATTTGGATTTTGGTACTGATTCAACTTTTGATATAATCAGTTGGAATATTGAATGGTTCCCAAAGAATAGTACTACTGCAATTAAGGTGCAGGAAATACTTGCAAATTTAGAATCTGATATATATGCTTTACAAGAAATTGATGATACTACACTTCTAAAACAAGTTGTAGCAAATATCCCTGGTTACGAGTGCTATTTTAAAAGCACCTATTATGGAGGTTTAACATATGTTTATAATTCAAATACTGTACAGATAAATGCCAAATATGAGATATTTACTTCTCAGTCATATTGGAATGCCTTTCCACGCTCTCCTCAAATACTTGATTGTACCTTTAATGGAGATAACTATATTATCATTAATAATCATTTTAAATGTTGTGGAGATGGCATATTAAATATAAATAACCCTACAGATGAGGAAAATAGAAGATTACAAGCTATCACCTTCTTAAAACAATATATTGATAACAACTTTCCTTCTAAGAAAGTAATTTTACTAGGAGATCTGAATGATGAGTTGATTGATAACAATTTAAATAACGTGTTTCAAGATATTATTCTTGATAGCTCTAATTATTCTTTTGTTGATATGCAAATTGCACAAAGTAGTAGTGTTAACTGGTCTTATCCTACTTGGCCATCACATCTTGATCATATTCTTATTACTAATGAATTATTTTTCACATTCCAAGATCCCGGATCACTTGTTTCTGTCATTAGAGTTGATGATTATATGAGTAGTTGGAGTGATTACGAAAATAATGTATCTGATCACAGGCCAATTGGTTTAAAACTTAATTCTAATATTCTAAATTCTATCTCTGAAGGAATAAATTCAAATAAGGTTCTTACTAAAGTAGTGGATGTTTTAGGTAGAGGAATTAGAGGAACTACCAAAGGATTACTTTTCAAATTATATGATGATGGAACTGTTGAGAAAAAGATAATTATTAAATAAATAAAAACCCACTAGATAAGTGAGGTTCTTATATATTAGCAGAATGAATAATCTAAATGAAAAAACAGGAATTACTTCATCTATACTTATTATGGCTGGATGCCTATTAAAAGCATTTCATCTTCAAGGAGCAGCAGTGGTATTAACATCCGGATTCTTATTTTTCTCTTTAATCTTCATGCCATCAATTATTTTTTCTCAATTAAAAGAGAAAAAAATAATTCACGCAATAGCAGGGTTTTTTCTTAGCACATTAATACTTGGTGTTCTGTTCAAAATAATGCATTGGCCATTTGCTGATTTTCTTATTTCTTGGAGTGTAACAATCTCTCTTTTTGGTATAACTCCCATATATATTATAAGTAACTATTATGCTAAAATAAATGAGGATTTAAGTAAAAAGGATCGCATGAAAAATATTCTAATTGGGGTTCTCATTCTTGCTTCTTTATCATTATGGTATGCAATGATAGATATATCTAAAACACCAAGTCCTTACACAATATCTTAAAAAAGTTCGAAATTAAGATCGAGAGGTCCACAAGAAATAATCCCACTCAATTGAGTGGGATTATTTTATTTATACTAATTAAATAAATCCTTGGATTTATAAATAGTTATCCCTTCTATTTGATGCAATAGTGATTCATTAATGATTTTCATTGCTAAATCTTTAACTAATAAAGGTTTTAAGGATTTTAGAAAACCTAATTTATTTATGCCTTGTAAAAACTTTATACTATTTTTTTCACCT
>Ga0187827_10007050_pt1 | contig 12604 bp, 11 predicted proteins | sample ETNtaG_39_FD_167969 | JGI IMG/M metagenome (GOLD analysis project Ga0187827, IMG submission 167969) | Marine microbial and viral communities from oxygen minimum zone, Eastern Pacific Ocean - ETNP2014_SV_150_PacBio MetaG (Illumina Assembly) | ecosystem: Environmental > Aquatic > Marine > Hypoxic... | reverse complement strand
AGGACGGTCGGCTGCAACTCAAGTTGCAGAGCAAGATCGGCACGCTCGGCAACATCTTCTACAACCGTCGGCTGCCCACCGTCAACGACTACTACGAGCCCTGGACCTACGACTACGAGCACCTCTTCAACGCACCTGAGGGCGATGACCAGCCGACTGCCAGGCCGATCTCTCTGATCACCGGTGAGTTCATGGAGATCGAGTCCGGCCCAAACTGGGATGACGACCTGGGTGGCTCACCCGTATACGCCTCAAATGACCCGAATGTGGGCTCGCTGACCGACGAGGAGAGGGCCCAGCTGAACGAGATCGAGAGGGTGATGTTCTTCTACCTGCCCCGGATCTGCAACCACTGCATCAACCCGGGCTGTGTGGCTGCCTGTCCTGCCGGCGCTGCCTATAAGCGTGGCGAGGACGGCATCGTGCTCGTCAACCAGGACAAGTGCCGTGCATGGCGGATGTGCATCTCAGGATGTCCCTACAAGAAGGTTTACTACAACTGGTCAACGGGCAAGTCGGAGAAGTGCGTCCTCTGCTTCCCACGGCTTGAGAGCGGCCAGGCACCGGCCTGTTTCCACTCGTGTGTCGGCCGAATTCGCTATCTGGGTGTACTGCTGTATGACGCCGACCGGATAGAGGAGGTTGCGAGTTCGCCAGAATCCGAGTTGGTTGAGGCACAGCGGGGAATCATCCAGGATCCGTTTGACCCAGAGGTGATCGCTGCGGCAAAGGCCAACGGTGTTACCGACGGAATGCTCCAGGCAGCAAAACATTCGCCTGTGTACAAGTTCGTCAAGGAGTGGAAGTTGGCCCTGCCGCTCCACTCCGAATTCCGTACGGTACCGATGCTCTACTACGTGCCCCCCATGTTGCCAGTCCTGGCCAAGATGAAGGACGGCAAGTACGACGTTGCCGGCGCCGAGGCTGAGGGCCTCAAGCCACAGTTGACGTCGCTGGAGAACGCCAGAGCTCCGTTGCGCTACATGGCCAACCTGTTCTCGGCGGGCAACGAGGACATCGTGACCGAGGTCTACCGGAAGCTCATCGCCGTCCGTATCTACAAGCGTGCCGAAAAGGTCGGAGATATATCCCAGGAGGAGGCGCAGGACGCACTTGACGTCGGGAATCTGACAGCCGAGGAGGCAGAGGCCATATTCCGTCTAACCGCCCTGCCCTCATTCGAGGAGCGCTTCGTCGTGCCCCCGTTGGCTCGCGAGGTGGCCATCGAGCAGATTGAGAGCCCCTACGATCGGAAGCGCGAGGGTGGGTTTGGCAGCCGCACCGCTCCAGGGCGGAGGTGGTGATCGTGGAGGACCGGGCCATAGCGAGGTCCGTCTGGGGGTTCTATGCCGGGCTGCTCGACTACCCGACTGAGAACCCCCTCGATGCCATCGAGGAGTGTCGGAGCCTGGTTGTAGGGGTTTCGTCGGAGGCCGATGCTCTGCTGGCCCGGTTCCAGGAGTTTGTCGAAGGGTCAACCCTTGGTCGCCTCCAGGAGGAGTACACCCGGGCGTTCGACATGGACGAGTCCCACAGTCTGTACGTGGGCTACCACTTGTTGGGTGAGAGCTACAAGAGGAGCGCGATGCTCCTCGAGTTCATGGAGCGGTACAGGGCGCACGGGGTCGAGGTGGCTGGGGAGTTAGCTGACTACCTGCCGGTGATCCTCCGATTCCTGACTGTCTGCGATGACTGTGACCTGGTTGACGAGATCGTCTGCGACGCGATCTGGCCCTCTCTTGAGATGATCTCAAAGGATGACAACGCCGACGACGCGGACCCGGATGAAGAGGGACCGCCGGTGGCAGCACCCCTGCCCTATCACGAGTTGTTGGATTCCCTGCTTCTCTTCGTGCGGGCTTCCACATCCGGTAGCACCCAACCGCTCGCAGCAACCACTGCTGTGGGATGGCCGACAACGTGAGGAGAGGCTGACAATGCTGGATGACGTGCTGTTCGTGCCCTTCCCGTACCTGGCGATTATCACCGCCATCTGGGTCGGGATCTACCGCTTCCGTAACGATCGCTTCTCCTATTCCAGCCAGTCATCCCAGTTCCTTGAGAACCGGATGCTCAGTTGGGGGTCGGCGCCATGGCATTACGCCATCCTTACGATCCTGATGGCGCACTTAGTGGCCCTTCTGGTTCCGTCAATCTGGGCTTCTGTGATCGCGGCACCGGTTCGTCTCTACACCCTTGAGGTGACCGGCCTGTCGTTAGCGTTGATGGCAATTTTCGCTCTTTGTGTGCTCATCTATCGCCGTCTAACGACGCACCGGGTGCGGACCGTGACGACACCAGCTGACTGGCTGTTGTTCGCCCTACTGCTGGCTCAGGTGGTTTTAGGCTTCTGGGTGTCTCTCTTCTTTCGCTGGGGTGCCGACTGGTACCTGCACACGACGGTGCCGTGGGTCGTTTCCCTTGTGAAATTCCAGCCCGACACCTCGACTGTCACCACGCTTCCGTGGGTGGTCAAGTTCCACATCCTGGGTGGGTTTGCCATCATTGCCGTCTTCCCATTCACCCGTCTGGTGCACGCGGTGATCTGGCCCATCACCTACCTGTGGAGGCCACACCAGGTGGTCATCTGGAACAGGAAGATGACCGGCACGGGAAGAAAGGCTGCACAGTAGCCACGGTCAGAACAGTGGGGAGGCAAGATCAAATGGCTGTGAACAGCCAGATGGAACCGGAGGCTCAATCCCGTGGGGCGAACCGGATCCTTGTTACCGCCACCATCGCGTTCACTCTTTGTTTTGCGGTTTGGGTGGTTTTCGCGATCATCGGGCTTCCACTGCGACAAGAACTCGGGTTATCCGACTCCCAGTTCGCGTTGCTTGCCGCCACCCCCATTCTCACCGGGTCGCTCCTAAGAATTCCCCTCGGCATCATGACGGACATATTCGGCGGGCGTCGGGTGTTCACGATATTGCTACTGGTTACAGCCATTTCTGTCTACCTGGTGAGCAAGGCTGATTCCTATCCCGAGCTTCTCATCTCGGCTCTCTTCATAGGTCTGTCGGGCGCCACGTTCGCTGTTGGGATCGCCTGGGTATCTGCCTGGTATCCCCATGAGCGAAAGGGCTACGCCCTTGGAATGTTTGGTGCCGGCAACGTGGGTGCATCCATCACCAAGCTCTTAGCTCCCACCTTGGTTACCGCTGTTTCCATCGGTGGTCTGGCCGGCGGCTACATCCCCGGTGGGTGGAGATTCGTGCCGTTCTCCTATGCCGTGGTGCTAGTTGTCATGGCGACGTTGATTTGGACCGTAACCCCATCACACGACATCAAGCCCGGCCTGGGGCGACCCGTGAGGGAGTTGCTCAAGCCGTTGGGACACATCCGCGTCTGGCGATTCGGCTACTACTACGTCGTGGTTTTTGGTGCCTACGTGGCACTGGCCCTGTGGCTACCGAAGTACTACGTGGATGTGTTCGGAGTTGACCTCAAGGTCGCCGGTGCACTTACCGCACTGTTCATATTCCCCGCCAGCCTGCTTCGACCCGTGGGAGGCCATCTGGCCGACCGGATAGGTGCTCGCCGAGTCATGCACTGGGTCTTCGCAACGATTGCGGGGATCTCGTTCCTGTTGTCATTTCCAGATGGACACCTAACCCTTCACCAAACCAAGATGGCAGGGGTTCGAGAGATATTGCCCTTTGATCAGAACATATGGCTGTTCACCACGCTCGTATTCATCATCGGAGTCGCTATGGGCATAGGGAAGGCGGCTGTCTACAGGTACATCCCCGACTATTTCGAGGAGGACGTCGGCTCCGTGGGCGGGCTGGTGGGAGCGGTCGGCGGCTTCGGCGGCTTCTACCTGCCTCTCCTATTCGCAGGAGCACTGTTTCTCACCAACCTTCCCACGAGCGCTTTCTTCGTGCTGTTCTTGTTCTCATCAGCAGCTTGGGTGTGGTTGCACCTGACAGTCCTACGGATCCTTCGAAGTGCGGCTCCCCACCTTGAGCATGAGTTTGACAAGCGCGAGCACCCAGTGGCGACATGATGAGCTGCAGGTCAACCAGTGATGACGGGCGACACGTCCCCTGGGGCCAACCTGAAGCCCCTTGCTCCCCAAATCGACCCTGAGCCTAGAAGTGAGGAATAGGAATGGCTGACTTGTACGAATGGGAAGTCGAAGACAACGACTTTTGGGAGAACACAGGGAAGAAAGTTGCCTCCAGAAATCTCTGGATCTCGATTCCCAGCCTGTTGTGTGGGTTCGCAGTGTGGCTCTACTGGAGCGTCATCACAGTCCAGATGCTCAACCTGGGTTTCCCGTTCTCGAACGCGGACCTGTTCACGCTGTCGGCCATTGCCGGCCTATCGGGTGCGACCCTGCGGATCCCGAGCAGCTTCCTCGTTCGCGTGGCCGGTGGGCGAAACACGGTCTTCTTCACGACGGCGCTATTGATGATTCCTGCAGTCGGAACCGGCTTCGCACTCCTGTCCCAGGACACCCCGCTGTGGGCGTTTCAGGCGCTGGCGTTCCTCTCCGGCTTCGGTGGTGGCAACTTCGCCTCTTCAATGTCCAACATCAGCTTCTTCTACCCGAAGCGCAACCAGGGACTGGCCCTCGGGTTGAACGCCGGCCTCGGAAATGTCGGTGTCACGACCACGCAGATCCTTATCCCGCTAGTGATGACCTTCGGAGTGTTCGAAAGTCCGATGATCCTGGAGCGAACCTCGGGAACTCTCATCGGGAAGATCGCCTCGGGAACCGAGACCTGGATCCACAACGCCGGATTCGTCTGGTTGCTGCTGCTAGTTCCGCTCGCATTCCTCGGCTGGTTCAAGATGGATACCATCCGGACGCAGAGCGTGTCACCCGACATCGGCTCACCCCCCACCTCGTTCGCCAGGATCAGCGGCATGCTGGGACTGGCGTTCATACCGGCCGCAGTCGGGCTCTACCTAATTCTTCCCAACCCGACTGGGTTGGGTTGGACGTGGGCGAAGTACCCGATCATCGGTTTGGTGATCTGGTCGACAGTGCTTTTGTTGAAGCAACTTCGAGGTGAGGTCAGGCCCAACCTAAAGCGACAGTTCAAGATCTTCAGTAACAAGCACACCTGGATCATGAGTGTCATCTACACGATGACCTTCGGGAGTTTCATCGGCTACTCCGCCGGCTTCGCCCTTGCAATCAAGATCATCTTCGGCTTCCAGCATGTGATGGTGGACGGGGCGATGACCCATGACGTGGTGAACCCCGATGGGCCATCAGCCCTCACCTATGCGTGGATGGGGCCGTTCATCGGGGCCTTCATCCGTCCGGTCGGTGGTTGGATCGCCGACAAGTTGGGTGGAGCGAGGGTTACGGAGTGGGTCTCGGTGACAATGATCGCAAGTGCGCTTGGGGTGGCGTACTTCATGAAGCAGGCGTACCAGTCGGCGACGCCACAGGACCACTTCGTGCCCTTCTTCCTGCTGTTCCTGGTCCTGTTTGCCGCAACTGGTGTGGGCAACGGTTCGACGTTCCGCACGATTGCCGTCGTGTTCGAACAGGAGCAGAGGGGGCCAGTCCTGGGCTGGACCTCGGCTGTGGCGGCCTATGGGGCCTTCGTAGTACCACAGGAATTCGGTGAGCAGATTGCCAACAGGACCCCGGAGATCGCCTTGTACGCATTTGCAGCCTTTTATGCCGCATGCCTTGTCCTGAACAGACGGTACTACCTGGGGTCGAAGGCCGAGTACGCCAATCCGTAGCCCACTGGTGGCATTCTCTGAGTGATCCTGCCTGACGGATTGGTCGATGAGCCCGGTGCTTGATAACAAGGATGGCGTGTGCAACGGGGAATCGACGAGTCGGTGGCAGAACATGGACACTGCCGAGCGGGAGGTGGCATATTCGCCGAGTTCATGTATCGGCGGCGACTATTCGCCGTTTATCACCACCTACCGGGATCGCAGCACCCAGGCGCGGGCGGACATCATCGGATGGCGGGAGTACCCCTACGGTCCGGCACCGGCACAGTGCCTCGACTTCTTTCCAGCTACCGGTGACAGTGGGCCAGCGCCGCTTCTCGTGTTCATCCACGGTGGCTACTGGCAGGAGCTCTCAAAGGGCGATGCCTCATTTCCAGCACCTGCCTGGGTCGACCGGGGTGTGGCGTTCGCCGCCCTCGGCTACACGCTCGCCCCCGAGGCGTCGCTCGGTGAGATCGTGGCCGAGTGCCGCCGGGCCGTCTCATGGTTGTACGAAAATGCCGATGACCTAGGGGTGGATGAGCGACGCATCGTGGTTGCCGGCAGTTCTGCGGGAGCCCATCTGGCGGCGATGGTCGCCATGCCCGGATGGCAGCGGGGTGCAGGCCTGTCCGGTGTTCCCGTGGCCGTCACTGTCCTGGTGTCGGGGGTCTTCGACCTAGAGCCCCTGGTCGGGACGTCGATAGCCGAACCGCTGCGTCTAACGGGTCAGGACGTGTCCGATCTGAGCCCCGGCAGGCTTCCCCTCGGAGGCTTTCCTCACAGCATCGTGTGCTGGGGCGAGGTGGAAACCAACGAGTTCAAGGAACAGAGTCGGGAGTTCGCAGCGCGCCTGGACGAAGTCGGGACTCCTTGTACGTCATTCGAGGTGGCGGGAAGGAACCACTTCGACGTGGTGTTCGAACTGGCTGACACCGGTTCGCTAATCGGGAGGGAAGTAGCCTCGGTCCTTGGACAGCTCAAGGAGGAGTAGTGCCCACCTTCAAACCCCAGATCCCGACAATCGTGGACCCCGCTGGCGTTGATGCCAGCAACGCTGCCCGACCCATGGGTGTCACCACCGATATGAGCAGGGCCGCGGTGGTCGAGGAGACCGGTGGCATGCCACTTGTCGACTTCGCTGACACAACCAACCCGTACATCGACTACCAGAGCATCGACCTGTTGCTGACGCTCCAGCACCCCCGTAGCGACGCCTACGACGAGATGTGTTTCTACATCATGGGTCAGGTCAAGGAACTGTTGTTCAAGTCGCTGCATTTCGAGTTGCACAATGCCAGACATCTCATCTGCGAAGGGCAACTCGACGATGCCCTGTTCGTTGCGGATCGGGCGCTGGAGATAACGAAGCTCCTCACCACTGCCTGGGACGTAGTAGCGACGGTTTCTGCAGAGGGATTCAACCAATTCCGCAACCACCTCGACCAGGCTTCAGGCCAGCTCTCATTCATGTTCCGTCATGTGGAGTTCATCCTTGGCAACAAGGACCGTCGACTAGCTAGCGCTCATCGCAACGTCCCACACGTTTGGCCCTATATCAAAAAAGCTCTTGAGAGTCCCAGCCTCTACGACGAAGTCCTGGCACTGCTGGCTCGGCAGGGATTCGAGATCGCCTCGGACGCCCTGGAGCGTGACTGGGCCGATCAGTACACCCCGCACGACAGTGTTGAGCAGGCCTGGTTCGACATCATCGGGAGTGCATCTTCAGGTAATGGCCTCTACAGGCTGGGCGAAGTCCTCGTAGCCCTCGATGACCAGATGGCCCAGTACCGCTGGAGACACTTCGTCCTGGTGTCGCGCATCATTGGCTACAAGCCCGGAACAGGTGGTTCGACAGGAGTTGAGTGGCTGCGTCACACAACCGATTTTCGCTATTTCCCCGAGTTGTGGTCGGTACGTACCCGCCTTGACACCTAGCCACACAACTCTGAAGTTGATGACCAGCGGCGAGCAGGAGTTCACAGTGGGAGTGCCTGTCGGGCATTATTTGTGGTCATGTCGATAGCGAATGTGGTTATTGACGTACTGGCACCTGTTGCCATCATCGTGGGCCTTGGTGCTGCACTCGGGTCGAAGCTGAACGCCGACATTGGAGGTCTCTCCCGGCTGGCCTACAACGTGTTCGGCCCTGCATTCATCTTCGCGGTTCTAGCTGGCGCTGACCTAGAAAGCGGTGTTGTAGTGCGGTTGGTATTGGCAGGCCTGACCGGAATGTTGGCAGCGGCGGCGTTGGCAGTCCTGTGGTCCAGGATCAACAGAGTCGGGTACGAGTTGACCGCTGCAGCGGCGATCACTAGCTCCTATGGCAATGTCGGCAACGCTGGCCTGGCCATTGTGGCATTTGCCCTAGGTGAACAGGCTCTGCCGATTGCCGGGGTACTAATGCTCACAATCAACCTGACGGGCCTGGTGCTAGCCGTCGGCCTTGCAGAAGTGCGCACGAGGTCCCCGCTGCCAGCATTGGGGCGTGCACTAGTGACACCGATGTCGGTAGCCGGAGCCGTATCACTATTCGTCAATCTCTCCCGGGTGGACCTGCCCGTTGTAGTCGACCGTTCAATCGGGCTACTTGCCGGTGCTCTTATCCCGGTGATGCTGCTGACGCTGGGTATGCAACTAGTAAGGAGTGGTAGGCCTGCATGGTCTACCGACCTTGGTGTGGTGCTACTTGCCAAGCTGGCACTGGCACCCCTGGTGGCAGGACTTGTGGCATCAGCCCTCTCTCTAGATGGCGACTTCCTAGATGCCGTCGTAATCCAGTCGGCGATGCCTCCTGCGGTGTTCACAGCCGTCATAGCTATCGAGAACGACCTCGCACCTGACTGGGTGACAGCATCAGTGGTCCTGACGACCCTTCTTTCAGTCCTCACCTTGCCCGTGGTTCTTCTTGTGCTCTGATTGCCAGAGGATCAGAAGGGAGGTGTTTCGAGATGGCTGAAGTAGAACTCGGCTCATGGACAGGACGGGCGTCGTCTCGGGGTCTATTGCTGGTGGCTCTGGTCGTAGGTGCCAGTGCGCTGTTCATACCCGGGTTGGCGGTGTGGGCCCGGATCCTGGAAGCACTTATTGCGTTGGTCGTTTTGTCTTTCTCGTCGGTGGTTGCACGTGTGGATAGCTACGGGTTAAACGTTGCAGTTGGGCCTTTCCGATTGCCCCGTTGGGAGGTGCTGATCGGAGATGTTGTAAGTGCCGAGGTGGTCGATGTCCGACCGATCCACTATGGCGGTAGGGGTTATCGAGCTCGACCGGGTGTGCGGGCAGTGGTCGTTAGGTCCGGTGCCTCTCTGAAGGTCGATCGACATGGGGCGCCCGACCTGATTGTGACCGTCGACGATGCAGAAGCAGGGGCAGCACTCCTGAACAGGTACGTGGGGAGAAATAGTTGAGGCTGGTTAGCACTCGCCAATTAGTGCTCCCTGAACAGGCGGCCCAGACCCACTAGTTGGTCGTCTATACCCGCCAGACGCAGGCAGTGCCACAACATGGCTTGGTTGCTTGCCACACACGGCTTGCCGGTCGCCTCTTCGATCTCGTCGATTACCTCGACGGTGCGGAGTGCCCCGCAGCTCACGAAGATGGCATCGGCATCGGGCCGGTCAATACTGATAGCCAGGTCGCGGATGTAGCCAGGCGTAACCCTCACCATGTCGGCATCGTTGGTGATGCCCATGCCGACCAGATCCAGCACTTCGTAGCCGAGGCCTTCCATGTAGTCGACCTCGATTTGGTTCACTTCGTCCAGATATGGGGTGGTGACCACGACCCTCCTGGCCCTGAGGGTGTCGAGGGCGGCGAACACGCCTGACACGAGCGTGGTCGGAACTGCACCCGGGCAACCCTTGGCCAACTCGCTGCAGACTACGTCTTCACCCATCACCACCGAGCCCGACGTGCAGGCGTAGCAGACCACCTCCAGGTCACCATCGGGCAGGATCAGTGCCGCCGAGTTGGCTAGGCCGTCCACCATGGCTGCCAAGTTGGCCGCCGTCACCTGATTGGCCATTGGGGCACGCGAGAAGTGCACGCCGACGCCGGGTGGCGCAAGCCGCATCATGTCTTCCTCAATGGTCTGTTCCATGGCGAGCACAACGAAGCCCAGCTTGGCCCGATGGTGGCGACCATCGTCGAAGCTGATGTCGGAAAGCACCCCTACGCCACCACCAGGTCCAGGGGCGACCGGCTGAGGCGCTCACAGCCCGTGTTGGTGACCACCACGGTGTGACCGAGCGTCATGGCGCGCTGGTTGTCAAAGTCCAGCAAGATCATGTGCAGGAAGTAGGTCTGGTTCACCTCGAAGGCCAGCGGGTTTCCCTCGTAGATCATCGGCCAGTCGGTCCAGACCGGGGCGTACACGGCACCCATGCCGTATCCGCACGCGTTGAGGCGGTGCTTACGGTAGCCAGCGGCGTCGAGCACCCCGGCGTGAGCTGCAAACACGTCTCCCATGGTGCTGCCGGGGGAAATGGTGGCCTCGCATGCCAGCAGGGCCTCCTTGCAGGCCCGGTGCATGTCGATCTGTATCGGGTCGGAGTCGCCCACGAGGATCGTGCGCATCATGGCCGCGTGGTAACGGCGTTGTACGCCGCACCACTCCAGAGTGAGTTGGTCGTCTAAATCGAGAGCACGGCGGCCGGACGTATAGCGCACCATGAGCGCCCCCGGCCCAGATCCGATGATCAACTCGTTGCCGGCGTAGTCACCACCACCCAGGAACACGGCGCCCTGCATAGCGGCCAGAATCTCGGCCTCGTTGACGCCGGCTGCCGTCAGGCGAACTGCTTCGTCCCAGGCGTCGTCGGCAAGCTCGGCGGCCCGCCGCACATAGGCCAACTCAGCCGGGCTCTTGGTGCGGCGAAGTTCTTGGATGAGCGTGGAGGCATCTGTCCAGGTCAGGTATCCGTCAAGTTGGGTCTCGAGGAGGCGCCAGTTGGAGGCCTTCAGCCCGTATGAGTCCAACTCGATGCCGACCCTGGAAGCAGCTAGGCCGAGGTCTTCGAGCACTGCCTTCAAGTCAACGGCCGGATTCATGCCCTCTACGTCCATCCAGATCCGCAGGTCCTCCACGTCGGAGGTGTACAGGGCTGTGCCACGGTCGGGTGCCCTGGTGAGGAGGGTGATGTGCCCGTCGGCTGTTACGACCATGCACTGGAACATCGAGAAACCGAACGTGTCGTAGCCGGTCAGCCAGTACATGGACTCCTGTTTGAATACCAGCAGAGCGTCGAGCCCCACTCTGGTGATCTCAGCAGCGGCTCTGGTCTTTCGATCCTGCATCTCCTCCGAAGAAAAGTGAATGGGCATCTGATTCCCCGCTGCGAAAGAAGTGTTGATGTGGCTGTGGAATCGTGTCTCGCCTGACGCTCAAGGTCAACCCTGTCCAACCTTGGAAGCCTGAAACTTGGAGTCGGCATGGCGACTACCTTGTGCCGATGCCTGACATAGATCTCCCTTTTAGCCGCAACGAGTACGCGGCGCGCCTTGCCAAAGTGCGGATGGCCATGGACGAACGTGGTGTCGAAGTGATGGTCGCCGCTGACCCATCCAACATGTCGTGGCTGACCGGCTATGACGGTTGGTCTTTCTACACGCCCCAGGCGGTCGTGGTATCCCATGACGGAGAGCCGTGGTGGTGGGGTAGGCGCATGGATGCCAACGGTGCCCGCCGCACCGTCTACATGGAGGAGTCACGTATCCTCGACTACTCCGATGACTACGTAATGTCCACGGAGCGTCATGCTTTCAGCCAGTTGGGCGGTCTGCTCAACGACCTGGGATTCGGTTCCGCACGGATCGGGGTTGAGTTAGACAACTATTACTACTCGGCCGCGGCCCACCAAAACTTGGTTGCAAGTCTCCCCGATGCGGAGGTCGTGGATGCCACCGGCCTTGTCAACTGGCAGCGTGGCGTCAAGTCCGAGCAGGAACTCATTTACATGCGCCGGGCTGCTCGCATCGTGGAGCGCATGCACGATCGCATTCGCGAACTTCTCGAGCCCGGCCTGCGCAAGTGCGACCTAGTAGGGGAGATCTACCTGACGGCGATCTCAGGCACCGAGGAGTTTGGTGGCGATTACGCGGCCTTCGTGCCACTACTCCCAACCGGCGCCGACGCCTCGGCTCCACACATCACATGGGACGACAAGCCGTTCGAGCCGGGTGCAGGTACCTTCTTCGAGATTGCAGGAGCCCACAACCGCTACCAGCTGCCATTGTGCAGGTCTGCCTACCTGGGGATGCCTCCGCCGGAGATGCTTGAGGCCGAGAAGGCCCTCATCGAGGGGCTTGAGGCGGGGCTGGATGCCGCTCGGGCAGGTAATCGAGCCTGCGACGTGGCAAACGCCCTCTACGAAACCATGGAGAAGTACGGGATCCACAAGGAAGGGCGATGTGGATACCCGATTGGCATCAGCTACCCACCCGATTGGGGTGAGCGCACCATCTCGTTTCGCCCGACCGACGAGTCGATCCTGGAACCCGGTATGACCTTTCACTTCATGCCCGGACTGTGGATGGACGACTGGGGCCTTGAGATCACCGAGAGCTTCGTGATCCGTGATGAGGGAGCGGCAGAGACGCTGGCCAACTACCCGCGCGAGCTCTTCATCAAGCCATGAGCGAGAATCAACTGCTCGAGGAAGCGCTGGGGATCCTGGACGACCTGATCGCCTTTGCGACCGTCGCTCTGACACCCAACCTGGACATGGTCGAGTACTGCGTCGCCCGACTCGAGGCGGTCGGAGCTGATATCAGGCTCACCCACAGCGACGACGGCACCCGGGCCAACGTGTTCGCCACGATCGGGCCTGGTGGTGACGGCGGCATCGTTCTCTCAGGGCACAGCGACGTCGTGCCCGTGCACCCGGCTGACTGGACGACACCTCCCTTTGAGGCA
>Ga0187827_10007045_pt1 | contig 12614 bp, 3 predicted proteins | sample ETNtaG_39_FD_167969 | JGI IMG/M metagenome (GOLD analysis project Ga0187827, IMG submission 167969) | Marine microbial and viral communities from oxygen minimum zone, Eastern Pacific Ocean - ETNP2014_SV_150_PacBio MetaG (Illumina Assembly) | ecosystem: Environmental > Aquatic > Marine > Hypoxic... | reverse complement strand
TTAGATGTGATGATGGAGAGGACAATGATGGCAATGGCGCCACAGATGCATGTGATTCTGTTTGTGGTATTGTAGACACAAATGTCACATCCCAAAATTTTGAAGAGTTTAAAGAAATCTCCTGCAACGATGGATTCGATAATGACTGTGATGGAGATATCAACACTAAAGATTCAGATTGTCAACCCCTTACCACTTCACTCCCTCTAATTTCCATGGGTAAGGGAGACAGACTCACAATTACAGTAACTACAGCAGAAGGTCAAGATGCTACTTCTCCAGATTATACCTGGGAAATCATAGAACAAACTCCAAATACAGGTACAGACAAGGTATGTGGACTACAAATTACTGACTCAAGTAACCCGTCCATTATTGAAACTGAACAAACCTCAGAAGATAACATTGAAATCGAAGGATTCAGATCAGGGACTTGCAAAGTAAAAGTAACTGATAATCGTGGTCTCTCATCAATTTCAGAACTTGTTACAGTCAAGCCAGCAACATTAAAATGTGAATATCAACCTTCAAGCTGCCAAGATCCTCTATCTACAACTGTCCTAAAACTATCAAAGAAAACAAACGCACTTTCATCAGTCCCAGACTCTAATAATGGTCCAAGAATTTGCTGCAGATTATCTTCTGGTGCCACATTGTTCACCACAATGAATGAACAAGCTGATTCAGATCACTATGCTTCTTTAACAAGTTCCCAGAACGCAAAATTAATTGTAACTCCTGATGCCGTTTCAAATGACGTTGAACTCTATCTTAATGCAGGTGATGAGAAAATAACCTGCACCCCTATCAGATCTGACCAAAGTGGTACAGGAACTTCAATTGGAGATCCAACTAACAGTTTGCCAATATCCAATAACTGCCCCTCATCTGGTTTTGATACATGCCTCTACTCAACAAATCACGCAACGGAAGGACTAGCAACTGATTGTGACAGTGTTGATGATTTCCCTATCAAAATGTGTTGCAGAGTGGAAGGTAATCAACAATCAGACGGGTGCACAGAGTTTGAAAGTAAATGCAAAGATTTCAATACCTTACAAGTCTGCGTAGGAGGAGTTTTCCAAGACCAAGCTTGTGGATTTTGTCTAGCAAATCCAAATGGACAAGACAATTGTTTATTCTTACCCCTCATTCCATAAAAAGAATACGAATAGAAACATTTTTATAACAATTTTCCTAAAAATCAATAAGGATGAGAAAACTAATAATTCTTACCATAGCTATACTCCTCTTAGTATCGGCTTGCCAAGTAGACAAAGTAGGAAGAGCAACATCCTCTGTCTTTAATGCAGCAGCACAAGGTGGAGGAATTACCTCAGTACCTTTCTCAAATCACATCCAAATTAGAAATGTTATGAGATCTTCTGCAGTAGATGTAACTCCAGGCCAAACAGTACGTTTAGAATTAGCTGTAGATGCTCTTAATCCTGCAGACATCCCAGCAGGAGCACCAGCACCAACATTCCCTCCAGAAATTCAGCTACCTACATCAACTATAGATAGATCAGATTTGGGACTATCCCCATTATCAATTTCATCACAAACAGTTAATACTAAAATGATGTTTCTCTGGGCAGTCCAATTTCCCTATATCTTAAATAATGATCAATTTGACACTGCACCAGCATCATTAGTGAAAAATGATATTTTAGTAACTACAGGAGACGGATTTAAATTCTCATACATTAATCCGATTGTAAATGTACCAACTACTCCAGCCGATGACAGAAGATTCTTTATCGAAGGAGATTTTACAGTACCTCAAAACGCTGCGGAAGGCCCTCTAGAAGTAGGAATTTTTGCCTATCTTTACAAAAATTCAAAACGTCCTGCTATCCCAGTTGTCTTAATCACAGAACTAAATGTACAACCAACTACACCTACCACCACTACTTCTACAGCTACAACCTGTGCAGGACAATCATGTTTAACAGGTTTATATGCTCTAGATAATTCGCATGCAACAACATGCAATCAAGGTACAACAAATTTATGTATTACAGTCAGTCCATCTGCTTGTGCTTTGGATTGTTCCTCAGATTGTTCTGATCCACGAGCTGCCCAAGTAATTAATAAATTCGGAGCTACAAATACACATATAGCAGACGCCTCAGATACAGCATACACAGAACCAGTCTGTTGTTCACTCTCTACACAATGTCCACAAACATTAGACACCTGCTCAATTAAAGACTCCTGCGGATCAGACGAAATTGCACTAGCAAAAACATACGAATCAACGAATTCACATATTGCAAGTAACTCAGCAGGTACTAAATCAATCTGCTGTTCTGTACGTGCACAACCTAAATTAACATTAATTGAAGTAAAAGCAACAGGATCAGGTCATGTAGTCACATATAACAAAAACTTCCCAGGAGATGCTAGACTCTGTCAAGGACCAGATACAAACTGCCCAGCAGTATCAAATACTGCATTAAACCTACAAGATATTTACGCTACTCAGTCCATCTCAGATCTCTCAACAACAAGTGGAGACCTAAAAATCTGTGTAGGGACTTTCTGTTCCGCTCCTCTCAGTACTTCTTAATAAAATTCCACAAATAGAATAATAACACTTTTAAACTCTCATTCTGTTAATACGTTAACATGCCCACAAAACCTACACATATTATCTACACCTATCGTATAGCAGACCTATCCCCTTCTCAAAAAGTACGGTTTGTCTACGCCTTACGAGGTAGACCAAACTCAACAGGACTCATCCACAAACTAAAGGGAGAGTTTCTCGCAGATTCCTGCTTTCTATTACACACTCATCATCAAAAAGAAATGGACACATTCCTAAAATACTGGAAAATAACCAGCAAAAAAAGAAATATCGTGTTAATTAAATAACCAAAATGATAAAAAGAAAAGAGAATGTTAATACATTAACACCCACATATATAGATACCTCAACACAGTATGCAAAAAAAGGTCAACTCACCCTATTCTTAGTTATTGCTCTAACCCTCATACTCTTATCAGGTGTCGTATTATTCCTAGCTTCTTCAGCTACAACTCAATCCACATCTACCCAAAGAGTCACGTTAAACGATCAAGTACTCAATACCATCGAAATTAAAGCATTCATCACCTCCTGCATAGAACAAGCAGCTAATGATGCCTTCTACCGTATTGGCCAGCAAGGAGGCACACTAACAAGATCAGACTTCATCCCAAAATACGAATCACATGGTGCGTTTGATAAAGTAATCATAGACGAAAATGGCCAACCCATCCCCGAAAGAATCCAGTTCCAACCAGGCATCAATGGTATCATCCATGATACAAATACAGAACTCCACACCTTACATTATGCCATAAAATCACCATCATTTACAGGAAGAACAGCCCATCCACCACCACCAAACTATCCCTATAAAGGCTCCCTCACATCTGCCCCAACTGAACGCTTAGATCCATTTGGTCATGCAGATCTGGCATCAGCCCCACCTACAAACATCAATGCATTATGCAATTATGGTGGTGTAAACAATCGGACCATGCTGGGTGCAAATTACTCCTGTGAAGATACTCTCTACGCCCACACGAAAACATCTCAAGATTTCCTCCAATCATATATTAAACAACAATTAGAACTCTGTGTAGACTCTCAATTCTACCGAGACCTTACCAACATTTCACTTACTTTTTCACCAGAAGGAAAAGTTGATGTGCTGTTTGCAGACAATTATTCAATGGTACTTGTCGACTATCCAATTGCATTTACATTCCCCTCTGGAAAAACAACAACAGAAGTTTTTGAGTTTGCAACATTAAAACAAATCCGGTATAAACTCATACATGAATTAGCATTCCAATTAGCAAAAAGGGACATCCAAGATATATTTTTCTCAACAAACAACCAAGAGCACATAGAATCTATAGACCTCTGCGCACAGTTTCAGTCAGGACCTACAATAGAGTCTATCGCAAGAACGAAATATAACATCCCCTGTCTCTATCCGAACATGTCTGTCCATCTAGAAAGAGATGCATGTTCATTCTTCTGCAAAACTAAAAAAGGCCAAGGATCTACAATCTTAACTATCAAAGACAATCTATCACTTGTCGACGATAAACCATTCCAATTCAAATTAGCCATTGAAAATAGACCTCCTGCGTTAGACCACATAGACGAATCAGTCACAAATGACATCCAAATATATCCCTACAGCAAATTCCAAGGATATTATTACCATCTACTAGACAAATACGGAGTTACTCCAGAAAGTGCATATTCAAAAACACTCACATCATTAATACCAGACAACTATAATATAGTAATCATGGTAGGAGATAAAATTGACATCTATCCGAGAGCCATAGACCCAGATGATGACACAATAACATATTCATACTCAGGTTGGAGAACACCAACACCTATCTGTGACCTCACATCAGCATCAGGATCTCTCTGCAACGACCAAGACACATCTCTTACCAGCAATAATCCTTCAGGTTTCATCTACAAAGACACTAAATTCTCTCCTGCTAAAGAAGGAACCATCACCTCAGGAGGAACACAAAATAGCCAAGGATACACCACACATGAAAATGAATGGGAATTATCACCTGAATACATAAATAACCAACAAGACGCATCATACATTACCTCATCATTTGATACAGGTTATCATTATGTGAGAATTAAAGCTACAGACTTCTATGGAAACTACGATTTCCAAGATGTAAAAATCCAAGTACGATGTGACCCTAATGATCCTATAAATGGAGGTTGCTGCAATACAGCAAATGATTTCACCCCTTTCCCAGCAGGAACAAAAGGATCATGCTCATCCTGCCAATCATGTTCGGAATATGGGGTCTGCGTAATAGACGACAACCAAGTAAACGACTGCAGTGCATGTAATATATGCTCCTCCGGATCATGCACAACCGACGATGCAGATACATTAGGTCTATGTACCCTAAAAGACTCCACAGCAACATGCACAAACGGATTATGCACCCTACCAGACGTTACTTCTACATAAAATCCAAAACTTTATAAAGAAAAATCACAAAATTACTCCAAACTACTAAGTTAACGAGATAAACTAAGTTAACTAACTTAGCATAGTGCCTAATTTAAGAAAGAAAACGCCTAAATGACGAGAGTAAATATTGAAATAGAAGACCAACTACATAAAAAAGCTAGACTCAATGCCCTTCTCAAAAATAAAACGTTAATTCAATTCATAACTGAAGCGATAGAAGAAAAACTAAAGAAAGAGGAGAAAAAATGAAGAAACTCCTCTTACTTCTAACCGTAGCATTCCTCCTCACATTAATCCCTCCAGCGCAAGCTGCAGAGAAGGACTTTGGCTGCTGTGCAAATATTGAGTTTCTCGACGCTGTATGTGAAGAGTCCGCAATTACTCAAATAGAATGTTGTCCAGCAACATCACCTCAATACGGTCTCCCTCAACATCCAGCAGATCAAGCAGAATGTCTAGCAGATTTCTTTACCACGGATGCGTGTGAAGAACTTCCTGCATGTGATCTAGGATGCTGTTTCGATCCAGCTGCAGTAAGTCAGTGTGCAATCAATAATATAGAATCACTCTGTCTGGTCAACTCAGGTGCAGAATTCGCTAAATTTACAACAGGAACTCCAAGAGGGGGCAATCTCTGTTACGCAGAAGAATCTGATGGATCCATTACAAAGAAATTCCCTCAATGTCCAGATATTGGCACAGATACTCAATCCTGTGCAGACTTTTCAGGAGATGAAGCAGCATGTACATCCTCCATCTGTTCATTTTGTAAATCAACAGGCGCTTGCCTCCCTGATTGTTCAACCTGTCCACAAAGTGAAGATCAAAACCAAGATGGAGTATGCGAAGGAGCACCAACACAACTAAGATGTGAAGATATCTCAGGAGAAAATACCTGTCTAGCATCAGGATGTTCATTCTGTCAATCCTCTCAACAATGTTTGCAAACATGTACAGCATGTCAAGATAACCAAAGAGATGGCGATAATGATAATATCTGCGATAATATTGTACAAACACAATTCTGCTCAGAATTAACAGATGAGCAATCATGTTCCTCATCCCTTGCAGGATGTTATTTCTGTCCAAACCCATCCCAAGGTTCAACAGTATGTAGACCTCAAGCGCAAGCTTGTCTCCAATGTGATGAAAATCAAGATGCAAATAACGATAGAGTATGTGATAACCAAGGACTTTCCCAATGTAGTGATGGAATCGATAATGACGGAGATGGATCTATAGACACATCAGATCTCTGTTGCCTAAACCCCTCTGACACGACTGAAAATAATGAGTGCTCCTGTCCAGCAGGAAACTCCTGTGACTCATATGGAAATCAACAATGTTTCGATGGAGGAGGAATACCGATTAATAACAATCTTTTCTCAGGAACAACCGGTCAAGTATGTTGCTCAACTGCTTGCTTTATGCCAGCATGTCAAGTAGGACAACCAACAGCATCTTTCGACAGTTCAACAGTAACAACAGGTCGTTCAACAACATACACGGAATCATTTTGTTCATGTGGAAATACAATAGTAGATACCGATTCACCAAATGATGACCAGTTATTCTGTTGCCAACTTCCAGGGTTTGATTCATTCCTCCAAGGTTCACCCTGCTCAGAATTAACCTTCACCGGTAAAGTAGTAAACGCAAATACTCAAGAATCTATCCAAGCAACATTAAGATTCGTCAATAAAGCGTTAGGTTTATCCTTCCCTGCTGAAACGAATACACTAGATATTACAACTGGAGATCCTATCTTCAAGTATAGAAGAGCAGTAAGTACAGGTATAACATACACCCTAGAAGTAGAAGCATCAACTCCAGGATTTGCAAAATTCAAAGAATCAGGAATAGTAGTCCCAAACACTCCAGGAATTACCATAGAAAAGGACATTGAACTCACACCGCTTGACGGTAACTGTAAAACAGAATTCCCAACTCTAACCCTAACATCAATAGATCATCTTCAATGTTCCCCTCAACTCACCGTAAATTGGGATTCATTTGGCTGCCCTATTACAAAATATGTATTATTCCGATCAGAAGGGAGTGGTAAAGGAGATAGATTAGCAGAATTAGGCCCATCAACAACATCATATATAGACACCTCTTCAGAATTCGACAAAACGTTTAGCTACACATTAGAAGCAAACTTAGCTGACACAGCATTGAATGGCGGCTCACCGATATCCTCATCACCTTTATCCACATTTGCAGGAGATGCAGTATGCGAACTACAATGTAACAAAGGAGATTTCTGCTTAAGGGACACCAACGATAAAAAAATTATAGTAGGATCATGCGATACAAACAATAAATTAACTGAAAATAATTGTGAAACTTCTTTAGCTCCTGGCGCAGTATGTATAGATAATGGAGAAAATGATGAAGCTGCATGTATAGGCACAACTGTATGTAAAAATATCGACGTTGCCTTTCCAAACATATTAGGTATGTATTACAAAGAAAATTCCTGTAATGGAGGGGATGGCACATTACTAGACAGAAATTTCTGTTATTATGATATAGAAGATGCAGACGGACATGATACCCAACCAAATCAACCATTTTCACTCAATCCTTTGCCAACAACGGTAGATAGATGTATATCTTGTTCACCCTCAATGACTTGTTTTGACTACAAAAGTGAAGGGGCATGTGAAAAAGACAATTGTGGATTAGGTGGCCCAACGAATTGTCAGTGGGAAGAAAATATTGGTCTGAATTCAGAGCTAGGAAGAGGAATCTGTTTCTCAGCTTCAGATAAAAGTACAGATGATTGTGACGAATGCCAAGGATTGGATCAATGTACAGATAATACTTGTTTAAAACTAGGTGCTTGTTTTGCAAATGAAGAAGCTTCTGCATGTAATGCATGTGCATCACCATCAGCTACAGAATCTGCTCCAACATTGTGTGAAGATTACCAAACAGAGACAGCCTGCCAAGGAGCATCACCATTTATAGTGCCAGGTGATGATCTCTCATCAAAAACATTCATCCCATCTCAAGATAAATGCCAACTCGGTGTCTGCGAATGGACAGGAACTGCTTGTATAAAAGATGGAGATGATGATGGCATCCAAGATTGTGTAGGAACGGGCCTTCTACCCTGCAGACGAGACACAGTAGCTCCTGTAACCAAATTACTACACCCAGCATTTTTCTCAGCGGGATCAGAAAATGTACTTGCATTTGAAATAGAAGATATATCCTACGGCAACGTAGAATCAATAACTCTATTTATGTGCACAACCACTGAAGAATCTTGCACCCCTGATCCAAATCAAGGAATCATAGTCCAAAAAGAAAATAACAAATTTGAATTCTCTACAATACTAACTCCTCCAGAAGGTCAAGAAGGCGACTTTACTATTTCCTACTTTGCTCAAGACATATACCGAAATGTGGAACCAATTAAGACCAAAAAGGCATTAATAGATACCATCTCCCCTATAATAACAATATCCCCTATCGAAGTCACAAATAACCTGGAAGACAGCTCAACATCAGACATAGCATCAACCATTACCTCCTCCGAATTTGTAGTATGCAACATCAACGTTGAAAAAATCACATCCACCATTGAAGACCTTCCAGGATTTCCACTCAATGGAGTAACGATCACTCCAGGAACTCCATTCTCCCTAGACAATCAAGACCTAGAAGAACTCGCCGACGGAGTATACAGAATTGCCTTAACATGTACAGATAATGCACTTAATCCTGTAAGTTTTTCCAGATCAGTAGAAATTGATCAAAACAAACAGATTAACACGATCACACCATTTGACCAAATCGTAACCACTTCACCCACAGTAATCCAAATAACGACGTTAAACGATCAATTCGGAAAAGCACCCTATGATTGTAAGTTTAGACTGGGAACCTCACAAGAGGCATCATTCCAACAAATCATAAATCCGAATGCAGAACCTGGAACTGACTATATATACAGATCAACTATCCCCTTAACAGACGGTTTCCATACAGTAGATACCATATGTAGAGATAATGGAGCAGTTGTAGATACAGCAACAGCAATTTTCTCAGTGGATACAACCCCTCCAGAAGTTACTCCATTAGTTGAAGTCTTAGGTGGATTTACCCCTCTAGACGTAGATGACGTCTACCTGGGAAATACAATCCTCTCTTTCGCATGTGATGACGATACTGGAAATTTCAACAACTTAGGTCCTCTAGGCTGCCTTACAACAGATGTTAAATTCTGTTTTGGAACAGCAACACAAGGATGTTTTATTGATGCCAATAACCAAGAACAGAACTTTGCACCAGGAGATGTCACAAAGCTCCCTCGGTTAGAGGAATCAGGATTTATGTGCTTTGCGGGATCAGACGGAACTAACAATAATTATGAAAATCCTGAATGTATTTTCGTGAATGTAGATAATAATATTCCTCAGCTTATAGATCTCTCAATCGATGGGGTTCCTCATAACATTGATACAGTAAATCCCTTTGTAACGACCCAAAATAGTATACGAGTCTCAGGAACCTGGATTGAGCCCTCTGGAAGAGTAAAGGTTAAACTAGACAATCGAGAGGGAATTTTTGTAGATACAGCAGGAAGGGGCATCTGGACTTTTGCACCAGTAATACTACAGTCAAACAGTATACAATCATTTTCATTAACCGCAACTGACCTCTCTGCTATAAACGGAAAAAATAGTATTTCTCCTCCACTTTCATTTCAAATAGCAAATGATCAATTAGGTCCAATTATTGCAGATCCTCAAGTCGTTAACCAAGATGAAGAAAGAATAGAAGTGTTATCTCAAGCTAACATAGATACTGCAGGAAGTGGTGAATACAAAGAATCAATCCGACTCGTTGCAACCATTTCAGATCCTAAGTTTACAAATACCATCATCCCTACATCTACAACAGTTCGTATCGAAAACATCGATACGGCTCTATCCACAACAGGATGTGCAGTTACAAGAGAAATACCTCTCAAAAAAATAACAGGAAATGTATTTTCAGCACAAGTAGCAGATTGTCTTGAAGTAGGCAACTATCGAGCGAGATTCGCTGCAAAAGATGGCCTTCAAAATCCAAGTACTAAAGAAGCATTCTTTACCATCTCAGATACCATCCCTGCAGAAATTAATATCTCTGTACATGATGGTATTGACGCAGTCACCCTCATCCATCCAGGAGGAGGTGTCAAGCAATACACCGTTAAAATAAATACATCTGAACCTATGAGCAGTATACAAGCATTCGCTCTTACCTTCCTAGATGTAACAGGAATAACGAGAACAGTTCCTCTACAAACGACTCAAACAGATTCCAACAAACAAAGATTCACAGCCACATTAACTATTCCGGGCACAGGATTCTTTACCAACTTAGACAAAGCTACTGCAACGTTTACCATAAGTTCCAAAGATCAAAATAATGTAGATTCAAATGTAATCGCAAATGGTCGAGCAATAGTAATTGACACAATTGGACCAAAAATTCCACCAACATTCTTTACATTAACAGACCAACTCCAATTCACAAATATCCCCTCCTTTTTTGTCTCAGGAGTTGACTTTGAACAAAAACCAGATGTAGGTATCCAATTAAGGCAAGCTCTAGGAACATCGATTGATGAATTTATCTCAGCAAAAGTAATCCCTCTACGAACCACGACCCCCCCATCATACTTTAAACCCTTTATGGACGACGATGGCCAAAATCTACGAGGAGAAGAAATATTACTCTCCCTAAAAACGGATATCTTCACCATCCGAGATCCTTTCAACACGTTTGACAGACCATCTTCATCAATCTCTCCAGATAGATTTATGACCTTTACACAACCAAGAAGATTCTCTGGAAAAAATTATGAGATTGTCGGAGTACAAGTATTATCAAACGCTATTAAGCGAGTCACCATATCCCCTCCATTTGAAGATGATCCTACTCTACAAGGCCTTCCTATTTTTGTAATGAATACCGCAGAACCTCCAGGTTTCTTTGGCACAACCGTAACTTTAGAGGATGGAGTAAATGCTTTCTTTGCAGCTTCTGAAGATGAACTTGGAAACCTAGGAAGATTTTCAGATCCACACATCATTGTTCTAGAACAAAATCCACCATTTTTCTTTAATGAAATCCCAAGAGATAAATCCATTATCTCAGAGAACAATTCAATCATAGTAGTAGAAGTACAAAACAAGTCTCCAATTGTCTCTACATTTATGGATATTGATGGCGTAGTAGTTATTCCTAACCAACAACCTACTCAATCGGGAGTTCTGTTAATACACAACATCAACGTCCAAGAAGGTTTACCAGAAGGGGTATACAATATCAAGGTAAACGCCACCGATGAAGCAAACAATTTTAATGAATTTGATTGGTCTTTTACTATAGATGTAGACGTACCTTCCACACCAACGATCTCTCCAAAAGGATTTATCAGATCTCCTAATCCAGAATTACTCATTGAATTCACTACAGGAGAAATTATCAACCTAACATCAGTCACTCTAACAGGAACTAACCTTGCATTAGATCTCCTTCCATTCACCTCATCATTAGCACCACATGTCTTTACAGCCTCCACCCCTTCTACTCTACCGGATGGTTCATACACAGTTGCAATAACAGCAGCTAAAATCATCTCAAATGTAGGAGGAGTCATCTCACAATCATTAGAAGGAGTTTTCCCTGAACACACATTCGTAATAGATGCAACCCCTCCAAAAATTAACCTCTCATCCTCTCCAGCAATCTCCCAAGATACAATTATCTTAGAAGTAAATATTTCAGAAGACAACCTCGTTTCAGCAGAAGTAACTGGAATTGATATTACGAACACTACACCTATACCATTCACATTAACACCAGAGAGACGTTCAGGAACATTGGTAGCATCAATTCCACTAGGAATTCTTGCATCAAGTGAAGGAGAAAGACAGATTGAAGTAAAAGCCATAGATCAAGCCAAAAACTCAATCACGCAAACAACATCAGTATTCGTTGATTTAACCCCTCCAAGTGCTCAAATAATAATCCAAGCACCTCCACTTATTGCAGATAAATTCACAAATGAAGATATCTTCCAGTTATCCTGCTCCTGTACAGACCAAGATGCCGGTTGCACACAAAATCAAAGAATATTATCTTCAGTAAACAGCCAAGGATTCTTGGAAATCAACTCACAACCGATTAACTTAGCTTCGCAAATAGGAAATAAAAATACAAATATTACCTTCCGATGTGAAGTACAAGATCAAGCGGGAAACCTAGGAATCACCGATAAAAATATAACTGTCATCAAAGAAGGACCTCAAATCGAAATCATCCAGCCAGAGTTTGGTGGAACAAGCACACAATTAACGACCATCCAAATCCAAACGAGTCAACCTTCCGTCTGTACACTCCACCAATTCAGAGAAGGAAATTCAATTGGCTCATTCAGTCCTCAAAATGCAGCAAAAACATTACATCAAGTAATCTACAATCTAGGAGATGCGTTTGATAATACGGTAAAAACAGTAGAATACTTTGTAAAATGTACCAATGATTATGATCAAGAGAAAGTAACAAGAAATGACCTTT
>Ga0187827_10007042_pt1 | contig 12618 bp, 6 predicted proteins | sample ETNtaG_39_FD_167969 | JGI IMG/M metagenome (GOLD analysis project Ga0187827, IMG submission 167969) | Marine microbial and viral communities from oxygen minimum zone, Eastern Pacific Ocean - ETNP2014_SV_150_PacBio MetaG (Illumina Assembly) | ecosystem: Environmental > Aquatic > Marine > Hypoxic... | reverse complement strand
GGCTTTATATTGTGAAAAGGGTAGTGCCGGATATACTTGCAGCACTGAAGGCTAAACGGAAGATGGATTGAACTAAATATTTGGCTCCCATGGGATTCTTTTAAACACCAGTTTCTCTTTATCACCATACCATTGAATAGTCATGGTGGTGTCATTTTCAAATTCTACCTTACCTGAAACCCAATGGTAATTATGAAAGTTTTGCTCTATTTGGTTATTGGATACACTATAATAACCCCAGCCCGAAAGTTGAAACTCATCATTATGCCAAAGATAAGATGAAAAAATACCATCGTGTTGGTAATTGTGGCGTATCAATGGCTTCTTTTCGCCATCTACTTTCCTAACGTAAGGTGCCAACATTTCCCATGAACCAACGATACTCTGGGCATATAAGGTTGATAAAAGGAGGAATAATGGCACTCCATATTTCATAATCCAAATCTACCCATCCTCCCACAAACAAAAAACCCCGGGTGACCGGGGCTTGATGTTGTGAAAAGGGTAAGTCTATTTCAATAATACCATCTTCTTTGTCTGGGTATAGTCACCAGCCTGTATGGTATACAGGTATAATCCTGCTGATACTGGTGAACCTTTATCATTAGTTGCGTTCCAGCGTACTGATTTATACCCGGCAGTTTGCTGACTGCTAACCAGTGTGTTGACTTGCCTGCCTATTCATAAAAAATGTTTTATTTAACAATCATCATTTTTTCTGTATGGGTATAAGTTTCTTTTCCTGTGATATGATCTTGAACTTTCAAATGGTAAAAATAAACACCGGATGACATCTGGGACCCTCTGGTATCTTTGCCAAACCATTGGACATGATGTCTGCCTGGAGCCTTTAAACCATTCTCCAATGTCATGATATTGCGCCCTAAAATATCAAATACATCCAGCGTAATCCTAGACCAGGCTTTTAGGTCATAGGAAATAGTAGTAGCAGGATTAAATGGGTTCGGATAGTTATGATAGAGCCAGTACTTTTCAGGGAGAGTAGATTCATAGTTGGGATCATCAATGACAGTACTAAAACTATGTGATTTTATGGCGACCATTTCCCCTGTGGCCAATGCACCAGTGACATCCCATTCGAACACTGCTTCTGAAAGATTGACTTCCACCAGCATATCCAAAAGATCCTGTTTACTAATACGTGCATTATTTTCAGTAACATTTGCTTTAATAAACAATGTATCCATATCTCTTGTATTGCTAGGTATTGGGAGCCCTACTTGTAGTTCATAAAAAAGAACATCTGTTTCTATACTATGTGATAAATCCCATTCAAAAAGAATACTATCATCAGATGTACTATTCAATACTATAGTGCTATCATCAGGTGGAACAGATAGTACAACATTAACCGAGTCCAGGCTGGGTGTAAAAGAAAGACTGGGCCAGTATGAAGGATAAGGCGTATATCCAGATGTATACATCGCTTCATTACTATAAAAACTTACATGATCACTTGAATCAAGTATACCCAAGGCAAAAGAATATACACCTGGCTCATTGATTAGAGCATTCATGTCTATATTTATCGATGATTGAGGCTCCAGAGAAAATAATGTATCTAATGGTGTACCAAGAGTGTGATCAATAATTCCAATGTTTATATTATCTTGCTTTTCACTCCAGATTTGCTGATCATAATTATAAAGAACAATCCCTCCTGTTAAACTATGTACATCTTCAACAAATATGTTCAAATCGACATCCCAGCTATTATCAATTGATGGAGGGACCTCAAAAAGAATAAAAGCAATATTGTTTTCTAATACATCCAGGGTTGTCTGTCTTGTAGGTAAAATAATCTCATGATTTGTAGTATCAATAGAACGGTCATTCAATGGATAAATCTCATTATCTACTTTAAATGACCATGTCCCGCCGCTGACACCATCGACACTAACAGACCAGGTATAGTTCCCTCCAGGTTGAAATGCTTGAAAACATACATTATTGGGATACTGGAATGTCTCGGAACGGTTGACACCAGGACCATTGATTGTAACTAATGCAGTTGTACTCATATAATCTTTTTTATAGGGATAATTCCATATCACACTATAATCTGGCATAACATTCGATGCATTGTTCCGGGGGATTGGGAAACTGGGATGGGGGTACCTATACCCGGGGATCCAGTAAACGGAATCACCATATTCATAGGCACCTATATCCGGAGCATCTCCTATATATTTTCGATTTTGTCCCAGGTATGATGGTGCCCAATTTTGTTGAAGGTTTTGTCCATCATTGATTCCTGGTAGAATAACACCTGCATCAATTAAACTGGATCCTTTTCGTGGTCTAAAATCATAGTCCTGTGAACGATCTGTTGGATGAGGATATCCATTAGCATAAATACCACTCGAATCATCTGCATACAAAGTCAGATTCCAAGGGTCTATAAATTCTCTATGAATTTTTGGAGATTCCAATGCACGACCAGACCATATCCCTTGTTCTAATAGATGTGATGCATTTTCAGGATTGGACCAGCCATGCTCAGATTCAGGAAAAGGCCAACAGTCATCCAAGGGGCATCCAAAAGAGCTTTCAACTATAGAGTTTCTGATTTCGGTATTAGCATTCCCTGGTGTATAATCAAGATAATAACCATGGTTTAATTCATCAGGTTCTGCATATTTTCCTGAAAATAAATCAATATCCCATCTTCTATTATCATAAGCGGTCACATGATAGACCTCATGAAAATCACCTTTTAACCTCATTCCTCGGTTGTTGCCAACAGTTATGATATGATGAATATCACCTCTTCTGTTTCCTGCACCTGTTTTTCCTCCGTCAATTCTGATACCATTGGCACCCGGCCCATTTATGATCCAGTTATACCGGGTCATTGATCTTGGAGCCCCATGAGCACCGCGATTAATACCGCTGCAGTCACACTCATCCGTATAATCTTCTATCCTGCAGTACTCCATTAAAGAAGATCCACCTACACCACCAATTTTACTATTTTCAAAAGTCACGAACCGACATACATACCCCAGGGAAGGACCACCACCAAAAGGATTTGCCCACCAGTCCATGTTGGTAAATAGGCAATTTTCAACCAAGCTATGCACACCTCTTATTTTCAGAGAATAAACATAAGGGATACGGCTGAATATGCAATTAATAAAGTCCGCATTATAGCTGAATAGCCCACAACAAAGTGACCCAAAATTTCGATAAGCAGGCAGAGTAATATCATGAAGGTGCTCAAATTTGCAATCTTCAAATAATATATTCATACCGCCAACATCCATAGATCCACCAAAAAATTTGATATTCCTAAATTCTACATTCGCTACATACCTGATATTGAGCATCCTGTGCAGGACTCTTATTCTCACATTGGTGGATGTTGGCAAGAACCGTTCATCAGCATAGATACAAAGCATCTCATTATCAGGGTCGTAGGCCCACTCTTCTAATGTATCCAATAGATCTAATCTTGCAAGTCCAACATCACGATCAACATCCCAGTCCTGTATCTCTGCCTGTACAACATCTACTGCCCAATATGTTCCTTGTACATGATCATTTGGACCGCCATAGGAAGGGTCTGTTGGATTTTTAATATTTGGTGTAACTGCAGGTACCTGATACCTGTCATTAATCCATACGCCATACACGTCCCTAAATGGTCTCTGGATCTCATCAGCAATAGCAGCAGAATCCAGAATCGCCCTAAAAATAGTATGACCGTTATAATTGTAAGGTTCCCAGTCAACATCAATAGATACAGTACCATCAATTACCACGTTCTCATTCGGGTATGGTTCTATAGTAATGGTGTTCGTTGGAGGCCCGCCAAAATCCGGAGCTAGTGGTGACCAATTATAGTCTGTCCCTTCAATATTAATCCCATCTTTCATAATAAACTCAGTGTACCTGCCTCCTCGCATAATAATACGATCCCATGCTTTTACATTTTCAAAGGCACTTTCAAGAGTTGGATAAGGACAATGCATACTGCCATCAGGTTCAGGGCAATCATCTGAAAAATAACGTGACTTTACAACAGGACCTATCATAACACCGTGATAATTATTCCCGCTGCGATCAAGCAAATATTGATTATCTATATCCATCGGATAATAGGCCACCAAGCCAGATTCATTGCCATTTAATTCTTCATTCATTTTTCCCTGAATCTGCTCCTGGGTTCTTGGATAGTTCCACATCCTGATTTCGTCTATTTTTCCAAAAAACTTTCCTGATCCTATTCGAAGTCCGCCAATATATCTTACCGGTGTCGGGTAGGGTACCTTACCCGCACACCCCAGGTAATTATTAACTTCTTCCCCATTGACATAGAGCCTATAATTTGTGCCATCAAATGTTGTGGCTATATGATACCAAACACCCTTTTGGTTTAATACACTATCTACGTATGCATAATTCCACCTATCGCCTGATCCGAATCCATACCGAATTTTATTCCCCTCATATTTCCATATAGATGGTGCTTCCTTATTTGCATCCTTTCCTGCCACGGTTCTCGCAGGGGAATCACTATCATCATCATTTGGTGGCAATGTTTGCGGAGTATAGCCCATTATATGACCCCAATCTGGATCAAGCCTTCCTTTGTCCGTAAAAATTCTAACTTCCTGGGTAAAATTAGGGCCTAAGATTGGTCCGTTTTCTCCTAAGTCAACAGCGTCTACAGCTGGATAATAATTAGGATGCCTACTGTGCGCTGCTTCCAGTGTATCATTGAAAGAATCAAATAAGAGATAGTCATCTTTCTCATACTGAGAGAGCGAAGCCTTTGATACGTATATATCTCTTGCAGATAAAAATGAAAAAATGATAGCAAATACAATTACAGGTGCATTAAACATTATTTTATCAGGCTTATCTTTTTGGTACCTGTAAAGTGTCTGCTTAGCAGCCGAATGAAATAAATGCCAGAAGGTAAGTCCCCTGCGTCCCATTTTATTTCGTGCATTCCCATATCAAAAAAACTGTCTTTAAGTGTTTTTAACTCATTACCGTTGATATCATATACTTTAACAATAACAAAATCATTTATCGGCAAACTAAATTTTATTTTTGTTTGTGCATTAAATGGATTTGGATAGGGATCATATAGTTTATAGTCAAAAGGGATTGGCTCAAAACCAACTGAAGCTAGGTCACAATTTGTTGTGTTTTGTATACCAACATAGGCATCAACACAACCTGGATACGGAGGGCAGAGCTGATTATTATACACTGCAAAATCTTCACCAAATAGACTGTTCTGCCAATTAAAATCTACGTTTTCTAAATTACAAATACTCTCTGGTACAGTACCTGTCAGCTCATTATTATCCAATTTAATTATCTCTAAGTTTGAGAGATTGCCTATCTCATCCGGAATAGAACCTGAGAGTTGATTATGGCTTAAAATTAGATATTTTAATTTATCTAAATCACCTATGCTTGTAGGTATAGAGTCTGTCAGCTGATTATCTTCCAGCCATAGAAATTCAAGACTATCTAAATCACCTATATTGGAAGGGATTTGCTCTGATAAACCCAGGTCATCCATTGCAAATTCATTGGCTAGATCATAATTGCAATTTAACTCAGTAAGCCTACCGTCCACCCACCATTGCGTCCCTAATTCAATGGGATCAACTACGCCATTGCCATTACCATCCATCTCAATATTAATTGTTTCCGAACTGTTATCAATAAATTGTTGAAGTATATCTAAATCTGACTGTTCTGTACAGATACCGTTAAAAAGATAATTACTCTCGCATTCTCCATAATACTGGTACTCAACAAACGGTGCAACACATTCGGGATAAGGGGGAATAAGCTGATTACCTGAAATGTCAAAAATATGACGGTTATAAAAGGATACGTCAATCATATTACATATAGTTTCAGGTATAAGACCTGTAAACTGATTATTATTTAAATGAAATTTAACTAAATTGGTAAGATTTCCGATATCCAGAGGAATAGACCCGGTAAACTGATTCCCATAAAGATATAAATGTGTTAATCCTGTAAGATTACCGATCTCGGCTGGGATCGAACCCGTAAATTGATTTTTCTGTAATCTTAATTGAGTAAGACTTTCAAGTGTCCAAAGTTCACCAGGAATAGTCCCCGACAGATTATTATACTGTAATTCTAGTATTGATAAATTTGTAAGATTACCGATCTCGGGAGGTATGGGACCAGTGAGATCGTTGTATTTTAATTTAATCGTTACAAGATCTGTCAGAGTCCCAATCTCAGGAGGAATTTCTCCAGTCAGTCCGCTGTTACTTAAACTAAGATTGGTGAGAGTTGTAGAATAACACTCACCCCACAGTTCTACTTCTCCATCATTACAATCACTATTACCGACCGATAGAAAAACTGTGAATAGAATGATTATTTTTAAAGTTGGTTTCATCAGTAGAATACCAACACCTTCTAAACAAAAACCACACTAGATAAAATTTTATAGGTATTTAACAATTGATTAAAATGAAAATCATCATTAGATGGTGTGATCAAGTCAGTCATAAGAATCTCTCTTCTCTATCCAAATCTACCCACCATCCCACAAACAAAAAACCCCACTAATGTGGGGCTTGATGGAAGTAGTGTGATGCGGTTAATCATTTTTCAGTGTTAGGGAAAGCGTAAAATTCTATTCCTTGTTCAATCCAATCACCTTCTAATGAAGATTCAGTTGTGTAGAAATGATCTCGATTACTTTTACTGTAATAACGATATATAGGAACAGTTCCTTCTACTGATGTTGGATAAGCATAAAACTCGACACCTTGTTTTTTCCAATTGCCATCAGGATTAGAGTTTCTTGTATAGAAGTGGTCTTTATACGAATTATGTAAGAATCTATATATCGGGACAGTTCCTTCGACTTGCTCATTGTAAGCATAGAACTCTACACCTTCAGCAATCCAACTCCCTTTAGGATTCGAACTCTTTGTATAGAAATGTTCATTAATTGTTTTATGTAAAAATCTGTATATCGGATACTTCGTATCATCAACGGGAAATGGAGGATCTTGACTTACTTCTATGTAAGATCCTTTTCCAAAAGATATTTTCTTTTTATCGAACGGCCACTCACCATTTTTTGAAGTATAGATATAAGAAACTGGTTTAGTAATTATCCCATCGGTTTCTCTAATTAATATTTTATAAACAGAATTGGGTTTGAATGATAATCTGATAGATTTATTAATGCCAATAAGGCCTCTACTTCTCCCACCAACTTGAATTACTTTCTTTTGATCTTCATAAACAATTATAGCAATATGTAATGAATTGCCAAATACTGATCGATTGAAGTCTTTTTCTGCAATATAGATTTTGCCTATTGAGACTTTATACTCTGTTGCACTTATTGGTGGAGTACTATCGGTTAGTTCGTATGCAATTTGCGACATTCCTTCTAATAATAGACTAATATCACCATCGGTGTTATAACTTGACGACCTTATAAATCCTCCTGTTTCAACATCTATTAAATTCGCTATTACATTGTATTTTTTGCCAAGTTTTCCAATATTACCTGTGATAATCTGTCTTGCACCCAAGGTATTACCTATTTCAATCATACATTCGTCCACACAACCACTCATTTGATACTTTTGCTCTTTTAAGATATTATCTATCTTTCTTCTCTCAACAACTTTATATCCACCAACTTGCACCAATTTGCTCTGCAATTCATCAGTAAGGATTCTTACTTCAGATTGTTCTAAACCATTGTTTTCAAAATCAAATACAGCAATGGTGACATCTTGAGAAAAGCAGAACCCAATAAATACAAATAATAATAAAGGGAATAACAGATACAGTTTTTTCATCACAGACGAAATTTACATACAATCACTCTATAAAATAAAAAACCCCACGGATTGGGTGGGGTTGGGATTACACGGTTTAAAAAAATAAACCTTATATATAATAAGACCCCTGCTATATCTATAAGGGCGGGGTAGGGGGGCGTTATTTAAAGTGTGTCCCCCAAAAGCGTGTCCCCTTTTTGGTAATAAATGAATAAATGTGATTATATTTGACAAATAAAAAGCCCTATCGTTTGACAGGGCTTTTCTTCAGAGAAACATGGTATTATTCTCGTGTCGGGGTGGAGAGATTCGAACTCCCGACCTCCTGCTCCCAAAGCAGGCGCGCTAACCGGACTACGCTACACCCCGAAAATACTTTTTGGGTGAGTGATGGGACTTGAACCCACGGCCTCCTGGGCCACAACCAGGTGCTCTAACCAGCTGAGCTACACCCACCATACAAACTTTATCCAGAATATTCTGAAATAAAGCCGCGGAAATTACAAGAAATCATTTTCGAATTAAAAGAATTTCGCATGAACCGCAAGCACCTGCTGATTGTAATTTCTACCATGCGGCTATTGTCTAAATACCTGGTGCGGGAAACGATCCTGCCTTTTATTTTTTCCCTGCTCATGATTACTTTCATTCTTTTCATCAATTTCCTGCTGCGGGCCATCGACCGCTTCCTGGGCAAGGGCCTGGACGTAGGCACTATCCTGGAATACCTGTTTTTGAATCTGGCTTGGATTATCGCTCTTTCCGTACCCATGGCCGTACTGCTGGCCAGCCTGATGACCTTCGGTCGAATGTCGGAAGATAATGAGATCAACGCCATGCGTTCTTCCGGGATCAGTTTTTTGTCTATCATCCGCTCTCCTCTGATGTTTGGGGTTCTGGTCGCCCTGGTACTTACCTTTTTTAATAATTTCATCCTGCCGGAAATGAATTTTCGAGCCCGGCTGCTGTCCGGCGACATCTACCGCAAGCGCCCGGACATGAACATTGAACCTGGGATTTTCCTGGACAACCTGCCGGATTACAGCATGATCATCGGCGGCAAGGCCGGTAGATTAATGACCGATGTACGCATTTTTTCCAAGGGCAAACAGGAGGCCCAGACCAGTATCCAGGCCAGTTCCGGAACCCTGGGCACCCTGGCGGACGCATTTCTACTGACTCTTTACGACGGCGAGATCCACGAGCTGGAGGTGGGTGATTTCACCAATTACCGGCGCATCATTTTTGATACCCATGTCATTACTATCCCTGCCGAAGACCTGCTTTTAAACCGCCGCGATTCTTCCAGCCGCACTGACCGGGAAATGACCGTACCTATGATGGTGGAAAAACAGGAGAGTTATGACCTGCGCCTGAAGGTGGTGAAAAAACGTCTTCACGGCGCTTTTTACCGAACCCTGGGTGACAGCATTCATCCCAGGACCCTGGAAATGGCCAATACTGCAGTAAACAATGCCCGGGAAACTATAAGGAAAGACACTACCCTCAACCAGGCCGGCTTACGGAAAAAAGAACGGCAGCTGCGGAGCCTGGAGCGACAGATAAAAAATGAATTCAGCCTTCTGCGGAGCTACCAGAAAAGCAGGAATAAATATGGTGTTGAGATCCACAAGAAATTTTCCCTTCCTTTCGCCTGTATTTTATTTGTATTGCTGGGCGCACCCCTGGGAGTTATGGCCAAGCGGGGCGGTTTCGCCGTAAGCACCAGTCTCAGTTTTGTATTTTTTCTTTTGTATTATGTGATGCTCCTGGGCGGGGAAAAGATGGCTGACCGCAATATGGTGCCGGCGGCAGTGGGCATGTGGTCGCCCAACCTCGTTATGTTTATTATCGCCCTGTATCTGACCCTGTACACGGTTCGGGAGCGGGCGCCTATCCCCATGATCCGCTTTCCATCGCGGAGAAAAAAGGATGATTCTTAATATGATTCAGGTATTGGGCGTGACATCCGCTGTAGGAGGCCAGTGATAGATCCAGGCTAGCTGGAACGGTGTACCTTGCAGGTACGGGCGGGTTCTGTCCCTTTTTTAAATATCTCTTTTTCCAATGGACAGGAATGCTGGGGAAGTTTTTTGGTCACGGAACAGATATTCTTTTTCAAGATGCCCGCGGGCACGGCAAATTTTTCCACATGGTAACTAAGTGTATCATGGGCATCCCGCATAAAGCGGGCCCAGGCTGGCAGGGCTGCTTTGGTCCCATCCTGTCCGGGTCCCAGAGGCACGCGGAAATCATCCACACCAAACCATCCTCCGGCGGCGATCTGGGGGGTAAAACCCACAAACCAGGCGTCACTCCAACCCTGGGTGGTTCCCGTTTTCCCGGCGGCAGGGCGGTTAAAATTGTATTTCCAGCGGGCGCTGCCCCCCGTTCCCCGGTCCATCACCGTCTGCATCAGGTTGGTCATAAGATAGGCCGTCTCTTCGCTCAATACTTCCTTCCGTTCCGGATAATATTCTTTCAGGATATTGCCGTAGCGGTCCTCGATGCGTGAAATGGCAAATGGCCTGGAGTATACACCTTTGTTAGCCAGGGCGGAATAGGCTCCCACAATTTCTATCGGGTACACTTCTGAAGTACCCAGGGCAATGGCGTCCACAGCCCTGATATCGGTGCTGATACCCATTCGCTGCGCGGTGCGCTTCACCTGTTCCGCCGGGGCAATATCCTGTTGTACCATGCGCACCGAAATCAGGTTCAGTGATTTTCTTAGACCCTCCCGAAATGTGGTCAGCCCCCCTGTTCCGCCATCGTAATTCTGGGGTTTCCATTTTACCCAGGAACCGTCTGTATTCTGCACATTCAGCACTACCGGCTGGTTTAACAGCTGTTCAGTTACAGGATAACCGTTCTCCAGGGCCGTAGTGTAAACGAATGGTTTGAATACAGATCCCGGCTGGCGCCGGGCCTGCACAGCGCGGTTATATTGATCATGGTAGTCAGGCCGGCCGCCCACCATGGCCAGAATGGCGCCGGTCTTGGGATTCAGAGCGACAAAAGCGCACTGCACCAGCAGTTTATCCCGGAGGTCCTTATAGAGCTGTGCCTCCCCGACAAGCATCATTTTTACCGTATCTTCGGGGTAGATGGTCAGGTAGGAAAGCTGTTCAAACTCCTCCCGGTCGTTAAACAGCCGGCGGTTGAGCCGCTGCTGGTCTTCATGCACGGTCTCGATTACGGATCTTTCAGCGATGGTCTGAAGCCGGGAGTCCAGTGTGGTGTAGATTTTCAGGCCGTCCCGGTAAATGTTGATTTCCAGTGCTTCGTCTTCTTTTTCCAGAAGGCGCCGTACATGTTCCGTAAAGTAGGGAGCCTGGCCTCTCTTAGGCTCTTCCTGGACAGTATCCAGATTCTTGGCCCGGTTCTCATAATAAATTCCATTGGGAATATAGCCCTGGTCCCGCATCAGCCGCAGCACCGTGTTGCGGCGCTTCAGGGCCTTCTGGGGATGATGTACCGGCGAATAACTGGCTGGGGCCGGCAGCAGGCCCGCCAGCAGGGCAGCTTCATCCACAGTTAATTTTGCGGATTCTTTACCGAAGAATCGTTTGGTGGCCGCCTCCACCCCATAGGTACCATGACCGAAATGAACCGTATTCAAATACATTTCCAGGATTTCATCCTTGGTGTAGGTGCGCTCAATCTGGATAGCTGTAATGACCTCCTTTATTTTGCGCACATAACTGTCCTCAAACCCCACAGATTTGTACAGGTTGCGGGCCAGCTGCTGGGTCAGGGTACTGAAGCCCTGGGCGTATGGGTTCAACGAAGTAATATTGACCACAATGGCCCGCAGCACACTGCGAACGGATAATCCCCAGTGGCTGTAAAAACGCTTGTCTTCCGAGGAAATGACTGCCTGGTGCATTAGTTTCGGAATTTTGTCCAGTTCCATAAAGACCCGCTTCATCACGAAAAGTTCATTCAGTACGATGCCGTCCGCTGAAATAATCTGAGTCACCAGGTCCGGATCGTAATTTTCCAGTTGTTCAATGGAAGGAAGATTCTGGGATAAGTGGGCGATCAGGCCCAGAACCAGGCCAATACCAATCAGAATAACCGCCAGATTGCTGAGAATAATTCGTTTGATATTTATCGTTGGGCCCTGGTCACTCATGAGAAAATTTACAATTCACCACCAAATCCCCTTAAAGGGATTTTCATAAAACAGGAAAAGAAAATTTCGCCTGGTCAACCTTTTTTCTGGGGACGAATCATTTTGTCAGGTTGTACCAAACGATCAAAATCATCTCCGCCCATGTAGCCCAAATCAATGATTGTTTCTCTCAAAGTTTTATCATCCTTATAGGCTTTTTTGGCTACTTCGGCCGCTTTGTCATAACCGATATGTGGATTCAATGCCGTGACCAGCATGAGAGAATTATACAGGTTATGGTCTATCCGGCCCCGATGGGGTTCAATCCCCGCCACCGCATTCTCGGCGAAGGAATTACATGCATCAGACAGCAGCCGGATCGACTGCAGGATATTATAGGCCAAAACAGGACGAAAAACGTTTAACTCAAAATTCCCGCTGGCACCGGCGAGTGTAATGGTCGTATCGTTACCCATCACCTGTGTGCAAACCATGGTCATAGCTTCGCACTGGGTGGGGTTGATCTTACCGGGCATGATGGAAGAACCGGGTTCGTTTGCCGGCAGGACAAGTTCACCAATTCCCGATCGGGGACCGCTGGCCAGCCAGCGTACATCGTTCGCAATTTTAAACAGTGAAACAGCGATCACTTTCAGGGCACCG
>Ga0187827_10007041_pt1 | contig 12620 bp, 9 predicted proteins | sample ETNtaG_39_FD_167969 | JGI IMG/M metagenome (GOLD analysis project Ga0187827, IMG submission 167969) | Marine microbial and viral communities from oxygen minimum zone, Eastern Pacific Ocean - ETNP2014_SV_150_PacBio MetaG (Illumina Assembly) | ecosystem: Environmental > Aquatic > Marine > Hypoxic... | reverse complement strand
CATATTTATCCAATATGTTTAATCTGAGATCTAACATCATCTCCTCATCAAAAAACATAAAACAATCGTAGATTTTCATAAAAATTATATTTTACCTAAACGTTATCAAGCCATAGTTTATACTTTTCGTAATTTGTTATAATATGTTTTGGCATTTCGTTTAGATCTAATGTTTCTAATTTTTCTCCTCCAGACCATCTATATTTTTTTTTATCTAGTGTGTGATTATACATAACTCTTTTGTCATTTATTAATCTTTTAAGATCATCAACATTTAAACCACTATCTTCATATTCCTTATAATGAACAAAACTTTTCATCTTTTTTTCTAGATCTTTAGCCGATCTTATATTTGTAAAGTGCCAGCCTCCATTTGTAACAAAATAAATATCGTTATATTTTTTTTTAGAAAATAAAATATCAAATCTCCATAAAGGGTATTTTTTATTTTTTATCCATTGTAGCCATTTTGCTGATTGGAAATGTTTCTTTCTACAAGCTTTTGAACCAAACCAGGGAATTAATTTGTAATATAAATTAAATTTATAATAGAACATTTTTTGTTTAAAAAAAATTAACTTCTGTGAAATTTTTTTAAAATCGATTTTTTCAAGATTAGGAATTTCATCAAGATCGCTTATAATTATTATATCATCGGGATTTGCATTTGAAATACCTTGTTGTGTTTCTTCTAATTGATGTATATGTCTTCTGTAAGCATTTAAATTTTTTTTAGAATTTTTTTTTTCTTCGCTATCTTTTTCATTGATTTTTATTAAATCGGGAGGCGGTTTATTTACTACTATATAAATAATTCTGTCTTTAAATTTTGAATATTTATTAATATCAAAAAGTAATTTTTTGGGCTCTCCACTATGTAGATAAGTTGCTTCTGTGATAACAAACTTGTCTACATATTCATCTAAGATATTAAGTCGGAGATCTAAAAGCATCTCTTCATCAAAAAACATAAAACAATCGTAGATTTTCATATATATTTGAAGATTAAGTTCATGTAGTATAAATCTTTGTCATAGTAATAACATAAAGATCTAATTTTAATAAAGAACAATAACAGTTATGTCTAAAAAAATTGTCGTTACAGGTGGACTTGGTTATATAGGAACTGAGCTTTGTAAAATATACTCTGGCGAAAGCTGGAGGAATCAAATTACTGTTGTTGATAATCGTTTTGTATCAGAAAGAGTTAATCAATTAAGGAATTGGAGTATTAATTTTGTTCACTCCGACATAAGAGATTTAGAGAATGTTAAACAATTTTTAAAGGAAGCAGATGTAATACATCATTTGGCTGGAATTACTGATGTTGCAAGAACCAAAGAAGAATCAAATCTCAGTAAAGACAATGAGATGAATGATATTGCTGAAAAGGGTACATCCGTAGTTCTTTCTGAATCTTCAGAAAATTGTAAAATAATATTTCCATCATCACATGTGGTATTTGAAGGAAAAGAGAAAATGGAAGAAAACATTGAAGAAGATTGTGAAAAATTCCCAGTCCTATCTTATGGGCTCGGTAAAGATAAAAATGAAGAACAGATAAAAAAATCTGGGAAAAATTATGTTATTTTCAGACTGGCTTCAGTCTACGGATACTCAACTGATACAATGAGATTAAATATAATGCCAAATTTATTTTCTAAGATTGCTTCCCAAAATGGCACAATTAAACTTTTTGCTGGTGGAAAACAATTAAAATGTTTGGTTCCTTTAATTGATGTAGCCAGATGTTTTAAGTTTATGGAAGAGAGAAACGATATAAAATTCCAGATTTTTAATGTATCAAAAGATAAAGTTACAGTACAACAAGTTGCGAATATTTGTAAAAAAGAAAATCCAAAAGTAAAAATTGTTAAAACCGAAGATAAAATTCCTAACTCGGGTTATGCTCTTTCAAATAAAAAACTTTTAAGCAAGGGTTTTAAATTTCTTTATGGATTAGAAGAATCTATAAAAGAAATGATTTCAAAGTGGTCAAGACAAAATATTACAAAAAATCTTGAACATGTTAAAAAAGGAGAAAAGGAATTTGTGGATGATAGAGGAAGAATAAGTAACCATGAATTACCTGAATCAATAAATTTAGTTGGATATATTGATTCAAAGAAAGGAACTGTTAGAGCAAACCATTTTCATCCCATACAAGAGCAAAAATGTTTGTTAGCAAAAGGTCAGTTTATTAGTGTTTACAAAGATCTATTAAACGAAAATTCACAAAAAGTAACCCATGTTGTCAACGAGGGTGATCTAATTGTAACCAAGCCAAATGTTGCACATGCAATGATTTTCACAAAAGATTCAATTTTTTTAAATTTAGTAAGAGGTGAAAGGGAACATGAAAATTACGGAGTTACGCATACCAAAAAGTACATTTTGGTTAAGGAAGAAGAAAAAGATTTGCTGATGAAAAACTATAAGTTTGATTGTCGTTTATGTGGAAAAACAAATCTTAAGAGGGTGGTTTCCTTGGGTTATCAACCTCTAGCCAATAATTTATTAAATAAAAAAGATTCTAAATGTGAACTATATCCTTTAGAAATGAATTACTGTACCGATTGCCATAATTGCCAATTATCTGTGGTTCTTGATCCAACAAAAATGTTTTCAAACTATCTTTATCTTTCTTCTACCTCTAGATCTTTCAGGAAACATTTTGAAGATGCTGCGGAAAAATATATAAAAGAATTCAGATTATCTCCTAAAAAATCCTATGTAATTGATATTGGCAGTAATGATGGTGTTGCTCTTAAACCATTTAAAGATTTAGGTTTTAAAAAAATTTTAGGAGTAGAACCGGCCAAAAATGTTGCAAAATTAGCCAATAAAAAAAAAATTAAAACAGTCAACTGTTTTTTGGATAAAAAGAATTTAAAGAAAATCAAAAAAAACGCAGATATTATTCTTGCTTCAAATGTGTTTGCTCACTCTGATAAGTTGAAAGAAATGGCGGAGTGCATGTTAAAACTTCTAAAAAGCAATGGCACAATAATTATGGAGGTACAATATCTTCTTAATACTTTGCAAGATCTTACCTTTGATAATATCTATCATGAACATTACAACTATTGGTCACTAACATCTTTAGTTAACTTTTTTAAACAATTTAAGGCAAAAATAATTAGAGTAGAAAGAATAAATACTCATGGTGGATCTTTAAGAGTTTATGTAAAAAAAGACAGAAGTTTTAAAGTGGAGCAAAGTGTTGAAGATCTACTAGAAGAGGAAGAAGAATTTGGTATGAAAAAGTGTGAAACTTATGAAAAATTTGGAGAAAAAATTTATGCAATTAGAAAAAATGTTAAAAAAAATATTAAAAATTTGAAAAATAATGGAAAAAAAATAATTGGTTATGGATCTCCTGCAAAGGCTACTACTGCACTAAATTTTTTTGGCATTTCAAAAGAAATTGAATATATTGTTGAAGACAATAAACTTAAACATGGCAAATTCCTTCCTGGAGTTAAAATTCCTATTACTTCTAAAACAAATATAAAACAAAAACCTGACTACGCACTAGTGTTAGCTTGGAATTTTATGGATGAAATAAAAAGAAAGAATAACGATTTAGCACATAAATTTATAAGCATAAAAGATTTAGAGGTTTAAGAGATCGGCAATCATAGCGGTTCAGTAAAGCTAGATAATTGAATTTGTAATCCGATGATTCGCTTCAACTTAATGATTTACTTTTTGGACATTTTATCACTAATCCAGGTCATAAGCTTAACATATGTGTTGTATTGTCTAAGTGAGGCTTAATAATAATCAAATAATCAAATAATCAAAAAATTTTTATCTTCTTTGAAAGTATTTTTGATTAAAATCAATAATTATTCTTTATTATTAATTAACTTAAGAAACTATGAATAAAAAAATAAAAAAAAAACATGTTAGCGTTATATTTCCAAAAGAAAAAAAAGTTGGTAAAAGAATTTGGGGCGAGGAAAAATTGTTAGTACTTATTCCTAAAATTCTTTCTTTAAAAAAGCTAAAAATTAAAAAAGGTAAAAAAGGTGGTTTACAATATCATAGGAAAAAAAATGAATGTGGAATTTTAATATCTGGAAAATTAATTTTGCGATATGATAATGGCAGCGGAAGATTGATCAAAAAAATATTAAAGCCTGGAGCTATTTATCATTTTCCACCTGGATCTGTCCATCAAACTGAAGCACTTACCGATTGTATTATTATTGAAGCTTCAACACCGCATTTTAATGATAGAGTGCGTGTTGAAGAATATTATGGTTTATCTTTTAATAAAGGTCTACAAACAACAAAAGAAAATGAAATTAAACTAAAGTAGTAGAAAAATTAAATATTACAACTAATTAAAAAATTGATATAATTTTATTGATTAATTTTTTTATACGTAGCAGTATTATCTCACGGTTCCTTCTTGAGTAGCATAATTTAAAGTTTCAACAGTAGTTGTATTTCTGTGAACTGTTAGTTTTCTCGTCTTAGTATTCTGATGTTTTGAAATCTTATCGTATCCACCTGTCTTCAATAATTTTTCTTTATCCAACAAGTTACCAAAAGTTTTATTTAATCTTTCTAGCCATTGAATAGTTTCATTTTTAAGTTGTTCTTTACTCATTTTGGTCAAATTCAATGAAAAATCCTGTCTTTCTGTAATTTGGGTTAAATAGTCGTCTGTATCGCTAATATATCCATTTTCCACCGCATATCTAAACATTCCTGTTTCTGGCAGAGGTAATAGAAAACCTGTGCTTGGATAAATTTTTAATTTTTCAAGTTGAGTCATAGTTTCTTTTATTGTTTCAGAAGTTTCTTGAGGATATCCTATTACCAAACTAGTATTAATCACCAGGCCTGCTTCCTTACAAATTTCCACTTGTTCATTAAAATATTTTGATTTCACTTTCTTATTCATTGCCTCTAATATTTCATCGCTACCAGACTCCAAAGAAAAATTCACGGTTGTACATCCAGCTTTTACAAATTTTTTCGCTAAATCCAATCTTTCTTCTCTAGGTATTGGTTTTCCTTTATTATCCACATCCCTACCCATAAGGTCAGCTCTGATAGAACATGTCCAGTGTATTTTTAAATCTGCCTTAATTAGTTCATCCACAAATTTGACTGCCGGACCAAGTTTATGAAATGTAAGTTCATCCCAAAAATTAAAAAAGTTTGCACCATATTTTTTTTGATTTTGCTTTATTTCAGCTATCACATTTGTTGCAGATCTTTGACGATATGGATCGTGCCAATAAACATAATGACAAAAAGTACATTTGAAGACGCAACCTCTTGCAGTATTAACTGGCATAGCTACAGCATCTTCAGGTTTGTAAAACCAAACGTGAGATACTCCACCAAAAGTTTTAGGGGGATGTTTTTTTGAATCTGAAAGATACGTTTGAATATCAAACAGTTCCCAATCAGGAAAAGGGAAATCATCGATTTTTCTTACAGCTTTCCTTTTTCCGTTATTTACAATTAGATTATTTTTTGTTCTATATATTATTCCTGGAATTCCCGATCCTTTTATAGTGGCCGGATAACCTTTATTTGTATGTGTAATTTTTACATGTGGTTCAATAATTTCACCAAAAGATTTATTAGATTTTATAGCATCAAATATTTCTTTCGTTGTAATTTCTCCCTCGCCGTATACTACTATATCAACTTTAGTTGTTTGAAATAGTACTTCCGGTATACTTCCACCTACAGAGTTACCTACCATCACAATTGCTTCGGGTTGATGTTTCTTTATGGTATTGACACACCATTTGATCCATTTGTAGTGGGTTATAATGCAGCCCATACAAACTACATCAAACTTATTATTTATGAAGTACTTTTCAATATATTCATTGTCGTAACCTCCGGCATCTATATCCAAGAGATCGAAATTATAACCATGTTTTTTGACATAAGTCATAACGTATCCGAGACCAACCGGAAGTGATAAATGAGTACCTTTAATGCCACCTCTTAAACTGGGATTTACAAAAAGTATTTTCATTTATTTTATATTATTAAACTAATTATTAATTTTTATGAACAAAATCATCGCAAACAACAAACAGAATTGTTGAAGCTATAGCTTAAAACGTAGATGAACAGTAAGAAAAAAGCAAGTTCTAAAATTATGTTATAGTGTTCAATAATTGAACATTTTTAACTAAATTTTTACCCTAATATCAGGTATATTTTAATTTAGGTAATAAAAACGTGCTTTACTGCTCAAGAATTGGAAGATATAGCTGTGACTAAACAATACAACTGTTAATGAGAAAAATAATTATTTTTTTAAAATTAATTTTAAGATCTAAATTTATATTTAAAACACCGAAAAAATGTGACTTAATAGTTTTTGACGAAGTGTCAATTTATGATTTAAATATTTGTCTTTCAAAATTTAACTTTTTTGTTTTGCAAACTAGACTAGAAAGTTCGGCCTATATTTTAGGTTCTAAGGCTGCCCCAATCTATAAAATTTATTTTTCTTATAAAATTTTTAAAAAATTTTTAAAAAATTATTTTAAAGGAAATTTATTTACTGTGTATTTAATTTCTTTAATTGAATTAATAAATCCAAAAGTTGTGTTAACTACTATAGATGTTTCTTTCAAATTTTCTGAAATAGCAAAAATACTTGACAAAAAGACTAATTTTATTGCTATTCAAAACGCTCTAACTCATGATTTTTTAAATTGGGATTACTTATACAAAACTAGGAAGATCAAACAAAACTTAATTAAAAAACTTTATATTCCAAATCTTTTTTGTATGGGAGATTATGATAGAGAAATGTGGGAAAAACTTAATATAAAAGTCAAAAATTTTTTCCCAATTGGCAATTTGAGACTAGCTAATTTTTTTCATCATATTAAATCTGAAAATAGTTCTCCTGAAAAATATAATTGCGATATATGTTTAGTAGCAGAAATGTTTTTCCCTACTTCTAAAAATATTTTTGAGGAAGGCACGTTGGCTTCCAAGTTTAATGAAGATCGAAGAACAGAGGAAGAAGGATTTGTGAAATTAATAAAATATACTATCAAATTTTGCCTTAAGCATAATATGAAATTAATTATTCCGCTTAAAAGAGATAAAAAACATCTTCCCGGCTTTTATAATCTTGAAATAGAATATTATGATAGAAATTTTGAAAAAGAAGAATTGGAATATATTAAAAGTAATATTTTAGAAAAAGATAGAGAAAATTTTTCAAGTTATAGAGTTTTGTTAAATAGCAAGGTTGTAGTATCAACCAAGTCAACTTTGTTAAGAAATAAATTGACCATAGGGGGAAAAATTTTATCGTGCAACTTATCAAAAAAAGATAGGTATAATTTTCCAGTAAATGGAATTTGCACACTAAACAACTGTTTCTATGAAGAATTTGAAGAGAGATTGCTTGAAATTTATTCAATTTCTGAAGAGGATTATTTCTCTAAAATAGATAAAAAACCAGATTATCGTGAAAAATTTAACAAAAACTATTCAGCAATAGATTTAATTAGAGAAAAGCTAATTCAACTAGGCGTGAATAAAAATTGATAAGAATTTAAATTTTAACTCAAAAATTTTTTTATAAATATTTATTTTGTATTAGTAAATTTTAAAAAAAATTCTAAATTTAGTAATTTCCATTCTAGTTCTCTCGTGATTTTACTATCTTTGCCGAAATTAGTATTAAATAATTTATTTACTCTATAAAATAAATTTTTATTGAGTAGAGCTTTAGTATCGTTTGGAAATCCTGAAAATCCTTGCTTTTTATAAATTAATTTTTTAGGAAAATATAGCAAAAAAATTTTTTTCAACAAAGGTTTTAAAATCATTTTAGAATCTTTAGATTTCAAATTTATTTTGTACTTTACTGGAATATTTATTATATTCTTGATAATTTTTTTTTGTATGTAAACATTTCTAGGTTCAATCCCGTTGTGGCTGCACATTATGTCAGTTCCAATATTTCCAACAGAAATAGCTTGAATAAAATAGTCAGCAAAAAGTGAAGCTTGAATTTTCTGATCTATTATATTTTTCTCAAAATCGTATCTTGAATAAGCTTCTTTCCATAATTTATTCGTTTTTTTTAACATTTTAAAATTTTTTATTTTTTTACTTTGATCAAAATTTGAATAGGGAGATGGATTTTCGATTTTTTGGTTTTTCCAATTGATTTTTGAATATAGTTGATAACCTCCGAATAACTCATCTACACCGTCGGCACCAAAAAAAACTTTACAATTCTTTTCTTTGAAAAATTTAGAAAGTTGATATTTGCCAACAAAGTCATGAGTTAAAAATGGAAATTGAGTAATTTTATAACTTTTCTTTAAGTCATTTAAATAATTTTTCTTTTTTATGTGTAGAACATTTATTTTATTATCAATAAATTTTTGAAACTTATTTATATTTCCTGTTATTTTATCCTTTCCAACGTGATTAAGTGTTATAATATCGTTTGGTTTTTGAATTTGTGATAGCAAAACTGTTTGTAATGAAGAGTCAATTCCTCCACTAAAAATAGATCCAAATTTTTTGTTAGGTATCATTTTTTTTAATTGTTCAAAAAGAATCATTTTAAAATACTCCATTATTTCAATTTCACTCATTTTTTGAAAATCAAGCATTTTTTTTTCAGAAATCCAGGTAAGGGGATCATCAAAATTTTTTTTTGATAATGTATTATCATTTAAATCAAAGGTAAAAATATTACCTGGTCTTAGAATTTTTATATTTTTGTAACAAGTATCGTTAAAAAAAAGATAATGTCTTGTAGCAAGATAATTATCTATGGAGTCAAGATTTAACTCTTTTTTACCCAAGGTAACCAAAATTGAAGAAATGGTAGATGAAATTATTAGGTAATCATCATTATTTAAATAAAATAATTTTTTCTCTCCTTGAGCATCTGAAGCAAAATAGATTGTTTTCTTTTTTTGATCATAAATACAATAAGCAAACATGCCATCAATTTTTTTGGATACTTCTAACGGTAGAAATTCTTCATGCATATTTACCAGAAGCTCAGTATCATTTTTATATTGAGAAAATTTTTCTTTTAGCTTTTTAATTTCTTGCCAGTTATAAATTTCACCATTAAAAGTGACCAAAAAATTTTTGTTTTTAGATTTGAATAAATTTTTTTCCCTGGTTGTCTCACCAGTAATTGAAAGAATGGAATTTGAAATATAAAGTCTATTATTTAAAAAATAATTTTCGAAAAATTGATCAGGGCCTCTAGATTTTATAAGATTACTTGCAGCACTACAGATTCTTTTCTCCAATTTTCTTTTTTTAGAAAATATTACTAAAATGCCACACATTATATTTTTGGTAATTTAAATTTTTTGTTTTTGATAAATTTTTTAATTAAAATTAGGTCTTCATTATTATTAATATCAAAACCTTCTTTCCCTTTTGTTATAAAGGGAATAATTCTATTTCCTGCAATACTTGGGTTTTTTTTATTTAATGTTTTTGTCCATGCAATTTCTAAACTTGCATTTTGAACATAAATTTCTGGTAAATCTGTATATTGCCTACTGTGATAGGGAATTTTTTCTCTATTATTATTTAAAAGTGGTTTCATTAAATTTTTTTTAACAATCCACATTTTTCCTGGGTGTTGTTTACATTTTTCAACAGCTCTTAAAGAGTCATATTTTTTATTTTTTAAAAATTTATTCCAAGCACTTTTTATAGTTTTGACTGTTCTTAAAGGACTTGTGGGTCGTAAAATAGAAAAAATATCATATTTATTTTTCCGATTTAATATTTTCATTATCCAAGTTACCCACTCAATATCAGGTGATTTTTCATGACTTATATTTTTTGGTCTCAACAAAGGAATTTCTGCACCATATCTTTTTGCAATTTTAGCGTATTTTTTACTATCAGTTACACAAATCACTCTATCAAATAATTTAGAATTAATAGCTGACTTTATGGCGTATGCCAAAAGAGAATGTCCATTTAACTTTAAAATATTTTTATTTTTTATTCTCTTGGAACCACTTCTTGCTGGAATTAGTGCAACAGCTTTATACATAAATTACAATTTATTATTTGAATTTAACTTCACTTTCTAAAGTGGATGGTAATCCATCTTTAGAAGTCATACCATATTTTTCTTCAACTCTAACTCTATCGTTAAAATGTGGTGATGAGGCTTCTATAATTACACAATCAGTTAATGCTTCCTCTTGATGCACAGCTCCTGGAGGAAAATGAAAACAAGCTCCAGATTTTAAAATTTTTTCTTTCAATTTACCATTACCTTTGTCATAGCGAATAACTAAATTTCCAGATACGAGATATCCACATTCATTTTTTTTATGATGATATTGCAAACCTCCTTTAGATCCTTTTTTTATTTCAATACGTTTAAGGGAAAGCAAACCAGGAATCAAAACTAGCAAGTCTTCTTTACCCCAGTCTCTTTTACCGAGATTTTTAATGTTAGAGAAGACTACATTAACATGTTTTTTTTTCATTTAACTCTATTTTTGTTCAATATTTGAACATATCATGAAAAAATCGTTTGTAAAGATTTTGTTCAATATTTGAACGTTATATGTTAAGTTTTAACAATATATGTTAACATTAGTTGCTTTTTAAACGATAAAATTAAAATGTATAATAAAATTTATTTATATGGTTTCAAAAATAGAAAATAGAAAAAGGGAATTTAAAATTCAAAATAAGATCATAAACGATTCTGAGTTTTATTTTATCGCGGAAATTGGCCACAATCATCAAGGAAACATTAAAAAAGCTTTTGAATTAATTAAAAAAGCTAAAGAAGCAGGAGTAAATGCAGTAAAACTTCAAAAAAGGGACAACAAAAATCTTTACACAAAAAAATTTTTTAACGAAAAATACAATAATGTAAATAGTTATGGAGAAACATACGGATTACACAGAGAAGCTCTAGAATTTGGAAAAAACGAATATAAAGAACTACAGTCATATGCACAAGAAATTAATATTGATTTTTTTGCGACACCTTTTGATTTGAAAAGTTTAGAATTTTTAAATGAACTTGATACACCAGCTTTTAAAATAGCATCTGCTGATTTAAAAAATACAATTCTTCAAAAGGAAATAGCAAAACTTAATAAACCTATTTTTTTAAGCACCGGCGGAGGATCTCTGGATGATGTAAAACGTGCCCGTGATAATATTAGTAAATTTAATAATAACTTGGCAATATTACAATGCACAGCATCTTATCCTGCAAAAATAAAAGATATGAACCTAAATGTAATTAATACATATTTGAAAGAATTTCCAGAAAATGTAATTGGACTTTCGGATCACGAAAACGGAATTGATGCAACACCTTTGGCTTATATGCTAGGTGCCAGAATATTTGAAAAACATTTTACCTTAGACAGAAGCGCGAAAGGTACCGACCATCCTTTTTCTTTAGAACCGAGAGGTTTAAATATGTTGATAAGAAATTTAAAAAGAATCAATTTGATGCTTGGAAGTAACGAAAAAAAAGTTCTAGAAAGTGAAAAAAACCCCATTTTTAAAATGGCAAAATCTATAGTAACAAACAAACCACTTAAAAAAGGACATAAGTTGACCACTGACGATTTAACAACAAAGTCTCCAGGAGGCGGATTGCCTCCATTTAAAATGGAATCATTAATTGGAAAGGTCTTAAAAAGGAGTTTTGAAGCAGAAGAAATACTTTTATTAAAAGATTTATCCTAAAATATAGCTATATATAGAACCTTTGTAAAAAAAACTTTACTGCTCAACACTTGAACGTTAAATTCTTCAATTTTTAAACAATTTATGAAAGACAATCAGGTTTTTTTAAATTTACTTAGAAAAATAAAAAAAAATCCTATGTCTTCTCAAATATATCTCTTTCGTCTCGAAATTTTATTTTGTCTTTCATAATTTAATGTTATAAACCAATGAAAATTAATGGCCGGGCGGTTAGCTCAGTTGGTGGGGCATCTCGTTAATACCGAGAGCATCCATTGTTCATTGAAGCTCATTGCCAAAATGGGTAAATTTGAAAGTATTTAGAAAATGTTTAGAAAAATTCAAAAAATAGATTCATCAACGTTATTATTTTTGATACATAGTTTATAAAAATGAGATTAACAAGATTATATCACGAAATTTTTCCAAAGAGATTTGGAACGTATTGGGAAAAAATTAAAAACAAATCAAATCTTGATGATGATATTAAAAATATTACAAATGCTTTTATAAAGTCAGAATCATATAAATATGTATCTAACTTTTGGCATATCCTTAATATAAACAATTATCGATCATTGTTAGAGAAAGGGTTAATCAATTACGGTTCAACTTTAGCAAGAAATTACTCCACTTATACTGATTTTAATGAAGAATACTTAATTCATTCTTTTGATAACTTAAAAGATACTCCACAGATTGCCTTTAAAGGAGATATATTCAAAAAACAGAAAAATTTTAATTATAAACACAGTTTTGCTTATAATTATTTATGTTTGCTGTTATATGCTAATTTAAAAAAAACTACATATTTTAATCATTTACATAAATTAAACGATAAAACTTATTTAGGTTTTAATGATCCATTTATTACAATTGATGGGACC
>Ga0187827_10007040_pt1 | contig 12621 bp, 9 predicted proteins | sample ETNtaG_39_FD_167969 | JGI IMG/M metagenome (GOLD analysis project Ga0187827, IMG submission 167969) | Marine microbial and viral communities from oxygen minimum zone, Eastern Pacific Ocean - ETNP2014_SV_150_PacBio MetaG (Illumina Assembly) | ecosystem: Environmental > Aquatic > Marine > Hypoxic... | reverse complement strand
CAATGTCACATGAATCTCTTAGCTTAACAAAGCAAAAAGCAGGCAAATTTATTCATCCCGACATGAGAAACTTCTTCTACCCAGTCTTTATGCATATGAGTCTTATAACGCTGACTGGTTCAATAACTTTCTGGCAGCTTTTAGCATATAATTATATCCAAATCTTACAGCCCTGTTACAAACACTTGATTTCCTCAGTCTTTCACGAATCAACAGGTGAATTGGGGGTTTTCTATCTGACAGCCCTATACGCTCTATGAATAAAGTATCACCTTCAGTCTTATGTTTAATACCCCCGACCGCCTTAACAAGAACGTCACTGCTGTAATCATGGATATATAAGAGAGTAGTTGTGTTAAAACTGTCATTTGATCCATATGGAATTGCTAAAAAATTTTCATATCCCTGAAATGTAGATAAATACTCATGGTTAATTCTAATCTCCATTTCTGTTTCAGAGGCAGTTAAATTTGGTAGCCATAAATGGTTTACCGTATGATTTCCTAACGTAAAGATGTCCGAATTAAGATTTCTGATCATCTTTTCATTTGCAAAAATCCTTTCCTTTAACAGCTTCTCTCCCAGAATATCATGAAAATATTCAAACTGTCTAAAAGATGACCCCCTTTTCGCAAAACTTCTGAATGATTCCGTCTTATTATATCCAGGAAAAACTTTAACAATCTTCTCAGAACTCCAATTTCTAGTGATAAAATCAACGGAAACCGCTTCAGATACCCGTCGTTGCCTTACGAATGAGCCGCTAAGAAATAAGATAGCTGGAATTCCCTTTAACTCCAGCAGAGGCAGAGCATTTTCAACCGCCCCGGTATAACCATCGTCAAAACACAAAACAGCATATCTTTTATCAAGACTCTCTGTTTTCAAATATTCAATAGCCGGGCAGAATCTGATTATCTCAAAATGTGTTTTTATATACTCAACTTCCGTCTCGAACCGCTTCAGAGAAGTTCTAACATAACCGGGAACAATATTGTTGCTGGAGACATCATGATAATAGAAAAAATAAACTCCTGCCGGCCAAACATGCCTGTCTCTCATTTTTGGTATACTCCGAGATACATGCTTGCATATAGTCTCGAATAGACTTCGGGTGTAATAGTCGACAAAATTCTATTTAAGAATACATAAACATATGGAAACATCCTTAAATAAGGAAAATATGTATGATTTACAAAGTAACCTTTAATAAGCCGGAACCCTTCTTCTCTGAAAAGACGGTCACATTCATCTTTAGTAATTCGGTTATGTGTAAATTGCTTATCTGGATCGACGGCCTGTTTCTTGTTTCTCCATCGGTAATATTCAACATTTGGAATTTGCACCAATACATAGCCGTTGGTCTCTGTCAGATCATGCATCTTTTTCACTACCATTTTCAAGCCATCAAAATATTCCAAGAATCCGCTGGCAAGTAAAAAGTCATACTTTTCCGCGATCTCCATTGTAATAAAATCCTCCTGTTTACAGGAGAAGCGGTGGCGAATCGACTCTGGCATCTCTTCAATCTTTTTTTTTACAGCCTTAACCATTTCATGAGAGAAGTCTACACCATGGTAATATGTATCTCTATAAATAAAAAAACTTAAGAAATCGCCGGAACCACAGCCAATATCAATTACCTTCTTAGGGGACATATCGCGAACTATTTTTTTAAATGCCTCAAGTCGCAAATAAAAATTGCAATTACTACTGTTTAATCCTTTATCGTAATAATCCTGCCAGCGATGACTCCTCGCGTAATCATTAAAGTGTTTTTTTATATTCTCATTCACAATACGATCTATTTTCATTATTCAGTAATATTGTCACCTAATTAATCGAATCAATATTAAATATTAATATCGTTGTAATATAGAAAAGCTGCCATCTGGCCAGAAATTTATCTGTATTCTAGGACAACCTGTAATCTATTACCAATCCTTGTTTCTTAAACTTTCATGCGTTCCCATTCCCCACCCACCACGTACCATCAGGAATTCTCTCATACTCTATTGGAGGCAACTTAGTATCATAAAACAACCTTTTTTGTTTATTTGCGAATCTTGAATATATCTGATTAGAAACAAACAAAGCATGTTTACAAAAATTATTTTTATCATATTTAAAAGCATCCCTTAACCACGCCATGGGATTTAGAAAACGATGGAACTCTGACTTAGAAACATATTTGAATTCTTTAGTATTAATGATCTTAAATGCTTCCAACCGTTCCTCTTTTGTAAAATCTTCCGTTTCAAAAGCAATACCACTATTAAACCCTAGCGATCCACGGGTAAAACTATCATAAGAAGAACCTAATATTTGAGCACTTTCCTCTGCCCATTTCTCCATTCTTGTACCTGAATAAGGCACTGCAAGGGCATATGACAAGTCCGTAGGTTTCAGCTTCTTTAATTCATTATAAGAATATAAGCATCTTTCTTTTGTATCACCCGGTAACCCGATAACCATAGAGACTAATACCCTCCTAAAATATTTTGTAGCTAACTTTACAGAATTTTTAAGCTGATCAATAGTTTCCCCCTTTTTTATTAGTTTAAAAACTTCCGGATGAAGCGACTCAACACCTATGCCGACCCTTTTACACCCGGCATCAACCATATGCTTAAATATATCATCATTACATTTATCAGCCCTCATAGCAGGAACTTCCCAAGGCAACCCATAAAGACTTGATTTAATTATAGCATCGCAGATTTCATGCACCCAAGCAATCCTAAAATTAAAAACAGGATCAAGAAATCTAAACATATGAAATCCAAACTTTTCTTTTGCTTCTTCCAATTCCCTGATGACATTTTTAGGTTCTCTTTCACGCCAAGTACTACCTAAATATGAGAAGCAAAAAGAACATTTAAAAGGGCACCCTCTACTTCCCATAATTTTATAAAAATTGACTCTCTTTACTCCAAAAATGCCAAAATCAGGAAAAGGATACTTATTTAAATCCTCTACCATTTGGGTAGAACCAGTTTTTATTATTTTACTATTTCTATTTATTATTATACCATTAATACCCTCTAATAATGTCATATCTTTCTTTTCAAAACACTCAACAACTTTTACAAAAGTTTCTTCACCTTCTCCTAAAACAGATACATTTATAGCAAAATCGGTTTCATTGAATATCTTTTCTTCAATCGCTGTAACTTCAGCTCCGCCGGTTATTATTGGTATATCTGTAATTTCACGAAGAATTTTTATAATATTTAAAGCGTTATTATACTGTGCGTTTAATATTGAAATACCTATAAGGTCCGGTTTGAAGACATTTAGAGAGTTCTTGATAGTGTCAGTTATGTTGTCAAAATAATGATTGACCATGTCTATCACACTTACTTGATGGCCCCGTTTAACCAAGATTGGTGCAAGTGTTGCAATTGCCCGATTTAATCCTATCGAAGGCTTATTTTTAACCGGTTGTTGCATGCCTTGAGGATCTATAAATAAAATTTTCATAATATTTCTCCTTAATTAATTAGTAAATTGTCTATACAACCTTATATCATAAAACACCTGACCATGAGTAACATTGCAAATGACAACTTTTTATAACAATCCACAAATAATATCATCATTTCATCGAACAGCTCTGTTTCTATTAAAACATTATACATTCTTTTCCTTACCCAGCTTTAGTAAATTAATATTTCTCAAATATTTTGCAAACAATTTCACTGTAATATCGGTCTCACTATATAACTTTAATTAAGGAAACTGTCATATACATTCTCTAATCTTTTCGAATAATGCTCTTTGTTAAATTTAGACTGTAGTGTGCAAAAACCAGCGCTTATTATTCTTTGTTTCAGTATCCCATCATTTAAAACTCGCAGTATTGCTTCTTTTAAAGCCAAAACATCTCCATATGGCACTAATAATCCATTTACTTCATTATCTATAATTTCAGGTATTCCGCCAACTTTAGTACCAATTACAGCTACTCCGACACCCATTGCTTCTAATAAAACACGACCAAAGCCCTCTTCTTTAGATGGCAGTATTAACAAATCCATCTTTCTCATAATCGCCAAGGGGTTACTTCTGTATCCAAGAAAAACAACATCCTCTTCTACCTCCTGACTATAAATAATATCTCTTAGACTATTTTCCTCTTCTCCGCTTCCAAGCAGATATAATTTAGCGTGAATACCACTGTCTAAAACCGTCTTAAAGCTTTCAATTAAAAAAGAAATCCCCTTGCACGCAATAAGTCTTCCGACAAATATTAATTTATGCCCATTGTATTCTGTAATTAATGCGGTATCCTTCTCATCTGCTTCGCAATCTTCAAAGGATTGAGACACGTTATGTATAACCTCGATCATATCAGAATCGAGACCTCTTTTAATCCAATGTTTTTTTATTTGTTTGGATATTGCCACATAACGTATTTTAATTGTTTTTGAGTAAGCAATTTTAAATTGATTCAATCCATAAGAATTAAATGTCCTTAAATGAGACACACACGGAATACTCAGGGACTGTGCAACAAAAACACCCATAAAATTCAGCACTATCTGATTATTGAGATGAATCAGGTCAATGTTTTTCCTCCTAGCTATTTTTGTTATCTCCAAGATAGTGTTACGATGTATTATGTACTCACACCACACACTTAACAAAGGTAAGTACCTGAGCAAAAACCCATTCAGCTTTCCGAGTATGTACTTCTGACACATTTTACCATCGCTGAATATTATATCATCAATATAATTACATTCTGCTCCAATGCTGGTTAACTTTTCATAGAAAACCGTTTTATTAAAGAAAATAACGTTGCACTCGTATTTTTTCAGACTCAGGTTTTTTATTGTAATGTAAAGACTATGAAACGACCCACCGTACCCGGATCTCCCACATTCAATAAATAAAACTTTTTTCATGATCAATAACTAAAACTTAATTCAGCCACACACTGCTCAGCTTTACTAGCCGATGTTGGTATTGATTAAAAAAACTAATTCTTTCATTTCTTGAATACAAAGCCTGTGGTTGACACTTGCATGACTTACGCTAAGGAAGCTTAATCATTAACGCTTCAGAAAGAGCTTCTCAACTCTTGAGACATTGTATAATCTTATAAAACGCCTCAAATTTGTTCCTTTTAATCTACCTGGATCATTTTCATGAAAATATTCATACTTATATTTACTCTTTAATTCTTTCAGAAGATTACTTTCCATAATCGATCTGATCATCCCATCTAAAACATCACCTCTTATCCATTCATTAAGAGGTGTTGGCCATCCCATTTTGTCCTTCCGCCAAGTTATACTTTCCGGAAGTTTACCTTTAAAGGCTATTCTTGAAATATATTTGGTCCACCCTCCGTGCATTTTATATACATCCGGAAGATCATTTAAAAATTCTACGAGCCTGTAATCAATAAATGGCTGCCTAGACTCAATACTTAAGGCCATAGAGTTACTGTCTATCTCTCTCAATAATTTTTTCAGGCTGGTTATCGTACTCCAGTGAGTAGCCACATTAACAGCAGTAAGATAATCTTTGGGGGACAACGTATTTCGTGAATCTCTAAAATCAACACCTTTCAGTTCATCAATTGTTATAGGGCGATTCTCTAATCTATTTGTAATGAACTTTTTATTAGAAAAACCGTAAGATAATGCTGTTCTTAATGGTATAACCCCCCTGTACAAACTGATAAAATATTCAATCCTGAACTTGGATCGTGCGTAAAAATAACTGTACCAGAATCTTTTATAGCCCGCAAGCTGCTCATCCGCACCCTGCCCATCAAGAGTTACCTTTATGCCATTCCTCTTGCAAATCGAATATGTATTGAATGCTGGCACATTAAATTTATCATAACAGTTTTCCTCATGCCAAAGGCCGATGTCATTTAGCAAAAGAACATCCTTCTCCTCAGGAGCATCACGAAACGACTTAACATTTAAATGTTTTACCATAATATCTATATATTCCGACTCATCGCAATACTTTTCATATTCCTTCCTGTAAACATTCGAGACTGTTACAACCTCACCTGCTTTACCATTCTCATTTACTATCCTATCAGCAAGATAGCTGATTGAGGAGCTATCCAAACCACCTGAAAGCGCACAACCAACCTTCACATCCGCATAGTGCCTAATTCTCACTGCATCCTCTAACAAATAGTAATATTGTTCAGATAATTCGTTTAACTTCTTTGTTGAAAATGTTCTCCCATCTGAAGGAAGCGATAACTCCCAGTACTTTTCAAAAGCAAGACCTCTATCACCGGAATTTGTTCTAAATACAGCGCTTTGCCCCGCAGGAAAACGGTATGCTTTTTCAAAAATAGTTTCAGGGTGCGTTTCACTCGGACCATCGAGAAGACAAGCATGTATCTCCCTGAAGTTAGGCTGTAGATTTATTAGGGGCATTAAACACTTTAACTCAGAGCATACAATGAAAAAATCATCATGAAACATATAATAAAGTGGTTTTACACCCATGCGGTCCCTAGATATCCATAGTTCTTTCTTTAAATTATCCCATATTGTAAAAGCCCACATACCATTGAACTTATTCTGACAATCTATCCCCCACTCTATATAGGACTTCAGGACCACTTCTGTATCAGTATTACTGCTAAACTTGTAACCTCTATTTATTAATTCTTTTCTTGTTTCTTTAAAATTATAAACCTCTCCATTATGGACTATCCAAAACCTCCCGGTCTCATCACACATAGGTTGATGTCCTGAGGAGGTTAAATCTATTATGGACAACCTCCTGTGTGCAAGCCCTACAGTAAAGCTTTCTGAAGGGTATTGAAATCTATTTACTGGCGAATAATTAAATCCTGCATTTATTGCCTCGTCAGGAGTATCATCTCCGTAAAATATCTTATAATTATTTGATTTAACATCAAAAAGGGCATACCCCTCATCATCAGGGCCTCGATGTTTTATCATTTTAGCCATAACATCCATTTTTGACAAATTATGCCTGTGGTTCTTAAAACTTACTATTGCAATAATTCCACACATATTTTGTAACCGTTCACAGGTTCAAGAGTTAAGAGTTCGGAGTTCAGAGGAAAAGGAATAGAATGATTTGAGAATATTGATTCTTAACAATCAGTTTGTAACTTCGGGTTTGAAGGCAATAACAATAGGAAGCAATGTCTATCAATTACATGATAAAACAGCAATCCGGGATTATCGATGATTTTCTTGCTTAGACATATGTCATGGATACCTGTCTCTATAATGAACCACTAATTCGATCAGTGTTAAACTCTACTTTTAAGTTCTTCACCTTTTTTAATATTTTGAATTATTCTTTATTTTTTTTTGATCCATCACAAATTCTGGACCAGACACATACTGTAAAAAATGGAATTCTTATCCCCATACAATTCATCAAAGCTACCCTCTTCTACTATCCTTCCTTCTTTTAGAACATAAATATAATCACAATTTCTTACAGTTGAAAGTCGGTGTGCAATTACAACAATAGTACGCTCACCCTTCAGAGAATTGATACTCTGCTGGATGAGCTGCTCCGATTCAGTATCAAGCGCTGAGGTTGCCTCATCAAATATCATTATCTCAGGTTCCTTAAACAATTCTCTTGCAATAGCAAGTCTTTGACGTTGCCCTCCTGAAAGTTTTATTCCGTTATCTCCTATTATTGTTTCATATCCCATTTCAGCTTCATTGATGAATCTATCACAATTTGCCGATATAGCCGCATCTTTAATCCTTTTTTTGCAGATATCTTCCTGACTGTCACATTCCCAGAAAGATATATTGTTTGCAATCGTATCATTAAATATAACCGGTTCCTGAGTTACATAACCGATGATCTTCCTGAGACTTGAAAGCTCTAATTCCGAATAATCTATACCATCAATACTGATTTTCCCGGACTGTGGTGTTAACAAACCCGTAATAATATCAAACAGAGTAGTTTTTCCCGCACCTGACTCGCCAACAACACCTATGGATTTGTTTTTTTGAATATCAAGGTTTACACCAAAAAACACCTGTTTTGAACCATAACTGAAATTAACGTCTCTAAATTCTATTGCTTTATTAAAAGCATTAATCTGACGATTCCCTACCTTCTCAACGTTATTATTGAGAATCCTGTCAGCCTTGCTCATCACCTCCAACCCGCCTAAACTTGCATTAAATTTCTGCCAGTGTAATTGAAAACGAAAAACATAACTAAATGACTTATAAAAGAAAAACAAGAGCACTAATATCTCTGCTACTGATTGCCCATGGAACCCCACATAATAAAGTATAAGCCCGGATATAAATAAAATAGATATAGGTTCAATTATAGAAGAAGATATAGATGTCAATACACTAGCTTTAAATTTATAAATATAATTTTTATTAATTATTCCAAATAGTTGTTTAAATACATGAGCAAAACTATCTGTCGCTTTCATATATTTAAAACTATGAATTGTCTGGATAAGCAGTGACTGGGTACTGGCATTTGTCTCTGATTCAAGAAGTGACAACTTTCTTGATAACCGAGAAAGGCTTCTCATCAGTGCAAACAGTAATAAACTCAAGAAAATCGCTAGAATAGTCATCTTATAGTTAATAATAACAGCAAAAGAGATATAGATAAGTATAAATATCAAGCTTCCAATCACAACAATGTATTTGTTCAATGCTGCTACTCCCCTGTAAATTTCTGCCGTAATTATATTATTCAGATAGCCAATACTTGTGTTAGTATAATAACTATATGTCATGTTCTTATACTTATTGCAGAAATCAATCTTTATATCTTTAGCAAGATTACACGTTATATATGAAGATAAGGTTCTCTGAAGAAAAACGAAAGCTCCTTTGAATAAAAAAGCAGTTAAAAGTAATATTACTAGTGAATACAAAGTGATATTAAGACCTATTGCTTCGAGTAAATTATAAATAGTCTTTGTGTATTGGCCCTGATCACTCACAGACTTATCAATATTCAGTAACGGGAGCAACATCGAAACACCAATACCTTCAGATAAACCAGCAAGAAGAAATAGGAATAGTAAAATATATAGTTTTCTCCCGGCGTAACTATAGACGACTTTAAAGTAATGAATCAGGGAAGTAATTAGAGGGATTTGCATTAATAATTATAATATTGGAGCCGTCAATTCGTATTTAGCATTTGCAAATTGGTATCCAAATTTCTGGGCTATGCGTTGTGTAAAGAATGAAACAATTGCAACATCGTGCTTTTTCATTTCAGTACTCCATCGATTAAGAGGCATCTTGCTAACACCTTGGTACCTTTCATCAGAATTGTTTGTTGCTACGCCTCCCACTTGGTTAAGATTTGATCTTAATTCATTTTTATCAATTTGCATAATGCCTGCAAAGTTAAATACCCTGCACGTCTCGAATTCAGGATTCTCAACCCAGTCTTCATATCTAATTAAAATGGTATCTTCTGGGTAATTCTTAAGAAAATAAATCATTGATTTTGCAAAGCGGCACCAAAATAGCGACGTTCTGATAACGTCTAACAAAAATCTGTTGTTATCCTTCAAGCCCTTTTTTTTACCCATACGAGTTATTTGTGACAAAATAGTGCTATGTGGATTACGTATTAAAAAAACAAACTTTGCCTTCTTTAAAGCATCTTTGTACAGCTTCAATTCATTGAAATCATTTGTTTTCATTGCCCAGCAAGAATAATTATGAGGACTTTTCATTTCAGAATTCATAACAAAATCAGATGCAGATTTACAGGCAAGTATTTTTCTGATATCTCCGTTTTTATAGGCGGCAGATATTCGCGCTTTAATATCATCTACATAATCAGACTCTATTTTTTCGTAAAGCATATCAAAAGGAATACGAAACATCTTCTCAAAAACGAAATCAATATTATCCATCTTCTGCCAATAATCAAACTTTTTTACTTTCCTTCTTACAGGGAAAATATTAGAATCACTGACAATAGCCCGCCAAAAAACTGAAGTGCCGCCTCGAGCTGGGCCAATAATATACAAAAAGTCCTCAAATAATTCCTCATGGAATTTACGCTCGACCTCAAAAGCAGTATCTTTTTTGATCTTAACGGAGTCGTATTTTTTATTACTATTAGATGATAACCCCATGAATCCTCCTTTATGAATACGTTGTTTTTTCATTTTTTCAAATTTAGATGTTATCCGAAGAAATACTTTTTCCCTTTAAATATTAATAAAACTACATCAATTATAAATGCGCTAGTTATATCAGATACTAACTCTCCAACAAACCGTACTTCCCTTGTGAAAAATCATTTTTGCATTTAAATAAGAATAAACTTTACGAAAAAAACAAGCTTAGAGAAAAAGTCAGCTTGCTACTAATTCTGGTGATGCCATGCTGACTTCAGTTTCTAATATTGAAACTATACGTTCTAAAGTCTTACCATCGTGAAAACCTAGATAATCGTCTATCAATTCATGTGACGGCGGCTGTCGATTGTCATTTTGAACTGCAAGGACAACCTGTTCCTTGAATTCTTCCTTAGATTCAGGGAAAACAAATTCAGAGCCAGAGTATTGTTGGAAGCATAAAGTATAGTTATATTTACCTCCGGCTTCTGCAAACATAGGAATTATTGTTGTTTTTTGTAATATCCTACTTTCAAGTAAAGTTGTAGAGTTCAACCCAATCACAACAGTTGATTTCTTTATGAGGGTTTGGGCATCTATGTCGACAGTTAAGATCAAATTCTTAATATCCTCAATTTCACGACCGACTCCATTTCGGATAACTTCTCTTATTTTTTCTTCCCAATCAGAAAGCCATTTAGGCTTAATTATAAATACAATATCAGGGTATTCTATAGCAAGCTCAGCTATCGCCTCATGTGTTTGTGCGAATACTTCAATCAATCCCTCGCCTTCATGATCACCAAAGCCCGTTTTATTTTTAATCATAAACCCTGCAACAACATGTCTGAAAGAAAATAGACAAACAACTTTTTTGCTATTATTAACGTAATTACACTCTTTAATAATATCATCAATTCTTAAACAGCCTGCGACAATAACATTCTTCTCCTCACAAATATTCGCTTCAACTATCAATTTCTTTTCCGTCTCATTGTAAACAACCAACTTATTACCATAAAATTTAAATTTACGATCTTTATAAAAATCTCTCTGAAACTGTTCATTAAACTTATCCCTCAGGCATTCTTTATGAAGAGCAACAAATGGTATACCCGCCAATCTTGACGCCTTAGCCCACTCTATATCATTTGTATATCTGAAATTGCAGGTAACAATACATTTAAAGCCACACTCTTCAGCAAAATATTTAATGAAATCTGCAAGATATCTGATTAGCTTATTCTTGTATTTCAGAACCTTTGGGTTGGTTTCAGGCTGATGTCTCAGACTTAGATCATCTCTAATTAATTCTGCAACCGGGCTCAAAAACAGGGTATTTAACCATAGCTGCTTTGTTGCAGGGAGAGAAATCAATTTTAGCTTAGGACTCCTCTTAAGAACGTTAAGATCTAAAGTCCAGCGTTGGTCGTGCAACACAAGCACACCAAAACTATCACTGTGTTTATTATCTAAACATTCAAATAAAAGAGACTTTTTTACATACTTTGCTACGATGGGTAAAAAAATCTTAAGTGTAATAATCTTAAAAATCAGAGTTTTCAACCATAAGGAAGTGAGAATGTTCTTTAGGTAAGTCATTTACAATCTCTCCTTTATTTTTTTTGCCGGTATCCCCGCCAACACAGTATTTCTATCATAATGCCCATTTCTGACCAAAGCTTTTGCTCCAATGATACAGCCATCACCAATAACTACTCCTTTCGTTATTGTCACATCTCCTGCTATCCAAACATCATTCCCTACAACTATCTGCCCGTGAACACGTTTTTGATTTTTTATCAGCTCTCCTTTTCTATATCCGTGATCGGAGGACTGAATATGTACCATACCGGCAATTAGACAGTCTTCACCAATACTAATATCCACTCCTGAAACAATAAAACAATATGGTCCTATACGAGTTCCCTTGCCGATTCTCAATACTGCATTATTAGCTGATATAAATCTACAATCGCTATCAATTGACACACCATCTTCTATAATAATCCTACCATTCTCCCTATTTCTAATGTCAATATCTCCAAACACAGAGACATTGTTTCCTATAACAATATCTTTAGGATTACCTTTAATTTTTAATTTAGGAACACCTTCTATATAAAAGTTTTTACCAATTTCCACCCCATACATCTTTAATATAACCTTGATAATCATACTATGGATATACCAATATTTTTTCTTTGTAATAAGCGCAAGGAAATTAAACATTTTCAACTCGAATATTGAATGCCATTGATTGAATTATCGAAAACACCTCTATATGCCTTATTTACATCAACACATTTGCAAATTCTCCGTCTCATTCTATCGAAACAGAAGGTTTTATTTTTCTCATACATACATGTCAATTCTCTTGTATCTGTTAATTCCAACATCTTCAACCACCTTGGCATAGGGCGGGGGTAAGATTTACTTCCAAAGGAATGTTTGGGCCCATTCTGGTTTATATGTATGGGATTTTAGCACCAAGTACAAGGGTAGGACCATAA
>Ga0187827_10007038_pt1 | contig 12622 bp, 8 predicted proteins | sample ETNtaG_39_FD_167969 | JGI IMG/M metagenome (GOLD analysis project Ga0187827, IMG submission 167969) | Marine microbial and viral communities from oxygen minimum zone, Eastern Pacific Ocean - ETNP2014_SV_150_PacBio MetaG (Illumina Assembly) | ecosystem: Environmental > Aquatic > Marine > Hypoxic... | reverse complement strand
GGCTATAACAGACATTGGTATGTACAAGAAAATTACATCAATTTTTGATGTTCCAGTGCTAGCCAATATTACAGAGTTTGGTAAAACCCCGCTACTTACAACTGATGACTTGGCTGCTGCTGGAGTTAAGATAGCGCTTTATCCTCTATCTGCTTTTAGGGCGGCAAATGCAGCAGCACTGAAAGTTTATCAAGAAATTATAACTAAAGGCACACAGCAGGGGGTTGTCGACACAATGCAGACTCGCGAAGAGCTCTACAGTTATTTGGAGTACCACGAATACGAAAAAAAATTAGATAACTTATTTAACAATGGAGGACAATAATGACAACCACCTTTAAACCCAAAAAATCAGTTGCACTTTCAGGTGTAACCGCAGGCAACACTTCTGTATGTACAGTAGGGAGGACAGGAAACGACCTACATTATCGAGGCTACGATATTCTTGACCTTGCCGAGCAATGCGAATTCGAAGAAGTTGCTTATTTATTGGTTCATGGGAGGCTACCCAACATTAAAGAATTAGATAAATATAAAGAAAAACTGGTCTCTCTAAGAGAGCTACCAGACACTCTCAAAACTGTACTTGAACAGATGCCTAAATCTGCCCACCCTATGGATGTACTTAGGACGGGATGTTCACATTTAGGAACTGTTGAACCGGAAACAGACATTTCAGATAGCAATAAAACTAGAGACATAATTGATAGATTGTTGGCTTCATTTGGTTCAATGTTAGCTTACTGGTATCATTATTCTCACAACTCTAAGCGCATCGAACTGCAAACAGAAGATGACTCAATAGGAGCTCACTTTTTAAACCTTCTTCATGGCAAAGCTGCCCCAGATTCTTGGAAAAAAGCAATGCACATATCTTTGGTACTGTATGCAGAACACGAGTTTAATGCATCTACATTTGCAGCTCGAGTTATTGCAGGCACAAACTCAGATATATACTCATCAATCACAGGAGCTATAGGAGCTCTTCGTGGTCCAAAGCACGGAGGCGCAAACGAAGAAGCGTTTAGAATTCAACAACGTTATCAAAGTCCAAATGAGGCCGAAGCTGATATTCGTAAGCGTATTGCTAATAAAGAGATTGTGATAGGATTTGGCCACCCTGTATACACAATTAGTGACCCTAGAAACGAAAAAATTAAAAAAGTAGCTAAAGACTTGTCAGTTGAAGCTAATGAAACATTAATGTTCGATGTAGCAGAACGACTAGAGTCAGTGATGATGGAAATTAAAAGTATGTTTCCAAATCTTGACTGGTTTTCTGCCGTATCTTATAACCAAATGGGCATACCAACAGATATGTTTACCCCTTTATTTGTAATGTCAAGGATAACCGGCTGGGGCGCACATGTTATTGAGCAAAGAGATGATGGAAAAATAATTCGACCCAACGCAAACTATACCGGACCAGACAACCTTCAAATTACACCAATTAAAGAACGATAAGGAATCAATATATGAACTCAAAAAGAGTAAAAGACGCAAGTCGATCGACAAGCTTTGACAAGGTAATTACAGATATAGCAGATTATGTAATAAACTTCGACGTCACCGTTTCAAATGAAGCTATGGAGACAGCTAGATACTGTTTTATGGATACCATTGGTTGTGGCTTATATGCATTAAAGTATCCCGCATGCACTAAACTTCTAGGTCCGGTAGTTCCTGGTGCAACACTACATAATGGTGCACGTGTTCCTGGGACAGAATACGAGCTTGACCCTATAAGGAGTGCCTTCAACATAGGAGCGATGGTTCGTTGGCTGGACTTTAACGATACCTGGTTAGCGGCAGAATGGGGGCACCCTTCTGATAACTTAGGGGCTATACTAGCCACTGCAGACTATTTGTCAAGATCAAATATAGCCAAAGGAAAGCCCGGTCTAACAATGAAAGATGTCTTAATTGCTATGATCAAAGCACACGAGGTGCAAGGGGTCATTGGTCTTGAAAACAGTTTTAACCTTGTAGGGCTTGACCACGTTATGTTGGTTCGAATTGCTTCAGCTGCAGTTACAGCCAAGATGATTGGTTGTAGTCGAGAAGAAATTCTTAACGCTATTTCTAATTCCTGGGTTGATGGTTCAGCTCTAAGAACATATAGACATGCACCTAACACAGGACCACGAAAATCATGGGCTGCAGGTGACGCAACTGCAAGAGGACTGCATCTAGCTTTTATGGCAAAGAGAGGTGAGATGGGCTATCCTAGTGCTATAACAGCGCCAATTTGGGGCTTCCAGGATGTTCTTTTTAAAGGCAACGAGCTCTCTTTTAAACAAGATTATGGAACATACGTAATGGAAAATATATTATTTAAAATCAGCTTTCCTGCAGAATTTCATGCACAAACGGCAGTTGAAGCTTCTATTAACTTACATCCTCTTGTTAAAGACAGACTAGAAGAGATAGAAAAAATTGTTATTCAGACCCAACAATCAGGCGATAGGATAATTAACAAAACAGGCAAATTAGATAACCCAGCGGACAGAGATCACTGCATCCAATACATGACAGCAATCGCACTAATTAAAGGGTCTTTGGTAGCTGAAGATTACGAGGACAAGGTTGCTAGCATGCCAATGATTGATGAGCTTCGATCTAAGATGATAGTAGAAGAAAACCCACTCTTTTCTAAAGAGTACTTCGAGCAAGATAAGCGCTCAATTGGGAATTCAATACAGGTGTTCTTTAATGATGGCACCTCAACACATTTAGAGAGTATAGATTACCCAGTCGGTCACCGTCGCAGACGTGATGAAGGTATACCACTACTAATTGAAAAGTTCGAACGTTATGTTACTGGGCATATGGAAAAGAATAAGTCTAGCCAAATATTACATATATGTTCGTCTCAAGAATTGTTTGAAAATACTAGTGTTGATGATATGATGTCATTACTTTCTAGTCAACAGAAACAATTGGCCGCTATGTAACTTTTCATCCAATTGTTTTTTTATAAGGTGAAAAGACAATGGATAAATTAAAGCGTGCGGCAGATTATATAGCAGATGGGCTATATAATGCCGGATGTCGTTATGCATTTGGTATGCCTGGAGGAGAAGTTCTAAGTGTTCTTGATGCTCTAAAAAAATCAGGCATTGAGTTCATTCTTTGTAAACACGAAAATAATGGCGGCCATATGGCTGAGGGTGTTTATCAAAGAACCGGGAAACTAGGTGTATTGCTTGTAACTATAGGTCCAGGTGCGACAAACATAGTCAATGCAGTAGCAAATTCATACCAAGAGAGGGTTCCACTTATAGTCATTACTGGGTGTATTGATACAGAGGCAGAATCTTACTATACTCATCAGGTGCTTGACCATCAAAAGGTTTTTGCAGGGGTAACCAAAGCTAGCTTCAAGGTTAGCGCAGCAACAATTGATATAGTAGTTGATAAGGCTATCAAAATTGCTACTACTGGTCAGCCCGGTCCAGTGCATATTGATGTGCCAGTTGGTATGGCTGATGTTAAAGTTGAGCCAAGCCTTCATAATAAAACTGCTTTGCCCTCAGCGATGGTTCCAGCACCAACAGCTGACCTTTTGCGTGCGCAAGAATTATTTGCAAACTCTAAAAAACCACTACTAATTGCCGGCATTGACTCTATAAACCAAAATGCAGAAGAGGCAATAGAGTGGTTCGTAAAAAAATACAAAGTACCAATAATTACAACATACAAAAGTAAGGGTGTAGTTTCTGAGTACGATCCATTGTCGCTAGGAGGTGCGGGTTTATCGCCAAAAGCAGACAAAATACTATTAAAACTGTTAAAGCAGGCAGACTTGATAATTGGCGCTGGTTATGACCCGATAGAGATGCGTGATAACTGGAAAGATATTTGGGATATAAACAAAGTAGGAATGATAGATATCACTGCAACCATTAATAATCATTACATGCACAGCTCTACTGTCAATTTTGTTGGCGATGTTGGTGCAAGCTTGAGGTCTATAGCTGAAGATATTAAGCCTTTTGTGGTTTGGGCAGATAGGCAGCCAGAAAAAACAAGAAGAGAACTACAACTAGCATTTAGTCCGACAAAAGAATGGGGCCCGTCTCTAGTTATAGAAAGCATTAGAAAGCTTGTTCCAAAAAATACTATTGCTACTTGTGATACAGGTGCACATAAAATCCTACTATCTCAGATGTGGAAGTGCTCCCAATCTAAAACGCTATTACAGTCTAACTCTTTAAGCACTATGGCAACTGCACTTCCTTTGGCAATTGGGGCACAGATTGCTGAGCCTAAAAGAAAAGTGGTAGCTTTTACAGGAGATGCTGGTTTATTGATGTGTTTAGGGGAGTTATCTACAGTTAAAGAAATGAACCTGCCGATTATCTTTATTGTTTTTGTTGATTATTCAATAGCTCTAATTGAGAAAAAACAACGTGAGAGAGGCTTTGATAATGCCGGAGTTGACTTTAACTATGTTGATTTTTCAGCACTAGCAAAAGCTTTTGGAGGTGATGGTTATGATGCTCATAACAAGCAACAACTAGAGTCATCTTTAAAGAGTGCGTTAAGTAATAAAAACTTTACTATTATTTCTTGCCACTTGCCAAAATTTTCCTATGATGGGAAGTTCTAATTAGCTAACTATATTCAATTTAGCATATATATCTTTGCCAAATTGGTGTATATTTGAACTCTATACTAAAAAATTATTAGAGTTTTTTAGTTGTGGAATGAAAAATTTGCAAGTATTTTTAGATTAAATATATTTTAATCTTGCTTATTTTTTTTCTAAATTTTTTTTGTTTATATAAGGAGAGTAATAAATGTTAAAAATTAAAAGTAAAACTTTACTAGGCACAGCGGCATTTTTTATAGCAATCGCTACTGCTCCTAGCTCTGCAATAGCTGCTTCATCACAGTATGTTTCAATTGGAACTGGCGGAGTAACAGGGGTATATTATCCTACCGGCGGTGCAATTTGTCGTTTAGCTAACAAAACCAGAAAAGAAACAGGGGTTCGTTGTACTGTAGAGTCTACAGGTGGTTCTGTTTATAATATAAACGCTATCAGAAATGGCGATTTAGAGATGGGTGTTGCTCAATCAGATTGGCAGTACCATGCATATAATGGCACATCTAAATTTAAAGACGTTGGAGCGTATAAGGACTTAAGAGCTGTTTTTTCTGTGCATGCTGAGCCTGCAACAATTGTTGCCAGAGCAGATTCAGGTGTTAAGCATATTACAGACTTAAAAGGTAAGCGCTTTAATGTTGGTAATCAAGGATCTGGTACTCGTGCTACATGGGAAGTTATGGCAGAATCAATGGGCATGTCAAACTCTGACTTGGCGCTAGCTACAGAGCTTAAATCTTCAGAAATGGCGTCGGCTTTATGTGATAACAAGATTGACGCTTTTGTTATTTTGATTGGTCACCCAGGAAGCCTAGTAAAAGAAGTTACAACTAACTGCGATGCTAGACTAGTTGAAATTTCAGGAGCTGGGATAGATGGCTTGATCGCGAATAACGATTTTTATCGTAGCGCAACTATTCCAGGTGGAATGTATGCTGGAAACCCTGATGACACAACAACATTTGGTGTTGGTGCAACATTTGTAACTTCTGCAAAAGTGTCTGATCACGCTGTATATTCAATCGTGAAAGGAGTATTTGACAACTTTGATAAGTTTAAAAAACTACACCCAGCGTTTAACCACTTAAAAGAGTCTGAAATGATTAGTGATGCTCTTTCAGCGCCATTACATAGCGGTGCTGTTAAGTACTATAAAGAGCGCGGATGGATGTAATTTAATTACTATAAGTAAAATGAAAAAGGCAGATATGTTCTGCCTTTTTCACTATATATAATATTTTAATATTATTACAGCCTATTAAATAATTCTACAGCTTAGTTATTTATGTTCACTTATGAACATAACAATTTGTGTTTTTATTGAAGCATAAGCGTTGTTATATTTAATTAGGCAAGCTAATCGGAGTGTCATTAAATGGAGAAAAGCCCTGACGTAAGTTCTTTCGTTGAAAATGAAACAGGCAGTAGAGCCAATAATGGTCCAATAGCTAAGTTATTATTTTGGACAGCATTTGCTTGGGCAGTTTTTCAACTCTGGATAGCTTCACCATTAATTTTTATGTTTTCTGACTGGCTACCAGTCTTAAATAATATTGATACACGATCAGTTCATTTATCATTTGCATTGTTATTAGGGTATCTATCTTTCCCTGCATTTAAGTCTTCCAGCAAAAAACAAATACCATTTATTGATTGGATTTTAGCCTTGTCTGGTGTTGCTGTATCAATGTATCTTGCTATAAATGCAGTAGAATTATCTTCGGTTTCGAGATCAGGGCTTCCAAATACAGCTGACTTGGTGGTTTCTGGAATAGGATTAGCATTATTGGTTGAAGCTTCAAGAAGGTCATTAGGGCCACCACTAATGATAGTTGCCTTGGTGTTTTTAGCCTATGTATTTTTTGGCCATATGGCTCCAGAAGTTATAGCATGGAAAGGCGCGACTATTCCGCGCGCTATGAGTCATATGTGGCTAACACAAGAGGGTGTCTTTGGTGTTGCTTTAGGCGTATCAACTACTATGGTTTTTTTATTTGTCTTATTTGGCTCATTGCTAGAACGTGCGGGTGCAGGAAATTATTTTATTTGGGTAGCTTTTTCTTTGCTTGGACACTTAAGAGGGGGTCCAGCAAAAGCTGCAGTAGTTTCTTCAGCTTTAACAGGGCTTGTTTCAGGTTCTTCCATTGGAAATGTTGTCACTACTGGAACCTTTACAATTCCACTTATGAGGAGGGTGGGTTTCAGTCCAGAAAAGGCTGGAGCTATTGAGGTAGCTTCTTCAACAAATGGACAGTTGACCCCTCCAGTTATGGGGGCGGCAGCATTTTTAATAATTGAATTTACTGGAATATCCTATATTGAAGTTATAACACACGCCTTCCTGCCCGCTATTATTTCATATATTGCACTAATATATATAGTGCATATAGAGGCATGCAAGGCTAATCTTGAAGGATTGCCACGTCTAGACAACAAAACAGTTGCTCAAAGAATGCTGACATTTATGACCGTAGTAATGGGAATAGTTATACTTTCTTTATTAGTCTACTTTGGACTGGGGTGGCTAAAAGGATTTGCAGGAGATGCAACCCCATGGATTTCAGCAATAATCTTTGTTGTGTTATACATATATTTACTAAAAGTTGCTACAAAATATCCAGATCTAGGGAGGGGTGATAAAATTACGGAGCTTCCTAAAGTCGGCCCTGTTGTAAAGTCTGGCCTTTATTTTTTACTGCCTGTTGTGGTTCTTATTTGGTGCCTCGCAATAGAAAGATTTTCACCAGCTTTGTCAGTATTTTGGGCTTCTGTTGGAATGATTTTTATCTTATTAACTCATAAATATTTAAAAGCAATTATGAGGAATGAGAGTAATGCAGTTTCAAAAATAAACGAGAGCTGGCATGATTTCGAACTTGGCATGGTGTCAGGCTCTAGAAATATGATTGGTATTGCTATAGCAACTGGTACAGCAGGGATTATTATTGGAACAGTAACTCTTACTGGAGTTGGACTAGTAATGGCAGAGGTTGTTGAGTTATTGTCTGCTGGAAACTTAATTATTATGCTCTTGCTAACCGCAATAATCAGTCTTCTTTTAGGTATGGGGTTGCCAACAACTGCAAACTATATTGTTGTATCTTCACTTATGGCACCTGTGATAGTATCGATTGGGGCTCAAAATGGACTTATTGTTCCACTAATTGCAGTGCATTTATTTGTATTTTACTTTGGAATTTTGGCTGACGACACCCCTCCAGTTGGGCTTGCAGCTTACGCTGCTGCGGCAATATCTGGAGGAGACCCAATTCGAACGGGAATACAAGGTTTTAAGTATGATATTCGTACCGCATTACTGCCTTTTATGTTTATATTTAATACAGAATTATTGTTGATTGGCATCACCAGCTCGATTCATCTACTACTTGTTATTTCATCGGCAGTATTAGCAATGCTAATATTTGCAGCAGCAACCCAAGGATACCTTATTACTAAGAGTAAGCTGTGGGAGTCAGCTACTTTATTATTGGTTGTTTTTATGTTATTTAGGCCTGGTTTTTTTATGGATATGATTAAGCCAGAACTGAAAACAGTAAATGCAACACAAATATACAATATAGCTAATTCTTTACCAAATAAGGCCCAAATAAGGGTTCAAGTTGTAGGCGAGACTTTTGAGGGTAAGCAGGTAGATAAAATAGTCATGTTGCCAGTAGGAAATATTGAAGATGGAAGACAAAGGCTTGAAAAAAATGCGGGCTTGTTCCTTAGACAAGAGTCAGGAAGAATGTATGTAGATGACTTAACTTTTGGGGGTGTGGCAGAAAGGCAAAAGATTGATTATGACTGGGAAATCGCTAGTGTCCAAATAAAAAATGATAGGCCCTCAAAACAATGGTTTTTTATTCCTGCATTGTGCCTTTTTGCTTTAGTATGGGGATCTCAAAAAAGAAGAAAGAAGGCAATTAAAATAACCAATGTTTAGATTGTGATATTGGGTTAAGGAATAAACAGCTTAAGATTGCTTTTGTTATTAATTAATAAGCTCTTTTAATGCAAAAAGGCTTAATAGTGAGCACATGGTTCGGTCCTAAATAATGAACAATTTGAACCAGTCACCCTGTCACAATACTTACAGAGCTCATCGCCATTGTCTAACTGTATTATTTTATTATTTATAGTTACACCATCATTTTTGAGTGATGAAAGAGCCCTAGAAAAGGACTCAGGAGTTATGCCAAGAAATGATGCAATAATATTTTTTGAAACTGGCAACTCAGAGTTATTATTAATCTTACCATGAGCCAAAAACCAACCAACTCTCTCTTTAGCAGTTTTTAGCTGTAATACTGTATTCGTAATCATCAAATTTTGTACACTGTTTGCTAAAAATTTAATATTATTCATAGAAAATTGATGGTTATTTTTTACGAACCTTTGTACATCATTTTCTTTAAAATGGAACAAAATTGTGTCTTCAATGAATCCAGCAGATACATCAAAATAAGGCGAAAAGTATAATGGGGTTACAGCATCACCAGCACTAAACAAAGACAAAACGATCTCGTCCCCATCCACATTAGTATTGGTGAGTTTAAAAGTTCCTTTAAAAACAATATACAGTTTAGAGTGCTGCTTTGGGTTAAACTGTTGAATTTCTCCTTTGTGGTATTGTTCAATCTGCATTTTGGCGAAGAATTCATTTAAGTCTTCTTTTTTGATGCCCTGAAACAGAGCAATATTGTACATAAATGCAAAGTATTTTGATGTGTTAACCTTGTTAGGTATCATTCGTATCATTATATCGATTATTTAGTAAATGCAACACTAAACCTTGATATAAATCAAATATATTAAATATTGTAAAATATATAATTAACCACTCTTATAAAGCATAGCTTTTTATATTTATAAATAAAAGCTGCACACACTATGGGTTTGTTTGATTTAAAGATAATTAATAAATATGATTGCGCAGGTCCCCGCTATACATCATATCCAACTGCAAATAGGTTTGATAAATTTGACAATAAAGAGTACGCTAAACAGGCGTTGATTAGTAACGAAAATAAACGCCCTTTATCAATTTATTGCCATATTCCATTTTGTAATACTGTTTGTTATTATTGTGGTTGCAATAAGGTTGTCACTAAAGACAAAAATAAAGCAAAGCCTTATATCTCAAGATTATTTCATGAGATTGATATGCAGTCATTATTATTTGACAGCTCAAGGTTGGTCGAACAAATGCATTTTGGGGGTGGCACCCCAACATTTTTGTCTGACGATGAACTAAGCTCAATTAGCAGTAAGCTACAAAGTCAATTTAATTTTTCAGATAATGGAGAATACTCCATAGAAATTGATCCTAGGGGGGTTGGCGAAAAAACAATAAAGACTTTAGCAAGAGCGAAATTTAACAGAATAAGTTTAGGAGTACAAGACTTCAATATAGATGTGCAAAGGGCCGTCAATAGAGTTCAAAGCTTTGAGCAAACAAAACAGGTAATCAATATTGCGAGAAGAAATGGGTTTAATTCAGTAAGTATAGATTTAATATATGGGCTACCTAAACAATCAGTTGAAACATTTGCCACAACGCTCGACCAAGTTGTCAATTTAAAACCTGACCGTATATCTCTATTTAACTATGCCCACTTGCCTGAACTATTTAAGCCTCAAAGGCGTATAAACATATTAGAGTTACCATCGGTCGATATAAAAATGGCAATCTTTAAATATTCGGTAGATTATTTGCTGTCATCTGGCTATGCTTATATTGGTATGGATCACTTTGCTTTGCCAAACGATTCACTTGCAATTGCACAAAGGGAAGGGAGGCTTTATAGGAACTTTCAGGGATACTCTACTCATTCAGAGTGTGAATTAGTTGGTCTCGGGCTAAGTTCAATTGGACAGATTGGAAAGAGCTTTTCTCAGAACGAGAAAAGTATAGAAAAATACTATCAAAAAATTGACTCTGGAGAAATTCCAATTTCAAAAGGTTACACAATTAACAATGATGATGAAATTAGAAGAGCAGTAATTATGGAGCTCATTTGTCACTTTGAATTAGACTTTGCCAATATCGAAAGCCAGTTTGAAATTGTTTTTAGTGACTACTTTAAAGACAGTCTTTCTAATCTTGCTGAAATGAAAAAAGACGGACTTATTGAGCTAAACGATACAAATATTAAAGTAAAAGACAAGGGCAGACTACTTATACGCAATATCTGCATGACTTTTGATGCTTACTTATCGAAAGACGAAACAAATTTCTCAAGGACTATATAAATTCATCCCAGCCTAACCTGTGATTATCAGACACGTAAATTACAAATATATCAATAATTAAATATTGTGTAATTGATGCATGTCAATTATTTTATATTTTCCTACCCAGCATGATATTTTTTGTGTATTATTCATTATTGTGAGGATAAAAACTTTCTTACGAAGAAATAAATTTATTTTATTATTTAAACAATAAGGGGGGCGTTTTGGAAGAACTAAAACTAGCACAACAGGTCACAAACACAATGTTTGCAGAGACCTATTACTTTTTAACGATACCGCTGATGATGCTTATTCACGCAGGGTTTCTTGCCTATGAAATGGGTGCAACTCGTGTGAAGAATGTATTATCCTCAGGTATTAAAAACCTACTAGCGTTTGCGTTTACTATCGTAACGTTTTATTTCTTTGGTTGGTGGTTCTACTGGGCCTTACCAACATGGCCAATGGATTTAGCCGCTGGCCCAGGATACATGGAAATATCAGGAATTGCTTACGCTAATGCTATAGCTTTGCCTTGGGGAGATTCGGCTCAATATATGGGGCCTAATATGGGCGATCACGCTTCTGGTGTTTTCTGGGGAGCTTTCGCGCTTTTTGCTGCAACTACTGCATCAATTGCATCAGGTGCACTCATAGAAAGGATTCAGACAGTTGGCTTTGTTATCTGTGCAATTGTACTGGGATCATTCGCATGGGTTGTAGCCGCTGCATGGGGATGGCATGCCGATGGATGGCTTGTAACAGAGTGGGGTTTTCACGATTTCGGCGCTGCAGGTCTTGTACATGCTGTAGCTGGATTTTTTGCGCTAGGTGTCCTAATTAATTTAGGGCCACGTGTAGGCAAGTTCAATGCCGACGGTTCTGCAAACCATATAGCGGGCCACAATATGCCATCAACAATAGTAGGATTAATGCTTATTATTGTGGGCTTCTTCGGATTCTTAATGGCTTGTATTATACTGCCTGGCGAAGGATGGAGTTGGTATGGCGATGCAGGTACTACCATTTATGGCACACCAATGACGCTATCTGCCCTTGGGTTTAATATAGTTATGGCAGTTTCAGGTGGCATTATCGGAGCGTGGATCTTTACTAAAGACCCTTTCTGGATGATGTCTGGTGCACTTGCAGGTATTATCTCTGTAGCATCAGGGTTAGATGTATACTTCCCAGCACACGTATTCTTAATCGCTACTGTTGCAGGTATTATCATCAAACCATGTGCTGATTGGCTAGAGGCACGTGGCATTGATGACGCTGTAGGAGCTGTTACGATTCATGGAACTATAGGATTATTCGGTGTTATTGTTCTTGGAATATTTGGTTCTGGAATGCCAGGACTTGGAGCTTATGCACCTGAAGGTACGGTAGCTATGAGCTTTGTTGGACAAGTGTTTGGTTCAATAATAATGTTCCTTCTTGGCTTTGTACCGGGATATGTTGTATCATGGATACTAAACAAAGCAGGAATGCTACGTATTCCTGATGCGGTTCAAATTAAAGGCCTTGACCCTGTTAAGGTGCCTGCTCAGGCATACCCAGAAGGTATGACTAGCCCGGAATCTGAAAATTAATTTTATAGGAGAGAATATTATGGGTTATCATCTTAAATCGTTCACTGAACTTGTAGCTGACGGCGCTTGGGCAGACGTTGGTATGTATATCGGTGCAGGGAGCTCTATGCCTGGCTGGTACACTTTCATAGGCGTGGTTGCTTGCGTAGTCATCTTGGCTATGGGTAATAAGAGCGAG
>Ga0187827_10007037_pt1 | contig 12624 bp, 10 predicted proteins | sample ETNtaG_39_FD_167969 | JGI IMG/M metagenome (GOLD analysis project Ga0187827, IMG submission 167969) | Marine microbial and viral communities from oxygen minimum zone, Eastern Pacific Ocean - ETNP2014_SV_150_PacBio MetaG (Illumina Assembly) | ecosystem: Environmental > Aquatic > Marine > Hypoxic... | reverse complement strand
AGCCGCTAAACCCTGCCGAGCTTATCGACCCCCGCTGCCGCATATGCGGCAGCACCCCTGAGTTCAAGAACACAGAACACTTTTTTTTAAGGCTAAGTGCCTTTAGAGACAACTTACTGGACTGGGTAAAGGATAAAACTTACTGGAGACCGAACGCCCTTAACTTCACCACACGTTATCTGGAAGAAGGGTTGAAGGACAGGGCTATTACCCGTGATATAGACTGGGGAATCCCGGTGCCGGTCGAAGGCTTCGAGGCCAAGCGCATATATGTCTGGTTTGAGGCTGTTATCGGTTACCTGTCGGCGAGCAAGGAGTGGGCTAAGTCCAGCGGAGATAAGGACAAGTGGCGCTCCTTCTGGCAAGGTGATGCAAAGAGCTACTATTTTATTGGCAAGGATAATATCCCATTTCACACCATTATCTGGCCAGCGATGCTGATGGGCTATGACAACCTCAATCTGCCCTATGATGTGCCAGCTAATGAGTTCCTGACCATTGAGGGCAGGAAGCTTTCCACCAGTCGTAACTGGGCGGTTTGGTTACCTGATTATCTGTCACGCTATGACCCTGACCCACTGCGCTATTTGCTATCCATAAACATGCCGGAAACGAGTGATATCAATTTTTTATGGCGTGAGTTCATTCGCCGCAATAATGACGAGCTAGTAGCCACCTATGGAAACCTGGCTCACCGGGTGCTCACTTTTGTCTACCGCAACTTTGATGGCTGTGTGCCGACGCATAGTAAATATATCGAGATTCATGAATATCTGGAATCTCTAGACCCTAAGAAAGACTTGGGTACAACTAATATCTTAGATAAGTCCAGCATGAATACAATCGAAGATGCCAAAGAATTCCTTTTTAGAGAAATGGGCGACCGTCTCTCAAAGTGCCAATTCAAACAGGCAATAATGAACGCAATGTTCACAGTGGCCCAGGAGACCAACCAATATCTCGATAAAAAGTCGCCCTGGAAAATAATTAAAGAGGACAAGCAGGCTGCCGCTGACTCGCTATACATAGCCCTCTACGTGATTTCTTGCCTGAAAACGGCATTGTATCCCTTTTTACCATTTAGCTCCCAGCGATTGCACGAGTTCCTAGGATTCGACGGTAATGTGGAAGATGATGGCTGGCAGCCACATGCACCACCGCCGGGACAAAAGTTGCTTGAGCCACAGCCCCTGTTTTCTAAATTGGATGAAGAGATAATAGAGGAGGAGACCGGTCGGCTGGGGCACGCTCATAGCTAGCAGACTGGCTACATATATAGACAAGGGAGGCAATCTTGGAGCTAAGTACAATTTATAAATCCGTTCATGATGAGTTAAGTGAAGTAGAAAACCAGTTTAAGCTAATCGTTGAAAGCCAGCATAATACCTTTCCTGACCTCTATGAAATGCTGAGCCATATTCTAATTGGCGGTAAAATAATGCGCCCAGCGCTTAACCTGCTGGCAGGAAAGTTTTATAATTACAACCCAGCCAAGCTTCTCCCCATGGCTACCGCCAGTGAGCTTTTACACATCGCCACTCTGATTCACGATGATGCTATTGACAAATCAGATGTCCGCCGCTGGCGCCAAACAATTAATAAGATTTGGGGTGAAGACAAAGCAATACTCCTTGGCGACTATCTGTTTGCCAAAGCCGGGGAGTTTAGCACGGCTACTGATAATGTGCGGGCAGTAAAGCTATTCACCCAGACCCTGGCCGCTATTTCCCAGGGTGAGTTAAGACAGAGCTTCGATGCTTTTAATCTGAAGCAGACCCGCGAGGACTACATCCAGAGAATCTCAGGAAAAACCGCCGCTCTGTTCTCCATGGCTACTGAAACGGGAGCTATTTTAAGTGACGCCCCGGAGGAGTCGATAGAAATTCTAGGAGAGTATGGCTATAACCTCGGTATAGCTTTTCAAATCGTCGACGATATCCTAGATTTTACCGGCAGTGAAGAGGAAATGGGAAAGCCCATAGGATCGGATTTGGCTCAGGGCACTCTCACTCTGCCATCCATGCTTCTTTTGGAACATTATCCCGAGGATAACCCTGTGCAGAGTCTATTCGAGCCTGGGCTCTGGAAGATGGGCAACAAGCAAGAACATATAAAACAGGCAATAGAATTGATTCGTAACTCGTCAATTGCCCAAGAATGCCAATCTATCGCTTCAGACTACTGCGCTAGGGCTTACCGTAATCTTGACCGGTTGCCTGATAACTCTAACCGCCAGGCACTGGTAGAATTAGCACACTACGTGACAGACCGAACAAGATAAGATTATCCCTCTTCCTAATCAGCTGTGGCTGGAGTTTGTTTCGGGAGGATGTCAGGCACTAGTGGAGCTTTCTTACCCACCGTCTTACGTCTGGCTTTGGTTTTAGCCTTAGCTGGTATGGCAGATGCCGCTACAGATTCCGGAGCCGGCTTAGAAATGGCTCCCGTAAACAATGCCTCCAGTTCGTTACCCTCCACGGTTTCTTTAACCATGAGCGTTTCGGCGATTTGTTTTAGTCTATGCATGTTCTCGGTCAGAATCCCCTTGGACACTTCATATCCACCCCGGATAATATTATGAACTTCCTCATCAATCTCCTCGGCTATCTTATCGCTGTAATCCCTCTGCTCAGAAATCTCGCGACCAAGGAAGACCATCTCCTGCTTTACCCCAAAGGTTCGTGGTCCTAATTTTTCGCTCATTCCGTAATCGGTTACCATCATGCGAGCCAGCTTGGTAGATCGCTGAATATCATCATGCCCACCGGTTGTCATCTCACTAAAAACCAAGTCCTCAGCAATATGGCCAGCTAGAAATGTGGCTATCATATCATTAAATTGAGAGCGCGATAGCAGGTAGCGGTCTTCAGTAGGCAGTTGGCGGGTGTGACCCAGAGACATCCCACGAGCCACTATGGATATTTTGTGTACCGGGTCAGCATTGGGCAACATTCTGGCAACAAGAGCATGCCCCGCCTCATGGTAAGCGGTGATTTCCTTGTCCTTGGGGCCTATCTTCCGACTCTTTCTCTCCGGTCCGGCAATCACCCGGTCTATGGATTCCTCAAGCTCTTGCCTGTCAATGACTTGCTTCTTGCGTCTGGCAGACAGAATAGCCGCCTCGTTAATTAGATTAGCCAGATCAGCACCGCTGAAACCGGCCGTCTGCCTGGCCAGTACCTCCAGGTCGACTTGCTCAGCCAGTGGCTTGCCATTGGAATGAACTTTAAGAATTGCCAACCGCCCATTAATATCGGGAAGATCAAGGATTACTCGCCGGTCAAAGCGGCCGGGACGGAGCAGGGCCGGGTCAAGAATATCAGGGCGATTGGTAGCTGCCAGAACAATCACGCTGGTATTGGTGTCAAAACCGTCCATCTCCACCAGAATTTGGTTAAGGGTTTGCTCTCTCTCGTCATGACTACCGCCTAAGCCAGCACCACGCTGCCGCCCAACGGCATCAATCTCATCAATGAAGATAATACATGGGGTATTGCGCTTAGCCTGGTCAAAGAGGTCACGCACCCTTGAGGCTCCGACGCCGACAAACATCTCAACAAATTCAGACCCGCTGATAGAAAAGAAAGGCACGTTAGCTTCACCAGCTATTGCTCGAGCCAGTAGTGTCTTTCCAGTACCAGGTGGACCTATAAGCAGCATGCCCCTCGGAATACGCGCCCCCAGACTAACGAACTTTTCACGCGACTTGAGGAACTCTACTACTTCCTGCAGCTCCTGCTTGGCTTCCTCCACCCCAGCTACGTCATCAAAGGTTACCGTAGGCCTATCCGCCGGAAATAACCGAGCCCGGCTACGACCAAAATTAAAAGCCTGATTGTTAGCCCCCTGTGCCCGCCGGAACAGGAAAAATAACAAAGCGCCAAAGATTATGAGAGGAAGGAAGTTAACCACCAGCCCCCAGTTAAATCCACCTGAAGCCTTTATTTCATAACTCCCCTCGGGAAGGTTAAGCCCGAGTTCCTGGAGCTCGACTATGGTGAGATTTCCTATAGCCGTCTTCAACTCCTCGCCACCAGTAGTGGTAATGAATAGCGTATCTTCATCCACCAATATCTTCATAATCTCGCTGGTTTCCGATAACGCTATAGCTTCACTCAAGGGGATTTCCCCTGGTTTATCTTCAGTGGGTAGAAACCTAGAGAAAAGAGCTATGGCGACAATGAGAATAACTATATATATTAAACTGCTACGTCCCCAACCTAATCTCATCCTTCACCTCGAATAAAGAACGACTTTACCTTAGCGTATCAATCGTGATACCCACTCTATTTCAGGCTCCTATTACCTATATTATACCAATGACAGTTGAAAATTGAAAGTTAGCTGCTCTGGCAGGACGCGACAGATATTTAATCTCGGCAGTCAGGACAGTTATCATATGCGTCAGCGGATAAATCAGCCGCCCTGATGATGTAATCCAAATGTCTTTCTGAAGCTCAGTATCTGCCGCGGGTTTTACATTCCTTTAGCTTGAACTCCATTATGACATGGGGTATGGGGCATGGTTATTTTTATAATGTCACCCAACGTCCTCTATGGCATCCTCAGACAGGTAAAAGAACTCTACATGGACATCCTGCAAGGTAGCCACCCACAAACTTCGGTCACGCTGGTAGCTGTCCAGTATCGCCTTCACCTTCTGCTTATCTTTAGCCTTCATGCGCCTTCTTCTTGAGCTCAGCGTAATCCTCATTCACCTTCTGCTGAATCTTATTTATAACGTCATCAGAGAGGTGCCGGAACCTACCCTGTAGCTTCAGATAATCGTTTACCGGCTTTAGTTTGGGTAAATCAGGACTTAGACGATATTTCCCATTCTCCACTTCAAATAATGGGAATATTCCAGTCTCTACAGCCAGACGGCCTATCCTTACGCCCAACTCAGGAGGAGACCGCCAACCAACAGGGCAAACCGATAAGATGTGGAGATAGGATGGGCCCTCGGTTGCCACTGCCTTTTCTACTTTAGTTATCAGGTCCTTAACATAACTGGGGCAGGCAGTCGCAACATAAGGTACATCATGAGCCACCACAATATCTGGCATATTCTTCTTCCAGGTGAACTGTCCAATGCTCACCTTACCTGCGGGGGAAGTGGTTGTAGACGCCCCATATGGAGTAGACGATGACCTTTGGATTCCAGTATTCATATAGGCTTCGTTATCAAAGCAGACATAAAGGAAATTATGTCCCCTCTCTAACGCTCCCGATAGCGCCTGAATCCCGATATCACTGGTGCCGCCGTCGCCAGCCATAGCCACCACCTTCACACCCGGCAGGGATTTCCTCCCCTTCCTGTTCATAGCCTTTAGCCCAGATTCCATACCTGAAGCTACAGCGGCGGTATTTTCAAACAGGGCATGAATCCAAGGAACAGTCCAGGAAGTATCGGGGAATGGCGATGAAACGATCTCCATGCAACCCGTGGCATTCGCAATAACCACATTATCTCCCAGTGCTTTACAGACCAACCTCACTGCCAAGGCTTCAGCACAGCCGATACAAGCCCGGTGCCCGGGAGCAAATCTCTCCTTCTCAGTCAATAGTCTGGAAATATAACCCGGTAGCTTTTTCATTTATTCTCTGACTCCAAATATTTCAAACTCTTGAGCACTTCCCTTCTGTGAAATTTCTATGCCCCTATTAACTATCTCCTCGAAACCATCGACGGTGATATCCCTGCCCCCGAGACCGCCAACAAAGCTGACTATCTTTGGCCTCCTGTCCACCTGATACAGGGCTGACTTTATCTCTGAGCAAACTGGCCCACCCGGTCCGCCAAAGGAAAGGGCTCTATCAAGGACAATGAGAACCTCGGCATCCTTGACTGCCTCACGGATTTCATCAAAGGGGAAGGGACGCCATAGGCGAAGCCTTACCAACCCCACATCCTCACCCTCGCTCCTCATCTTATCAATAGCGGCCATTGCCGTTTCACTGAAGCTGCCCATGGTTAATAAAAGCACCCGGGCATCCTCACACCGGTAGCATTCCACAGGAGAGTACCGTCTCCCGAAAGCGTCTCCAAATTCACTCCAGTGCTGGAGAATCACCTTTTTAGCTGCCCTCAGATTTACTTCCTGCGCCCACTTTGCTTCCGTATATACATTTGGCGGGCCAAAATCTCCCATAGTTACTGGCTTATTGGGGTCCAGAGGTAAGGGATACTGGTTGGGCGGGAGAAACTGGTCAACCTCCCCCTGCTCAGGCAACAGCATCGGTTCAATCATGTGTGACAGGTGGAACCCATCCAGATGAACCATTACCGGGAGCAAAACCCTGTGATCTTCAGCAATACGGAAGGCACACATGACGGTGTCAATAACTTCCTGTCCATTTTCAGTAAATATTTGAATCCAGCCGGTATCACGAACCGCCATAGCATCAGAGTGGTCACCCCAGACGCTTAATGGTGCCGATAGAGCCCGGTTAGCCACCGTCATCACTATCGGTAACCGCATGGATGAGGCAACATAAAGCACCTCATGCATTAACTCCAGCCCCTGACCGGCAGTAGCTGTAAAAGTCCTGGCACCGACAGCAGCTGACCCAAGACAGGCACTCATTGCCGAATGCTCAGATTCAACCGGAATAAACTCGGCGTCCAGCTCACCATTGGCCACCAGCTCAGCCAGATGCTCAACAATATGAGTCTGCGGAGTGATGGGATAGGCGGATACGACATCAGCACTAGCTAGCTTGACAACTTCACCAATGGCTACTGATACCTCCATTCCTACCTTCGTCGTCATTATTCCTCCTCATCAACCATGGTTATTACATCCGTCGGACACTCTACGGCACAAATGCCACATCCCTTACAATGGTACATATCAGCCTCAAAGTATCCGGAAGCATCCTGACTAATGCATGCATCAGGACAAAAAATATAGCAGATGCCACACTTTATACATTTGTCGAAATCGTAGGTTGGTTTCTGCGACCGCCAATCACCAGTTCTATATTGCCTGGTACTCCCCGGTTCGGTTGCCATCCCACCAATTTCAATATCTTTCCAGGTTAAATCTCCCTCTTTCTTAGGCAATTACCTCACTCCTTTACTAGAGTTTCCTCATAGGCTCTTTTCATAGCATCGATGTTTCGTTCTGCCAGACGACCAAAGCGGTGTCTCAGCGGCTCATACAAGGATTCCAATTCGACCGGCTCAATAGCTCTGAGCACAGCTCCAACCATAGTAGTATTGGTAATCCGGACACCCAATACCTCCATGGCAATCTTGGTAGCATCAACCGTAGCCAGCGAGGAGTTGATACCAAATTCTTCCTTAATCTGCTCTGCCGATTTTTTAGTATTGATTACTGCCATACCATCCGCTTTAAGTCCTGAAGCAATATTGACAATGCCGAGCAGCCCCGGGTCAAGCACTACCACCACATCAGGTTGAGTTATCTCGGCTCTTATCCTGATTGGCTCGCCGCTGCTTATCCTAACAAAGGCCTGGACAGGAGCCCCTCTCCTTTCCGGACCAAAGCTGGGAAATGCCTGGGCATATTTATCTTCACTTATAGCCGCCCGCGCCAGCAGTTCGGCAGAGGTAACCGCTCCCTGACCACCACGGCCATGCCACCTAAGTTCAATAAGCTTCTTTTTATCTGTCACCTTGGCCTCCTAATTCATAAAAAACCGCCCCTGGAGCGACTCGAACGCTCGCACCCAGCTCCGGAGGCTGGTGCTCTATCCACCTGAGCTACAGGGGCAGAACACTTAATATCATACTACCATAGCCAACAGTTGGGCAAATAAATACTATCCGTGTACTGTGGGTGACAGCACAAACAAAACCGACCGGTTACCGGATTGCAATATCTTTGAGGTAATACTGCCATGAATCCAACGCTCAATCCCGGAGTGCCCGTGACTTGCCATGGCGATTAGACTGCAGCCTATCTCATCATCGAATTTGATTATTTCCCGGGCACAATCACCTATCCTGACTTCCCGCCTGACGATAACCTTTGTACCAGCCAGCTTTGAACTTGCCCCATCCAAATACTCCTGGGCTTTTCTCTTCATAGAATCCATATTCAGATCTTTGAAAGGAATGTATTCCAGTCCGCGAGCAGAATGGACATACCTGCCAGGCTCAACTACCTGCAGAAGAATAACCTCAGACTTCAACCGCTTGGTTAGCTCTGCCACGTCAGGCAATGCCGCCTCACCCCTTTCCGAGCCATCCAGCGGCATGAGGATTCGATCGAATAGCCCAACCCTACCCGACTCCCCTGGAGTTTCTTGAACCCTAACAATGATTAGCGGGACACCCACTCTGTGGAGCACTTTCTGTACAGTACCGCCCAGTGACCAGGATGCAATGCCAGACCGACCATTAGATGCCATAACTATGAGGTCAACATCATTTTCTTCGGCATAGTGCAGGATTTTCTCAGCCGGCTTACCAGTAAGAACAACCGTTTTGACACTGGAAGTTGAACCTGCCAAATTGCTTCTCAACTGTTCAGCCTCACTATTTATGTAAATCCGACACATATGTCCTTCTTTATGCTCATCCTGCTCACAAACGCCCACCAAAACTACTTCAGAGTTAAAAGCTCTCGCCAGTTCCTCCACAGGCGATAGAACCTGCTCAGCTAACGTTGAACCATCCAGCGGTACAAGAATCTTATTGAACATCTTCGTCCCCCCCTTAAGTATATCTCACCACCAGCAACAGATGGCTCAAGGCAACCACCATAATCATGCCCGGAAGAGCATATTTGAGAAATCTCCCCCAGCTGATAGGATAGCCTTCCCTCTCGGCAATAGCTGTCCCCACCACATTGGCTGATGCTCCAATCGGGGTAGCATTACCACCAATGTCAGTGCCTAGGGCCAACGTCCAGGCCAACGTCTTAAGGCTAAACCCCTGCGTCACCGAGAGCTGGCTGATTACCGGGACCATGGTGGCGGCAAAGGGTATGTTATCTACTACAGCCGAGGCGAAAGCGGATATCCACAAAATCATAGGTATCACTATAAGCAGATTACCCCCTGAAACCCCTCCAATAAACTCAGCCACCATCTCCAACACCCCTGTTTCTTCCAGTCCACCTACAGCGATGAACAGCCCGATAAAGAAAAGCAGGGTTCGCCAATCCACCCCTGCAATAACATACCGCGCACCACTGCCGGAAGCTAGTAGCGTCAGGCATGCAGCACCAACAGCTATTAAAGCTAGGGACAGTCCAGTTTCAGCATGGGTCACTATTAAAACTATCACCAGGAGAAAGATACCGGCCTGTATCTTGAACAGCCGAGGCTTGATAATAGCTTCCCCAGGCTCAGGGTATTTAATACGAGAGTCATCTGAGCCGTTCTGCTTGGCGGTAAGGATCTTGCGGAAGACCAGATAAAAGAATCCCAGAGTCATAATCATTCCTGCCCAGGCAATAGGACCGGTATTAGCCGCAAAGTCAGTAAAGGTATAGCCAAGGGCAGTGCCTATGATTATGTTAGGCGGGTCACCGCTCATAGTGGCAGCACCTCCGGTGTTAGCCGCAAAAATCATGGCAATTATCATAGGGACCGGGTCAAATTTGAGCAAGCGAGCCAGCTCAATAACTACCGCGGCGAGGAATAATAATACGGTAATACTATCAATAAACATTGACAAAAAACCAGAGAGCAGCATAAAGGTAATTAAGATAGGTATAACCCTGTAGTTGACCATACGAGCTAGGTTGAAGCAGAGCCAGCGGAAGAATCCAACCTCACCTAGCCCCTCAACCATAACCATCATACCGCCGATAAAGACAACAGTCTGCCAGTTTACACCGTGAGATTCTATATGCTGCTCCCCGGGTATCCAGAAACTGAGTTCACCAAGCTGTCCCATGTTCAGAACACTGAGAACTGCATGCGGGCTCTTCATGACCACCAGAAAGACAATTAATACAAGAGCACCCCCAATGAGGGCAGGAACGTAACGATGAACTCTACCGCTGACGATGGCGACAAACATCACCGTGAAGATGATGATGGCGAGAATCTGGCTTAATGCTAGCATTTATTATCTAAACCTATAGATAGATCAATGGCAAACATACTAACCTATTATAGCAAACTTCTCTTATTCCCTCAACAAGTGGTAGCCCGAATATAGTGAATGAAAGAAAGGAATACGCAGCTTGACTCCCTATCCCTTGGTTCTCGTCAGGGGTTTATCCCAGCCCAAGACCTGAAATGAACAAAACATACGCACCCAAAACATAAAGCCCAATTAAAGCCGGACCGTACCAGCTGATGACAATGAAGGTCTTGCGCTTCTGTCGGAAACGAAGCCCGACTATAACAAGAAGGGTCATCATGATTGCCACCGCAGCTGTAACGAGATGAGCACTCGATCCCTTAGAGAGAACAGGTCCTGGAGTATAGAAAAGGTCAACCAAGGTGATAGCGACAATATCAAGCATATTGGCGCCTAACACATCGGCGACTGCCATGTCTACGGCGCCCAAACGGAGGGCAGCAACCACAACCGCTAACTCAGGCATTGAGGTAGTGACCGCCAGGAATAAACTGCCAACAAAGGTTGCCCCCCAACCTGTAGTTTCAGCAATTTCATCACCAACGAAAGATAGCCATATCCCGGCGCCAATAATCGCTATCGCTGCCAGTGCAAATCTGAGGTATACCGTCTTCATGGGAATCTCCGCATATCGGGGTGAGCCAGCTTCCTGCTGCGGTACCGGCTGGCCACGCTCAAAGCGGAACATCTGCCTCATTCCAACTAAATACAGGATGATAATGACAATGCTGGGGATACCCACCCAACCCAGAGTTAAACCGGAAATATCTTCACTAGCCCAGATACTTGCGGCAGCGATGCCAATAAGCAATATCCCCCCACCAGCTGATGCCACATGTCTCAAGCGCGCCCTGCTAAGAATGGGAGCTGGACGGTAGAGGATATCCAACAAAGCCAAGATAGACAAGTTAAAGATTAAACTCCCGAAGAGAGTGCCTATGGCTAAATCCGGGAGTCCAACTAAAGTCGCTGAACTCACTCCGGTCACCATCTCAGGCAGGGTGGTAATGGTAGCCAGTAGCACCAGACCTATCCATACCCTTCCCAACCCTGTCTTTTCCGCAATAGTGTCTCCATACCGGGCTAGTTTCGTCCCGGCGAACAGGATGATAAGGAGACAAAGCACAAACTCTAACCAGACCAACGATAAAAACTCCTAGATATCGATGACATGCTGAAAATACATCATATTATAAAAGGGGGGGGGACTGCAAAGCTGTGATATAATTAAATCGTTCTAAGGATATAGAGCCATAATCAACCGATAAGTTGGCACATAACATGAGCCTTGAAGAATACCGGGCCAAAAGATACTTTAAGAAGACTCCTGAGCCAAAAGGGGAACTTTGATGAGAAGCGCCTGCTTTGCGAAACTGTCTTGAAGCGTCTCTATGTAGAAGATGGGAAAATAACCAGGGCGGATCTCAATGCTCCCTTTGCTATCATAGCCCGGGCTAATGGTTCGGGAGCTGTTCCGAGTGGTGGGGAAGGGGGGACTCGAACCCCCACGCCTTTCGGCACATGATCCTAAGTCATGCCCGTCTACCAGTTCCGGCACTCCCCCAGACACAAATCGATTTAATATTTTATCATACTGTTTAATACTTTGCTTGACCGCTCATGGCGTCTTACTCGCCGCTCAGATTAGCCATATCATTTCCGTCTTCCCCTTATTCCTCTGAGTTATTGCCTTGAAGATAGGTTTTAAGGTAGAATCTGAAGCGACGGAGAGGTGTCCGAGTGGTTTATGGTGCCGCTCTCGAAAAGCGGTCTCCGTGTTTAGCGGAGCGTGGGTTCGAATCCCACCCTCTCCGCCAGAACGTGAACTAATGCAAGCAAAACGATAGAACATAATCTGAGATTCATACATTCGGAGAGGTGCTGGAGTGGACTATCAGGCGCGCCTGGAAAGCGCGTGTAGCCTTGGCTACCGTGGGTTCGAATCCCACCCTCTCCGCCATTTTTACCGCAGAGTATCATGCGCAGCATCTAATAAGCTAGGTTATCGCTTATGCCAGGCTTCTCCAAATATCCTGCACACCGGTCAGTAACTCAGCACACCGCGCATAATCGGGGAGGAGTTCACTTTGACCAATAGTGAAGCCATGTCGCTAAACGGGCGTAAAAAGCCACGGTTATTCTACGGCTACATTATAGTCGGGATTGGCTTTTTCCTTATGACGATAGGATCTGGGGCAGTAAGCAGTTACGGTATTTTTTTTAAGCCACTGTTACTCGAATTCGGCTGGACAAGGGCAGCGACCTCTGGAGCCTTCTCTCTGTGCTTCTTGGTACAGGGAATTCTGGCCATTTTCAGTGGCAGACTGACTGACAGGTTTGGCCCTAGGCTGATACTTACCGCCGCTGGATTTCTTCTGGGCTTGAGCCTTTTGTTAATGCCACAGATTAGCACCGTCTGGCAGCTATATCTGTTCTCCGGAGTGCTAGCAGGAATAGGCCTGGGTTGTATATGGGTGCCTGTTTTGTCTACGGTGCCCAGGTGGTTTGCCAGGAGAAGGGGCTTAATGGTGGGCATCGTATCGTCAGGGGCAGGTGGG
>Ga0187827_10007036_pt1 | contig 12625 bp, 11 predicted proteins | sample ETNtaG_39_FD_167969 | JGI IMG/M metagenome (GOLD analysis project Ga0187827, IMG submission 167969) | Marine microbial and viral communities from oxygen minimum zone, Eastern Pacific Ocean - ETNP2014_SV_150_PacBio MetaG (Illumina Assembly) | ecosystem: Environmental > Aquatic > Marine > Hypoxic... | reverse complement strand
GCAATTAGGTTATGTCAACCATTAAGAGTTCCAACAACAGGTTATGATAGATGGAAGGATTTACAGCTTAATTTTGATGCGAACGAAATGCTAAAAGGATGAAAAACGTATTATTTTTAATTTTTTTACTTGTTGTTTTTTTTGCAAAAAATTCTTTTGCATTAATTGAAATTGATATAACCAGAGGAAATTTAAATCCACTTCCCGTTGCAGTTTCGCCTCTTTATGTTGAATCTAAGCCATCTGAAGTATTAAAAGAATTAGAAGTGGGTTCTGAAATATCAAAAATAATTGAAACTAACCTTTCAAGATCAGGTTTGTTTAATCCATTGGAAAAAGATTCTTTTGTCCAAAAGCCGGATATAGCTCATCTTAAACCACGATTTGAAGATTGGAAATTAATTAAAGCTCAAGCTTTAATCACAGGAAAGGTTAACATTACAAATGATAAATTAAGAGTTGAATTTAGGTTATGGGATGTTTTGGCAGCTAAAGAAATAATGGCTTTAGCGTTTACCACAGTGCCGGATAACTGGAGAAGAGTGGCCCATATAATTGCAGACAAAATTTATGAAAGGCTTACTGGAGAAGAGGGATATTTTGATACAAGGATAATTTATGTGGCTGAAAAGGGACCAAAAAATCAAAGAATTAAAAAATTAGCAATCATGGATCAAGATGGAGCCAATACAAAATATTTAACTTTAGGAAATGAACTTGTTTTAACCCCAAGATTTAATCCAACAAATCAAATGGTGACTTATATGTCTTATTTTAGAAATTTACCTAGAGTTTATTTGTTAGATATTGAAACAGGTGTCCAGGAGGTAGTTGGTGAATTTCCCGGTATGACTTTTGCACCAAGATTTTCTCCAGACGGAAAAAAAATAATTATGAGTTTTGCTAAAGATGGTAATTCTGACATATTTACTATGAACTTAGAAACAAGAGAAGTTGAAAGAATAACCGAACATCCTGCAATAGATACATCTCCTTCTTACTCTCCAAATGGAAAATATATTTGCTTTAACTCTGACAGAAGTGGTTATCAACAAATTTATGTAATGAGAAGTGATGGTTCAGAAGTTAAAAGAATTACATTCGGGCAAGGAATATACGGTACACCAGTTTGGTCTCCGAGAGGAGATTTAATAGCATTTACAAAAATGTACAAAAATAGATTTTACATTGGAGTGATGAGGATAGATGGATCGGGAGAAAGATTACTAACTGAAAACTACTATCAGGAAGCTCCATCCTGGTCACCAAATGGAAGGGTTTTAATTTTTTATAGAGAAACGAAATCTGGAAGTCAGGGAGAGGGATTTTCAGCTACATTGTGGTCGATTGATTTAACAGGCTATAATGAAAGATTGATTGAAACTCTAACTGATGCATCGGATCCATCTTGGTCATCTTTACTGTCAAAGTAGGCATTATTTGGTTGAAATTTGACTTGCATCATGTATCTAGAAATATTAATGTAAAAAAAAATTAAGGGAGTTCAAATATGGCTTTAGGGAATTCAATTAGAAGTATTTTATTGGTAATAATGGCGACAATCATATTGTCCGCTTGCGCTACAAAGACAACAAAAAAAGCAGGTGATTATGAAATATCGAAAATTTCAGGAGATACTTACACTGGTCAAGAAACTGTTAAATATTTAGCTACAGGTGTTCCAGATAGAGTGTTCTTTGCAACTAATAAATCGATTTTAACAACAGCATCAAGAGACACGTTAAGAAAACAAGCTGCATGGTTAAGAGAAAATAAAAATATTAATGTAACCTTTGAAGGTCATTGTGACGAAAGAGGTACAAGAGAATATAACCTAGCTTTAGGTGAAAGAAGAGCAAATGCTGCAAAAGATTATCTTATGACTTATGGAATATCTGGTAACAGAATTTCTGTAATAAGTTACGGAAAGGAAAGACCGGTAAATGCAGGATCTGGTCCTTTAGCTTGGTCACAAAACAGAAGGTCTGTAACGGTCAAGGCTAACTAAATTTTTTATTATTTAAAGTCTCAAAGTAGACCCTAGACAAGCGTTTCTAGGGTCTTCTTTATTTAGGGTCTTCTTTTTGCCATTATTTTAATTAGTAATTAATAAATGTATAGATTAAAGGAATACTTAATATGTTTATTTGTAATTACCCTTATATTAAATATTCAAAATAAATCATTCAGCGAGGAAAGTGAAATTTATGACATATTAAATGTCATGCAAAAAGATTTGAAAACTTTAGAAAAAGCAGTTTATTCAGCAGAATCTTTATCTACATTACATTCAAGTGATTCAAGTTTATCTCAAGATACACTCACAAGACATTTATTAAAACTTTCTGATATCGAACAACAGTTTCAGGAACTTACAAATAAATTTGAGGAAATAAATTTTAAAATTGACAAACTTTCAAATAGAGTTTCAAAAAATCAGGCCGACAGTCAATTACGATTTCAAGATTTAGAAAAAGCTAGTTTATCAGGTAGGTTACAATCCACTGATATTGCAAACAATCAATCAGAAAAGCGACTACCTGGTTCTTCTGAAGCCCAAATTCTTGGTAGAATTAGTGATGAAGATTTAAAAAATACTCAAATAGTACAAAGCACTCAATCTGTGCAATCTACTAGTACTGTTGTAACCGAAAAATATATTAGTGAGGAAAGAATCTTGCCTGAAGGGACACCAAAAGAACAATATGATTTTGCACTCAGCCTTGTAAAAGTTGGTGATTATGAAACTGCGGAAATTGCACTAAAAGAATTTGTTGATATAAATACCAAAGATGAACTTGCTGGTAGCGCACAATACTGGTATGCAGAAACGTTTAGAATTAGACAGCTCTATCAAGATGCAGCAACGGCATATTTAGATGGTTATCAGAAATATCCTAATAGTTCCAAAGCTCCTGTCAATTTACTAAAGCTTGGAGTATCTTTAGTTCAAATTGGAGAAAAAGATCAGGGTTGCTCAATGATTACCGGAGTAAGTAAGCAATATCCAAAAGCAAGTCAATCTGTTCTTCAAAGAGCAAAATATGAAGAAAAAAAATTCGACTGCCCAACGAAAAAAAGTTAAATTCGACAATAAGCATCTTAATGATCCAATAATTAAGAAAGTATATTTAACTTTTAAAAAACAATTGTATTCCCAAATTAAAAATGAAAAATTTTGCATTGGTGTATCGGGGGGCCCAGATAGCCTTGCTCTAGCATTTTTATGTAAAATTTTCTCAAAAAAATTTAATAATAAATTTATAGCTTTAATAATTGATCACAATTTAAGAAAACAATCTGGAACTGAAGCACGAAAAGTTAAAATAATTTTAAAAAAGCACAAAATTAAAGTCAAAATTTTAACTTGGAAAGGCAAAATTCCAAAATCAAATATTCAATTTAATGCTCGCAATATTCGATATTTTCTGCTCAACAATGAATGCAATAAACTGAATATTAAATACTTAGTTTTGGCTCATCATGAAAGCGATTTGATTGAAAATTTCTTTATAAGATTGTTTAGAGGTAGCGGCTTAAAAGGACTGTCTTCACTAAATATAAAAAGACATTCAGAAAAGAATACTTTAAATTTGATTAGACCTTTAATCAATATTAAGAAAAACGAATTGATTTATATTTCAAAAAAAGTCTTTAAATTTTATTTAACCGATCCATCAAACTTTGAAGAAAAATTTTTACGCACAAGAATTAGAAATTATTTAAATAAATTTAAATTAGATGGGCTGGATATTAATAAGATAAAATTAACCTTAAGTAACTTGCAGTCAGCAAATGAATCTATAAATTTTTATAAAGAAAAATCTATCAAAAACCATGTAAAATATTTGCAACGTAACGCATGCTTTGTTAGCTATGATTTATTTAGTTATGAATCTGAAGAGGTTATTTTTAGAACGATTAACGATATTATCTCTAAAATTTCTGAAGTTTATTACCCACCAAGAGGAAAAAATGTTAAAAATTTGATTACTAGAATGAAATCAAAAAAATTTAAAAAATCAACGCTTGGCGAGTGTATAATTGAGAAAGTCTATAATATCTTAATATTTAGAAAAGAGTTTAAGGCCTAGTTTAAAATTATGCGCTTATTTTGATTATTATTATGTTAATTTGCCTCTTGTTTAACTTAGAATAAATCTTATTTTAATAGTATATTATTAATATATAGATATTTATTATGAATTTTAGAAATTTGGTGATGTGGGCAATTATAGTTTTCCTAACTATAGGCCTCTACAATATGTTTAAACATCCACAGAACATCCAGCAAAAAAACGATATATCTTTTTCAGAGTTTTTAAAAGAAGTTGATAACGGCAGAGTGGCACAGGTTAATATTGAAGGAAACAATATTAGTGGAATACTTTCGGATGGAAAAAATTTTACTACATATGCACCAAATGATCCTAACTTGGTGGAAAAATTATCTAATAAAGGAGTAGGTATTACTGCCACTCCAACAGAAGATAAAATGCCATCGTTACTTGGGGTGCTATTGTCATGGTTTCCTATGTTGCTTCTAATTGGTGTTTGGATATTTTTTATGCGTCAAATGCAAGGGGGTAAAGGCGGAGCAATGGGTTTTGGAAAATCCAAAGCTAAACTGATGAGTGATTCGAAAAAAAAAGTAACTTTTCCTGATGTTGCAGGTATTCAGGAAGCAAAAGAGGAAGTACAAGAAGTTGTAGAATTTTTAAAAGATCCTAGAAAATTTATGAGACTTGGTGGAAAAATTCCTAAAGGTGTACTGCTTGTAGGTTCTCCCGGAACAGGAAAGACTTTATTAGCCAAAGCAATTGCAGGTGAAGCGGACGTCCCATTTTTTACAATATCCGGATCGGATTTTGTTGAAATGTTTGTTGGCGTTGGTGCTTCAAGAGTAAGAGATATGTTTGAACAAGGAAAAAAAAATGCTCCATGTATAATTTTTGTTGATGAATTAGATGCAGTGGGAAGAAGTAGGGGTGCAGGACTAGGGGGAGGAAACGACGAAAGAGAACAAACTCTTAATCAGATACTGGTAGAAATGGATGGTTTCGAAACAAACGAGGGAGTAGTTATAATTGCTGCAACTAATAGACCCGACGTATTAGATCCAGCGCTACTAAGACCAGGTAGATTTGACAGACAAGTAGTTGTTCCATTGCCTGATATAGCTGGAAGAGAACAAATTCTAAAAATACATGCTAAAAAAATTTCACTCGGACCTAATGTAAAACTAAAAACAATAGCCAAAGGAACACCGGGATTTTCAGGAGCGGATTTGGCCAATTTAGTCAACGAGTCTGCATTATTAGCTGCAAGAAAAAATAAAAGAATTGTTACAATGCAAGAATTCGAGGATGCCAAAGATAAAGTTATGATGGGTGCTGAGAGAAAATCAATGGTTATGACTGAAGAGGATAAAAAATTAACAGCCTATCATGAAAGCGGACATGCTATTGTTGCATTAAACGAAAAAGCATCAGATCCTATACATAAAGCAACGATTATACCTAGAGGAAGGGCTTTAGGTGTAGTTTGGACTTTGCCAGAAAGAGATAAATATTCTCATTCAAGGGAATATTTGGAAGCAAATATATCGAAAGCAATGGGCGGAAGGGTTGCGGAAGAATTAATTTTTGGTCATAAAAAAGTTACTTCTGGTGCAGCTTCAGATATCCAGATGGCTACTAAACTAGCAAAAGATATGGTGACCAGATTTGGAATGAGTGACGAACTTGGACCTCTAACATATGGAGAAAATGAAGATGAAGTTTTTCTTGGAAGATCGATAACTAGACAACAACATATCTCAGAAGAAACCGCAAAAAAAGTTGATGCAGAAATTAAAAAAATAGTAGACGCAGGTTATAAAAGGGCAAAAAAAATATTAACAGAAAAAATAAACGATATGCGTAAATTAGCAAAAGCTCTAATATTATATGAGACCTTAACAGGTGACGAAATTATAGATTTAATTTTGAAAAACAAAAATCCAAAAAGAATAGAAGATCCAAAAGAGTACGAAAATGATAAAACTTCTGCACTAGGTTCTTTGGGTTTGAAACCTAAACCCGCACATTAAGTGTTCATGGATGAGAAAATATTACACAAGGGCGTGTAATTTTTGCTATGGAGAAACAGCAAGAAATTCAATTTTAAATAACAAGGCCTTACCCTTAAATTCTAGACAGGATATAGCTTTTAATCAAATAGAAATTTTTCAAAGAAAACAAAATCAAGTTGTAGAAAGCAAAGTTGTTTCAATTAAAGAAATTGAAAATCTAGATAAAGAAATATTATTTGAAATAGAAAAGGATATAAAGAATATAATCTTGAAAAAAAAAAGTATACTTGGATTGAAATTTGATAAACCTCAAATAATAGGAGCACTCAACATAACGCCAGATAGTTTTTCCGACGGCGGATTATTTATTGACGAAACCAAAGCTTATGAACAGGCAAAGCTAATGGTTAATAGTGGAGCTACAATTATAGATATTGGCGGGGAATCGACTAGACCGGGATCAAAAACCGTTGATGAAAAAGAAGAGTGGAAAAGAGTAAAAAACATTATTGTTAAATGTAAAAAAAATTTTCCAAAAGTTCTCTTATCCTTAGATACAAGAAAATCTTATGTTATGATCAAGGGTATTCAAAATGGAGTTGATATTATCAATGATGTATCTGGTTTAAATTTTGACAATGAATCATTTAATCTTATTAATTCGAAAAAACTCCCTTTTATTTTGCATCATATGCAGGGATCTCCAGAAACAATGCAAAACAATCCAATTTACAATGATGTTTTGTTGGATATTTTTGATTTTTTTGAGGAAAAAATTAATTTTTGTTTAAAAAAAAAATATAAAAAAGAATTTATTATTTTGGATCCAGGAATCGGATTTGGAAAAAATTTAGATCATAATTTAAGACTAATGTCTAAAATCTCAATTTTTCACAGTTTAGGATGCCCAATCTTAATAGGAACCTCTAGAAAAAGATTTATAGAACAAATTGTAACAAAATTTGATACTCCTGACCGAACCGGAGGTACATTAGCATCAGTGTTGCATGGACTTTCTCAGGGAGTTCAGATATTCAGAATTCACAATGTTAAAGAAATTAATCAAGGGATATTAGTTTTTAATAAAATTTTGCATACAAATTAATCAATGAAAAATAAATATTTCGGAACAGACGGCATTAGAGGAACCGTCAATCAAATTAATATTACAGGAGATAAATTTTTTAGATTTGGTATTGCCGCTGGAGCATATTTTAAGACAAAAAAAAATAAAAAAGCTGTGATCGCGAAAGATACCAGATTGTCAGGTTATATGTTAGAACCAGCTTTAGTTTCAGGTTTAATTTCTACCGGAATAGATGTTTTTCTTTTAGGCCCACTACCATCAAACGGTCTCGCTATGTTAACAAAGTCAATGAGGGCTGATCTTGGTATAATGATAACCGCATCTCATAATTTACATGTTGATAACGGTATAAAATTATTTGGACCTGATGGATTGAAATTATCAGAAAAAGTAGAAAAATATATTGAAAAATTGATTGATCAAAAGATACAAAAATATCTTGTTGCACCCACTGAACTTGGTAGAGCAAAAAGGCTGGAGGATGCTAATGCAAGATATATTGAAATTCTTAAAAATAATTTTCCAAGAAATTTCAACCTTGATGGAATGAAGATCGTTTTAGATTGTGCTAATGGTGCTGGGTATAAAGCGGGTCCTTCGATTTTTACTGAATTAGGTGCCCAAATTATTACTTTAGGAATTTCACCCAATGGACTTAATGTAAATAAAAATTGTGGATCAACATTTCCAGAATTAATGCAAAAAACTGTTTTGAAACATAAAGCGGATATAGGTATAGCTTTCGATGGTGATGCAGACAGAGTTATTATATGTGACGAAAAAGGCTCGTTGATTGATGGTGATCAAATATTAGCCTTAATTTCAAAGAGATGGAAAGATAAAAAAATTTTGAAAGGAGGCGTGATAGCGACTCATATGTCCAATCTTGGTTTAGAAAATTTTCTAAAAAAGCATAAAATAAATTTTATAAGGACAAAAGTTGGCGACAAGTATGTTAAAGAAAAAATGAAAACTACTAATTATAATCTTGGTGGTGAGCAGTCAGGACATATTATTCTTGGTGATATGGCGACCACAGGAGATGGAATATTGGTATCTTTAGAAGTGTTATACATACTAAAAAAATATAGACAAAAACCAAGCAAAGTTTTAAGGACCTTTCAACCAGTACCACAAATTTTAAAGAATATGAAAGTTAAGAATCAAAACGTCATTAATAACAAAAATATTAAGAAAGCAATTTTAGAGGCTGAAAAAAATATATCGAAAAATGGAAGAATATTAGTGCGCAAATCAGGCACTGAACCTATTATACGAGTGATGGGTGAATCGCAAAATTATCAGAGTCTGAAAAAAAATATAAATATTATAACAACAGCTATTAAAAAATATTCATAGGAATTAATTTGTATCCACAATCTAGAGTTTTAATTATAGCCGGCTCTGACTCGGGTGGGGGCGCAGGCATTCAGGCGGATATAAAGACAGTTACATTGTTCGGTAGCTATGCAATGACAGCAGTAACCGCCGTAACGGCACAAAACACTATGGGTGTGAAGAAAATTACATTGATTCCAAAAAAAAATGTTCAAAAACAAATAACAATGATTTTAGATGATATCGGAGTTGATGCGGTAAAAATTGGAATGCTACATAGCGTGGGTACAATTAAATGCGTTTATCATATTTTAAAAAAATATAATTTAAAAAATATTGTTATAGATCCAGTTATGGTTGCAAAAGGAGGTTCAAGATTAATAAACAATAATTCAATTATTTATTTAAAAAGACTGCTATTACCTTTGGCAAGGCTTATTACACCTAATATACCCGAAGCAGAAGTATTAAGTGGTTGTTCAATTTCGAATAAAAAAGATATGATCCATGTTGCAAAAAAAATTCTAAATATGGGACCAAAAAATGTGTTATTAAAAGGTGGACATCTTAAAGGTAAAATGATTTTTGATATTCTAGCCACAAAAAAGGAAATAAAAATTTTTCCAAAAAGAAAAATTAGAACTAAAAATACCCATGGTACTGGTTGCACGTTATCCTCGGCTTTAGCAACTTGCTTATCCCAAAAAAAAAGTGTTTTTAAGTCATGTAAAATTTCCCTAAGGTATGTAGATCGTGCAATAATTTGTGCCCCAGGTTATGGTAAAGGTTTTGGACCTTTAAATCACTTGGTATTAATTAACTCAAGAAATATCAATGTCTAATGTAGTTGTTATAGGTGCTCAGTGGGGAGACGAAGGCAAAGGAAAAATTGTAGATTGGCTCTCAGAAAAAGCAGAGGTTGTAATACGATTTCAAGGAGGTCACAACGCTGGACATACACTTGTAGTAAATAATATTACATATAAATTAAAACTTTTACCTTCAGGGGTGGTTAGAAAAAATAAAGTTTCAATTATTGGCAACGGTGTAGTTATTGATCCTTGGGCTTTGCTAGATGAAATTAAACAAGTGAAAAACCTAGGAATAAAAATTAGTGACAAAAACCTATTTATTGCTGAGAATGCTATGTTAATTTTACCATTTCATAAAGAGCTAGACGAAATAAGAGAAGATTCAAAAGTTACAGATAAGATAGGCACCACAAGGAGAGGAATAGGACCGGCATACGAGGATAAAGTAGGAAGAAGAGGAATTAAAGTTATTGATTTAGCTAACGAAAAAAATTTGTCAAAAAAAATTGATACTGTTTTGTTTCATCATAATTCAATAAGAAAGGGTTTAGGAAAAAAAATAGTAGATAAAGAAGCAGTAATGAAAGATCTCATAAAAATTTCACCTGCAATTCTGAAATTTTCCATACCAGTTTGGAAAAAAATAGAAGAATTAAAGAAAAAAAACAAAACTATACTTTTCGAAGGCGCTCAAGGCGTTTTATTGGACGTTGATCATGGCACATATCCTTACGTAACTTCATCAAATACAGTTGCAGGCTCATCATTGGTTGGCTCTGGATGCGGTCCAGATACTATTAATTACGTTCTCGGGATTGCTAAAGCTTACACTACTAGAGTGGGTGAAGGTCCATTTCCAACTGAATTAAAAAATGAAGTAGGCAAAAAAATTGGTGAAAAAGGAAAAGAATTTGGGACAGTCACTAATAGAAAAAGAAGATGTGGTTGGTTTGACGCCGTACTAGTCAAACAATCTTGTATTGTATCTGGAATTAACGGAATAGCTTTAACAAAGATAGATGTATTAGATGAATTTAAAGAGTTGTATATATGTATTGCCTACGAACTTCATGGAAAAGAAATTGATTATTTTCCAAGTGCACTACAGGATCAAATTGAAGTAAAGCCAATTTATAAACGAATGGATGGTTGGTTAACAAATACAAAAGGTATAAGGAAGTGGGATGCTCTTCCCATAAATGCTCAAAAATATATTTCGTTTATTCAAGATTTTTGCGGTATTAAAATATCTAGTATTTCTACCAGCCCAAGCAGAGATGATTCAATTTTAATTGAGGATCCGTTTAAGCACTAATTAGGCGGTAGCAAATTCTTTGATTTAGCAGCATTCAACATACACTTTTGAAGTTTGTCAAAAGCTTTGTTTTCTATTTGTCTGATTCTTTCTCTGCTAATTTTATATTTTTTACTTAGTTCATCTAAAGTAGTTGGTTGATCATTAAGCCTTCTTGCATAAAGAATTTCTTTTTCTCTATCATTTAAAATGTGTATAGACTCTTCGAATAAATTTCTTCTTTGCCTAAGTTCTTGATTTTGAGAAATTTTTAATTCTTGATCCATGGAATTATCAGCTAACCAATCTTGCCACTCATCTCCATTTTCTCCAACCAAATCATTTAGTGATTTTTCTTGGCCCATAAGTCTTCTATTCATTGATACTATTTCTTCATTACTAACATTGAGACGATCGGCAATTTCATCTACATGCTCTTTTTTTAAATCACCTTCAGATTTTGGGGCTATTTGATTTTTTAATTTTTTTAAGTTAAAAAAAAGTTTTTTTTGTGCAGTAGTTGTACCTATTTTAACTAAACTCCATGATCTTAAAACATACTCTTGTATAGAAGCTTTAATCCACCACATAGCATAAGTTGCAAGTCTAAATCCCTTTTCTGGATCAAATTTTTTCACTGCTTTCATTAAACCAACGTTTCCTTCTGATACCAATTCACTTACCGGCAAACCATAGCCTCGGTATCCTAAGGCAATTTTAGCAACTAGTCTTAGGTGGCTGGTTACAAGTTTTTCTGCAGATTTTAAATTGCCTCTATCCCTCCAGCTTTTTGCCAACATATATTCTTCTTCAGCATCAAGCATTGGAAATTTTTTTATTTGAACAAGATAACCAGACAAGCCTCCTTCACTAGAAAGGCTTGGAAGATTATAGGCTGCTGTTTTTGTTGTCATAATTATTAATTTGAATACTATTTAATAAATTATTTGTCAAAAACAAGGCGTATTATTTGCTAAGATTTCTTAGCTTTTTTACCAATTTTGACAAATTTTTAGGTAATGAGATTTCAAAATGAACTTTTTTATTGCTTAATGGATGAACAAATCCAAGAGATTTTGCATGCAAAAATTGTCTGTCAATATTTTTCATAATTGAATTTAACTCCATGTCTATTTTTTTAAACTTTTTATTTTTTTTTTTATACAGTTTATCTCCAACTATTGGGTTGCCTTTGTAGGACATATGAACTCTAATTTGATGAGTTCTTCCGGAGTCCAATTTGCACTCAATTAAACTCAAGGTTGGGACTTTGTTATTTTGAAAAATTTCCAACGTTTTATAATTTGTAATAGCTAATTTCCCCTTTGTTTGGCTTACCTCCATCAACTGTCTATTTTTATTACTTCGAGTAATATAATTTTTAATAATTCCTTTTTGAGGTCTTAACGTTCCCCATATCAAAGCTTCATATTTTCTATTTATCGTGCGGTTACTAAATTGCTTTGAAAGATTTATATGTGCTATATCATTTTTTGCAACAACCAAGATTCCACTTGTGTCCTTGTCTAATCTATGTACGATACCAGGTCTTAACTCTCCACCAATCGTCGATAAACTTCCCTTACAATAATTGACAAGCGCATTAACTAAAGTATTTTCTGGGTTCCCAGCACCAGGATGCACGACAAGACCTGCTGGTTTATTGACTATGATTACATCATCGTCCTCAAAAATTATATCTAAATTATAATTATATGGTTTAATATTAGTTTTTTTTGGTGGAGGAAATTCGATTATAAGATTATCCTCCAAATTAATTTTTTTTGATGGTTCGTAACTAATTTCATTATTAATTTTTACCATACCCTCCAAAATCAAATTTTTTATTCTGGTCCTGCTAACATCCGTTATTTTAGAACTAATAAAAGCATCTAAACGTTTATTTGAATTTTGATCATCTACAAATAACTTAATTATTTTTTTCATTTTTAATTTATAATATCCTAAATTTAGTGTGCTTGTAGTCAATTGGACATAAGCTTAAGAAGCAAGATAGTCTT
>Ga0187827_10007033_pt1 | contig 12630 bp, 6 predicted proteins | sample ETNtaG_39_FD_167969 | JGI IMG/M metagenome (GOLD analysis project Ga0187827, IMG submission 167969) | Marine microbial and viral communities from oxygen minimum zone, Eastern Pacific Ocean - ETNP2014_SV_150_PacBio MetaG (Illumina Assembly) | ecosystem: Environmental > Aquatic > Marine > Hypoxic... | reverse complement strand
CGGTGTTGTCTTAGGGAGAGTGGCATTTACTTTTCCATCTGTTACATATGCGCCATAGCGTCCATCCTTAATTTCAATGGCGGATTTCGTTTCGGGGTCAATCCCCAATTCTTTAATTACCTGGAGGCTAGATTTTTTTCCTTCTTTTGATAATAATTCTACAGCTCTTTCCAAGCTTAGATCTAGAATGCTATCCGGTGCATTGACAGTGGAGGTTTTTTTCCCACAACGGAGATATGGACCATAGCGTCCAATATCTGCTTTTATAGCATTACCGCTCTTTGGATGTTTTCCCAGTTCTTTTGGGAGACTAATAATGCCTTTAGCGATATTGGGTGTTATCTCTTCTATAGCCATTCCCGGTAAGAGTGATTTCATTTTGTCACCGCATTGCAGGTAGGGGCCAAAACGGCCATTTTTGATTAGAATCGGTTCATCGGATTCAGGATGGGAACAAATCTCAACGGGGCCATCCGATTTTTTCTTCAGGCTGTCAGAAGCATTCTCAAAGCTGATTTCACTTGGAATAGATTCCTCCGGTAGGGAGGTATTGGCATCCATGCCTTGAAGGTATACACCGTAGCGGCCGATTTTTACAGCAATGGTTACATCATTATCATTCTTTAGGTCCATGATTGTGTGAGACTGTTCTTTGTCAAATTCACTATCTAAAAGCGCTTGGAGACCGGGTGTTCCCTTTTTCCCAAAGTAAAAATGATTGAGAAACTCATCAGACTTCATTTCACTTCTTGAAATAGAATCCAGAGTATCTTCTAAGTTGGCAGTAAACTGTAGATTTACCATATCAGTAAAATACCTCTCTAAAAATTGTATCACCGCATAGGCTGTAAATGTGGGAATCAGTGCTCCTTTTACTTTACGTACATATCCTCGCTTTTGAATATTTCCCATGATACTGGCATATGTAGATGGCCGGCCTATGCCTAAGCTTTCCAACTCTTTTACTAGGGATGCCTCGGTATAGCGGGGAGATGGTTTGGTAAAATGTTGTTTTGGGGTAAATGCATTCCCTGCAAGATCCATGCCTTCAGTAAGGGGTGGAAGAACGGATTCCCGATCATCCCTGTCCTGGTTTGGATCATCGATATCTTCTACATAAACTTTTAGAAAACCGGGGAACTGGATCACCCTCCCTTTGGCTTCAAAATGGGCGGATCCATCGGTAATGTCAACCTTTGTCATCTGTAGTTTAGCAGATTTCATCTGGCTTGCAAGAGTACGTTTCCATATAAGATCATATAGTTTTAATTCGGGGGCATTTAGTTTATTTTTCAATTCATCAGGTGTGCTAAAACTTGAACCCGCCGGACGAATGGCTTCATGAGCTTCCTGGGCATTTTTCACCTTATTTTTAAATACTCTTGGTTTATCTGGCAAAAATTCAGCACCATATAATGATTGAATTGCATTTCGAGATGCGTTCAGTGCTTCTGAAGATAAACTGATAGAGTCTGTACGCATATATGTAATGTATCCTTCTTCATATAGGTGTTGTGCGGTCCGCATAACCTGCTGGGAGGACATCCGCAGTTTTCGAATGCCTTCTTGTTGAAGAGTTGAAGTTATAAATGGCGGATATGGGTTTTGGGTAATAGGCTTCTGTTCAATGTTGCCCACCTTCCAGTTTGAGTTAAAAAAATCTTCAGAAATCTTCTCAGCTTTTTCTTGATCTAGTGTCAATATGTTTGATTTCGAAATTGAACCCGTTTCTTTATCAAAATCCTTGCCTAGTGCAATTTTTCTGGCATCAAATTCTATAAGGAGAGCGCTGAAAGTATCACCATTTGATTGAAACGAAGCACCGACACTCCAGTATTCACTTTCCGTAAACCGTGCCCGTTCTTTTTCTCTATCAACAACAATTTTTACAGCAGGACTCTGAACTCTACCCGCTGATAGCCCACCCTTTACATTATACCAGAGTTTTTGTGATACCTGGTATCCCCAGAGTCTATCCAGTATACGGCGGGTTTCTTGAGCGCTAACTAGCGACTGATCAATATCTCGGGTATGGGCAAATGATTCCTGGATAGCTTTTTTGGTAATTTCATGAAATACCAGCCGCTTTACAGGAATAGACGGCTTCAGAATTTCTGTAAGATGCCAAGCAATGGCCTCCCCTTCACGATCGGGGTCAGTGGCAAGATAAAGTGAGGAGGCATTTTTTATCAGTTTTTTCAATTGCTTGATGATCTTCGATTTATCTTCTGACGCAACATACGTTGGCATAAAATCATTATCTACATCTACCCCAAGTTCAGATTTTGGTAGATCCCGGATATGTCCCACTGATGCTTCGATAGAGTAGGTATCATCCAGGTATCGTTTCAGTGTCCTAGCCTTGGAAGGGGACTCAACGATGATCAAATTATTAGTATTTGTTCCCATATAAATAAAACTTACGTCCAAGGTGAATGTATAAAGCAAATAGATTTTTATAATATTTATAAATATTATTTGAGCTTTGAGAAAATGATAAAATTCCTTGTAATTTGGATTATGCTCTATTGTGGAACATTAGTAAAAATGAAAAACCATATGGAAGATCCTGTGCAGTATGAATTGCCAATTGGTGAGGAAATTGTTCCTATGAATGAGCGTATTGGCAAGTATATATTTTTTAAATGGGAAGAGCAAATCAACTGTATTGCCTGCGGAAGAAATACCAATAAATCTTTTTTCCAGGGTTTTTGCTACCCATGTTTTATAAATGCACCGGAAACATCTGAGTGTATTCTACGACCGCAGCTCTGCCAGGCCCATGAGGGAGTTTCTCGCAATATGGAATGGGCAAAGAACCACTGCCTTAAGGATCATTTTGTGTACCTAGCTATTTCAAGCGGTGTGAAAGTGGGAGTTACAAGATCCGCGCAGATTCCTACAAGGTGGATGGATCAGGGTGCATGGCAGGCTATTAAACTGGCAAAAACGCCAAACCGTTATATCGCGGGTCTTATTGAGGTAGCACTAAAAGAGCATATCTCTGACCGAACCCAGTGGCAACGCATGTTGAAAAATCAGCTTGTTGAGGGAGTAGATTTACAAGATGAGAAAAAGAAAATGCTGGGCCATCTATCAGATGGGCTTAAAAAATATGAATGTGATGATAATTATATAACAGAAATCACCTACCCTGTAAACGAATATCCGGAAAAAGTCAAAAGCCTGAGCTTTGATAAGCATAATGAAATTGAAGGCAGACTCTGGGGGATTAAGGGTCAGTATCTCATATTTGATGATGGGACGGTACTCAATATCCGAAAGCATAACGGATATAAAGTCAGCTTAGAAGTTTAAAGATTATTATATACTATTTTACCCCCTACGATAGTCCCCAGTATTTTTATTTGTAGTATTTTATCAGGGTTGCAGGTTGTAATATCATTTGACAGGATGGTCAAATCGGCATCAAACCCAGGGCGTATTTTACCACGGCGGTGCTCGGCAAATTCTCCATATGCTGCCCAAGTGGTAAACATTTTTAGGGCATCGAGTCTACTTATGGCTTCCTTTGGCTCCCAGCCCTTTTCAGGATATCCATCATGATCCTTCCTTGTAATGGCAGCATAGTATTCAAATAGGGGATTCCCTTCTTCGATGGGGCAGTCTGAACCTCCTGGAAGCTGGCAGCCTGCATCAATAAATGATTGCCATCTTGAAATACAATGAAAGCGATTTTTTCCAATTCGGTCTTTCATCCAGCGCATATCACTAGTACAGTGACTAGGCTGCATGGAAGGAACGATACCGTTTTCTGCAAAGCGGGGAATATCTTTATCACAGACCATCTGGGCATGCTCAATGCGCCAGCGGTGATTTTTTACATTCTGTATGATATCAGAATACACATCCAGTACCATTTGATTGCCGCGATCACCAATTGCATGGGTGCAGAGCTGAAATCCCACATCCCGACAGCGACGGGCTAAAGTTTTAAACTTTTCAGCAGAAATCAGGATGAGACCGCAGTTATTGGGTTCATCCGCGTACGATTCCAGAAGCGCCGCCCCTCTGCTACCCAAGGCACCATCGATAAAAGCTTTTACAGAGCGGATGGTATAGCGGGAAGATTGGTAGATGCCATCTTTGAAAAATATATCCAAAAGTTTGTTGTAACGACTTCCCAGCATTCCGTAGATACGGATAGGCAGATCATTATTCTCATCTAGTTTCTTAATAACATCTATGGTTACGGGCTCTTGCCAGGCATCATGAATGTTGGTAATCCCTCTTTTAATGATGATATCCAAAGCAAGCTTTATCCATTTTTCTACTGTTTTGGCATCTGATTTAGGGGTGAGTTTTGTTACCGGATTCATAGCATTATCAATTAGAATACAATTGTTAATAATCCTACCGCCTTCCGGCGGGTCTGCCTCTATGTTAAGTCCCGACATTTCCATGGCCACACTATTTACCCAACAGGAATGCCCATCAATGCGGGTAAGCACCACTGGCTGTTTCAGGTTTAAGTTATTTAGAATATCTGCTTGGGGGAACTCATTTTCTATCCATCGGCTATGATCCCAGCCAAATCCGAAAATCCAATCTGTTTCTGCTAGATTACTGCTCTTATCTAGTACTAGGTTAGCAATTTCAGATGCAGATGTGCAGTCCTTCAGCTGAAGGTTATCTAGCTGCTTACCCAAATTTACTAGGTGAAAATGAGCATCTACAAAACCAGGGATTACTGTTGCCCCATTTAGATCAATATTTTCACAGCGATGATCCGAAGCATTCACGCTAGCAATCTTTCCGTTTTCAATGGAAATTATTTCGGCTGCTGGACAGTGATCATCCAGTGTAATAAAATTCCCATTAATTAAATTGATCTTTCCGCCCATATGAAAATTTAGGATTTAAAGCCTTGCTAAAAAGGATATAAATTCCAACATCAAAGATTTAGAAAATATACATAGATGGATAAAATGATTGATCTTCGCAGTGATACGGTTACCTTTCCCACAGAGGAAATGCAAAAAGCTATTGCCAATGCCCAGCTGGGCGATGATGTGTTCCGTGAAGACCCTACAGTAAATGAGTTGGAAGGAAAAGCTGCCAAAATACTTGGCAAGGAGGCGGGACTGCTGGTACCAAGCGGAACCATGGGGAACCTTGCATCGCTTCTGACCAACTGCCAAAGGGGAACGGAGTTACTGCTCGGTGATAAATCTCATACCTTTTATTATGAAGCTGGTGGAATTTCGGCCTTTGGAGGGATTCATTCAAGGCAGCTGAAAAACCAACCGAATGGAACTATTAAGATAAGTGACATTCAATCAGCCATCCGCGTAGATAATGTTCATTTTCCCAAAACTTCCGCCATTACTCTGGAAAATACCCACAATCTCTGTAATGGATCACCTCTTTCACCAGAGTACACTCGGGATGTAGCCAATATTGCCCATAGCAATGATATGAAACTACATATTGATGGTGCCCGAATTTTCAATGCAGCGGTTGCATTGGATGTAGATGTGAAAGATCTTGTAGCTAATGCCGATTCGGTAACATTCTGTCTGTCCAAAGGATTATCTGCCCCTGTGGGTTCGGTCATTTGTGGTAATGAAAAGTTTATTTATCATGCCAGGCGCAACCGAAAAGCCCTGGGTGGCGGTATGCGTCAGGCAGGTATTATTGCTGCAGCGGGGATTGTATCATTGGATCAAATGTTTGAGCAGATTCGGGAAGATCATATAAATGCCAAGCTTCTGGCTGAAGGCATTGCTAATATTGAAGGATTGTTTATAGATGGGGAAAACATAAAGAGTAATATTCTATATTTTCATATTGAAAAGGGAAAGACCAGAAGTGAAAAACTGGCAAAACAGACTAAAAATAGGGATCAATATCCATTTGCCATTAAGCTGAATAATATTCATTTTTTTGAATCCAGACCTAGCTGTTTCCGTCTAGTGACTCATTATGGTATCACCGGAGAAGATGTAGCAAAAACCCTTGTGGTACTTGAGCAGATGTTAAAATAAAAAACCCTGCGTTATTTGCAGGGTTTTTTTATAATTAAACCAAACTATTGTTCTTATCAGCCCAGAACAATATTAACAAGTAGTACAATATCCAGTACATTTAGTATACCATCTCCATTGATATCAGAACAGTCACCAGGTTCATTATTGCCCAGAACTAGGTTCACGAGTAGTACGATATCCAGCACATTTGCTATACTATCTTCATTTAAATCACCATCAAGGGCACAGCCACCACCACCGCTTCCAACTGCAATGGGAAAGCTGATTTGTGCACTTGGATAATTTTCAATATCATCATCAGCAAACCAGAAATGGGCATCATAATTTCCCTCTGCGACGTCTTCACTTGTAAATGATGCGGAAAAACGCACGCCATCTTTATAGGTGTGTCCATTGGGGATCATTTCCATTTGGTAAAAACAGTTGTCTGTACCTGGATCACAAACCTGGGCAGATTTAAACCAGGGGAGGTTTCCATCCCCATCAGAATAAGTTACAGATAGTTTATTAGTTTCACTGTCAAATTCTGGGTTGCTGAGTGACAGGGCTATATTGCCATCTTGATATATTGTGTTACAAACCATAAGCCCAGGATTAGTTTGATCCTTGACCTCGGCTGCCACATCTAGGCCATCAAGAGATGCTTCAACAGTTACACCCAAAACAATAAATCCATTATATGTATTTGGCCAGGTTCCCCACTGGCTGTCATTTGTTATATAGCTCATGAGAGCCGTTGCCTGCATATCATTGCCACTGGTGCTGTATGAAATATTTGTTGTAATATAATCAAAACCATCAATTTCACCTGTAGCCAGATCACCGGTTATTTTTAAAAGACCGGGAGATAACTGTCCAAAACCGCCATCGCCATAGCCGATGGCATAAGCTACTGCCTCCTCAGCTTCAGGGTTGACAATTCCAACACCGTATAAATACCAGGGTCCAAACAGCCCCCCCTCATCACAGCAGCCACCATTTAATGTTAAGCTCATATAAAATCTTTCTACATCTATATATTCATTACCCTCGCCATCAACCGTATCATTTCCTTTATAGGTAGCGCGAAGAGCTGTGATATCTTGATTAGAAGATGCATCACCGGAAGGCTCGTCCACCATATGGGCGTATAGATTACTCCCCGGAGGCCAGTTGCCATTAATATTATGAGGTGTTCCAGATACAAGAATTGTACCATAATCATAACCTAAAGCCTCAGAATTTACTAATCCAGAAAGATAAGAAAAGGCACTGTTGCCATCCCCTGTTGATATGGTTCCACTCCATGTGTTTTCATAGCCGTCTGTACCTATCAGGGTAGCTGCCGCTAACTGCCAGGTTGCTTGGCCGTCAGTTGATACAAACACAGTAGCACTTTCAGTACCTGCTTGCATTTCCCCAGATATATCAGCATTTATAATAAATTCTGATTGGGGAGCTGTTGTGGCAAAATTAGAAATGGGGTCTTCACGCAACTGCCCTGCTAAAAAGACACGCTTGGCTTCCATGGCCTCAGAGTAAAATTTCTGCAACATTTCATGGAGTGCTTTCTGCCCTAATTCCCGTTTTTGCTCGGTAGTATAATCCTCTGATATTAGAAGGGAAAACCCTAGTCCAATTCCCAGGGCTATAATCGCTCTTCCAGTCTTCATAGTCAATTCCTCCGTAGTTTAGTTGAGAATTTAGTTAAGTACTCTCTATAAATCCTTGTCAAATATCACAGTTGTAATATATTGTTACAAATGATATTTTAGCATTTTTTAAAATATACTTTCAAATTTCTATACTGGTATATAAAGTTTGTAAATTAATACCCAATTATATGATACTTAATAAAATATTTTTCCTCAGCTTACTTTTCATTTTATTAGGAGCAGCTGAATGCCCTAACGAGTTTATTCAAATTGATGATGGTTGTTATTATAAAAAAAACCTAGATGTATTACAGGATTTCATTGATGTCAATAAAAGCTTAAGGGGTTTAGAGCCTCAGAATATTGGAATCCAGGAATGGGAAAATGGGAAACTCACCTACCTTTATTTAAGGGACCATTTAATAACGATGATCCCTGATAGTATAGGCCTCCTTTCCAATCTAAACTATCTGGATATGAAAGATAATAAACTGACAGTTATTCCCAATGGGATATGCAGTTTGTATCCAAATCTTACAGGGATAAATTTGACAAATAATAGTATCTGTCCCCCGTATCCATACTGCCTTGATTATATTAGTCAACAAAATACAAAGTCATGTAAATCATTCAAGTGCCCCGATGAATATATAAAAATTGAGGGTGAATGCTATAATGAAGAACATATTAAAGTATTGCAAACCATTATAGCGAATAATGAATCATTAAATGGCTTAACGGCGTTAGATCTAGGTCAAGACATTGGTTATCAATATTGGGAAAATGGCAAACTTATCATCTTAAATCTTATGAGCAATGGATTAACCAGCCTACCTGAAGATATTTGTAGAATTTATCCAGAACTAAAATCTTTTGATGTATCTAATAATTTTATATGTCCTCCATATCCTAGTTGTATTGCATATCTTGGCAAACAACAGACTGATGAAAAGTGTTATTTTAAAAAAGATCTCCAGGTATTATTTGATTTCATTAAATTAAATCCGGAAATCAAAGATTATCAACCTTTAATGTTGGGGCATCAAATATGGAAAGATAATCGACTTCAACTACTGCATATGGATGGATTAGAAATATCTAATGTTCCGGAAAGCATACAAAACCTGGAGCGTTTAGAATATCTAGATCTGAGTAATAATAAGCTAGAGACACTACCCGAAACTTTGTGTGAAATCTATTCCAATTTAATCTGGATTGATTTGTCAGATAACTATCTATGTCCATCATATGTAAGCTGTTTTGATTATATTGGGCAACAAAACACTGAACACTGTCGATACGATTATTGTCCATTGGGTTATAAGAAATATAATGATGAATGTTATAGCCAAAAAGACTTAGATGTACTGCAGAATATTATTGATGAAAATGTCAGTTTATCAGGAAGAAATCCTCTTGAAATAGGAGTACAGAAGTGGAATAATATGCGCTTGGATTTTCTCTATCTTGGTGTAAATGAACTTACAGTAATCCCTGAAAGTATATGTGAAATATATACCAATCTTTCAGCTATAAATATTTCCCGAAACAAAATCTGTCCACCCTATCCCGCCTGTATAAAGGGAATTGTTAGTGAGCAGGATACTTCTAGCTGCCCCTAATTTTTTATTAAGGATTAATTTCTGATTGGGCAGCAGTGAGACGTGCTATGGGTACCCGAAATGGGGAACAGCTCACATAATCCAGGCCTGTTTCATGAAAAAAGCGGATAGATTTTGGATCACCGCCATGTTCACCGCAGATCCCGATTTTAAGTTTTGGGTTTACACCTCGCCCTTTTTCAACGCCCATTTTAACCAAACAACCCACGCCTTCCTGATCGATTGACTGAAAGGGATCAATGGGAATTATTTTATGATTCAAATAGTCGGGTAGAAAACTACCAATATCATCCCTAGAAAATCCATAAGTTGTTTGAGTCAGATCATTAGTGCCGAATGAAAAGAACTGGGCTTCTTCAGCAATTTTATCAGCGGTTGCACAGGCGCGGGGAAGCTCGATCATTGTGCCAACCAGATATTCAATTTCAACACCAGTTTCTTTTTTGACAATTTCAGCCATATTATCTATAATTTCTTTCTGATGTATAAATTCTGTTACAGACCCAACCAACGGAACCATTACTTCCGGGAGAATTATTTTGTTTTCTTGAACTAATTGTGCTGTGGCCTCAAAAATTGCCCGTGCCTGCATTTCAGTAATTTCAGGGAAGGATACTCCAAGTCTGCAACCCCTATGTCCCAACATGGGATTTTGTTCATGGAGTTTTTCAATACGTGCATTCAGTGCTTCCATGGGCACATTTAATTCATTTGCTAATCTAGAAATTTGATCATCATCCTGGGGTAGAAACTCATGCAGGGGCGGATCTAATAATCGGATTGTAACAGGATATGGAGCCATTGCTTTCAAAATTCCATAAAAATCCCCACGCTGGTAGGGCAACAATTTCATAATGGCTTTTCGCCTGTTGGTTTCATTTTCTGCTATGATCATTTCCTGCATAGCAGATATGCGTTCTGGATCAAAAAACATATGTTCTGTTCGACAAAGGCCAATGCCCTCAGCACCAAATTCCCGCGCCTGCTGGGCATCTCCCGGACTGTCTGCATTTGTACGAACTAGCAGCTTTCTATGACTATCTGCTATTTCCATAATCTTTTGAAAATATTTGTTTTTCTTTAAATTTACCGCTTCTAAGGGAATTTGTCCATTATAGACGTTACCGTTGCTCCCGTTTAGGGTTAGCCAATCACCCTCATTTAAGGTGATACCATTTACTGATAGGGATTTTTCCTGGAGAGAAATCTGTAAATCGGCACATCCCACAACACAGCATTTACCCCAACCACGTGCCACCAAAGCAGCATGAGAAGTCATCCCTCCTCGAGCAGTTAGTATTGCTTCCGATGCAAACATACCATGCACATCTTCAGGTGAGGTTTCACTGCGAACCAGGATTACCTGTTTCCCATCCTTATGCCATGATTCTGCATCATCAGCTGTAAAAACAATCTGGCCCGAACCTCCGCCGGGTCCAGCAGGTAGACCAGCCGCCAGGATTTTTGATTGTTTTTCCACTTTCTTATCAAGCATAGGATGCATAATTTCATCTAAATCATCTGAATTAACTCGCATGAGAGCAATTTTTTCATCAATTAATCCCTCTTCAGCCATTTCAACTGCCATTCGGATAGCGGCGGCCCCATTCCGCTTACCCACCCGTGTCTGGAGCATCCATAAATGTCCATTCTGAATAGTAAATTCAATATCCTGCATATCCCTGTAATGAGTTTCCAGTTGTTTCTGAATGGTATCGAGCTTACCATAAATCTCCGGCATAATTTCTTCCAAGCTGGGGAGATTCTTTGCCTTATTGCTACAGCTCATATGATTCAATGGGTTTGGCGTCCTAAGTCCAGCTACCACATCTTCACCCTGGGCATTAGGCAGCCATTCACCATAAAAATTATTTTTACCTGTAGCTGGATTACGGGTAAACGCAACGCCCGTGGCACAGTTATCTCCCATATTTCCAAATACCATAGACTGAATATTTACAGCCGTCCCCCAATCGTGGGGAATGTTTTCTATATTGCGATAGCTCACAGCTCGTTTTCCGTTCCATGATTTGAAAACAGCTGTAATTCCGCCCCAGAGCTGTGTATTGGGATCATCTGGAAATTCACTTTTTAGGGTTTTCTTAATTGTAGATTTATAAATATCACAGAGCTCTTTCAGGTTTTCAATAGATAGATCACCATCTCTTGTTACACTTTCCCGATTTTTAAGTGATTCCATGATTTTATCCAGTTTTTCCCGAATGCCTTCACCCTCTTGTGGTTTTATGCAGGCTGCTTTTTCCATTACTACATCAGCATACATAGTAATAAGCCTACGGTAGGCATCATATACAAAACGCTCATCTTTTGATTTCGTAATGAGTCCAGGAATGGTTTTAGAAGTCAGACCCACATTTAATATGGTTTCCATCATTCCGGGCATGGACTTACGTGCTCCGGAGCGAATAGATACTAGTAGGGGATTGTCAAAATTTCCAAATGTCTGCCCCATAATTTTTTCCACCTGTTTCAGTGAATGCTGGACCTGGTTTTCAAGATCATCTGGGTATGCATCTCTTTCCATATAATAGCGACAGATATCTGTACTAATTGTGAATCCCGGCGGTACGGGAATACCAAGATTAATCATTTCAGCTAGGTTGGCACCTTTACCACCTAATAGATTTTTATCTGAGGCGGAGCCATCTGCCTTTCCTTCACCAAAAAAGTAGACATCATTCATGAATTCGCATTCCTATAATTTCTTAATAATCAAGGATATAAAATTACAGTGAGCATTATCTTTTTGTAAGAATTTTTAGACAACTATTATATAAGTAGCAATTTTAGGTTATTATGATGCAATATCAATAATTATTTGTAAATTAATATAAGTATTTAGATATAGAAGGAATAGAGGTAGTTATCCATGAAAAAATACATTTTATTATGTTTTATTGTATCGTTTTCCACAGTTACAAAAGCCCAAACAGTGACCAGCTTTAATTCTGACAATTTACATTTTCTAGCAGATATATATAATGAAAGTTGGGCTCTTTTAATTGGTATTAATAATTATCAACATATGCCAAATCTTAATTATGCTGTCAATGATGCTATAAGTATTAAAGAAATGCTGATGAGTAAATACAATTATAAAGAGGATCATATAAAAATAATTTTAGATGAAGAAGCCACTAAGGATAATATTCTTGAAGGTTTTCATGAATTATTGCAACAAGCACAAGAGAAAGACAGGGTACTTATATTTTATGCTGGTCATGGAGAGACCTATTCACTACCAAGTGGTGGCGAAATGGGTTATTTGGTACCAGTCAATGGAGAACCAGAAAAACTTTTTGTCACCAGTATACCTATGAATAGCTTATATGATATTGCGCA
>Ga0187827_10007032_pt1 | contig 12630 bp, 12 predicted proteins | sample ETNtaG_39_FD_167969 | JGI IMG/M metagenome (GOLD analysis project Ga0187827, IMG submission 167969) | Marine microbial and viral communities from oxygen minimum zone, Eastern Pacific Ocean - ETNP2014_SV_150_PacBio MetaG (Illumina Assembly) | ecosystem: Environmental > Aquatic > Marine > Hypoxic... | reverse complement strand
TTCATTAATACATCTTCTTTTACATTATTATTATCAACTATAATCATATTCTTTTGTCCAAATATTCTTTGGAATTTTCCTATGTTACCTTGTATTGTTTTCCAACTTTTTTTCACCAAGTCAGGATCAACTGTTCTATCTCTAGTAGCATTTCTTGTTAATGCAACTTCCAAACTAGTATTAACATATATCATATAACAATCATACCCCATTTGTTTTAATAACGCCATTGGTCGTGCAATGTTATTATAATCTCTACCTGTACTATCAATAACTAAACCTAAACGACCTCCAATATAACCTTCTAAACCTTTTTTTGTTACCTCTTTTGCTCTTGCTCTAACTTTATCTCTTGGTTCTTTTTCACTTGCAGGCATTTTTAATGACAAACCTGCTTTCTTTAAACCTCTTTCAAAAGCAGCGTCTGAATTAACATTTTTTAATCCTAAACCACCAGTAACTTTTCGTGTTACATAAGTCTTACCAACACCAGGACCTCCTGCGAGAAAAAATGCTTTGAAAATACCTGGATCATATAATCCTTCTTTTATTAAAAAGGGTATCATTTTAATTTCTTTTCAAATTTATGGGACCTACCCTTATGTGTTATTTTTTTCTTCAAAATACCTTTAACTATTTTTTTATCAATATCCACAATCTTTGTTTTATCAATAAAATCACTCGTATAGCTCAAAACTCTTTCTCTATACTTTCTATCACCAACAACAACTAATGGAGCTTCTTTAATTTTTTTTAAAACTTTTTCTTTATAACCTTTTACTCTACTCTTTTCTATACGACCTCTATTCTTTTTTGCATCCTCAAAACCAACAATCTTACCATCTTTATGAGAAGCGTCTAAACCATCCTTGTTACCATATGTACCTTTATCTCTATTAAACTTTACCAATTGAGCACGGTATGCTCTGCGTTCAGGTGAAGATTGGAATTTTTCATATTCTTTTTTATAATTTCTTCCTTCTTTCTTGGTATCTTTTATCAATCTAACTTTTAATAATGGTCTATCATTTATAGTAATATCACCTTTATCATTCGTACTAATCTTTTTCACTTTGATAGGTTTATTCTTAAACTTACCACCTTTTACCGTGTCACCAATTTTAATAGGAATAACAATATCTTCCTGAAATTTTTTAAATGTCTTATTCATTATCCTTTCCAATTTTTAGCTGCGGTGAAATTCTGTACACTAAATTCCAGCCTGTCAACCAATTTGACTGCCTTTCCTTTTTTATCTACTGCAACATATCCTTCTGGATTTGTGGCAACTAAACCCGTTGGTGTTGTTTTAAATGTACCAATTGATTTAGCTTTGTTTAACTTGTCTATTAACACTTTTTTTGCCGTCTGTAAAGTCTTATATGTTGCACAAGCAAAGTATATAGCTCCTGCATTTTTATCAATGAATTTAAGACCATCATCTTGTATAACTTGATATTTCTCTTTTGTTTCGTCTTTCTTTACAGCGTCAACCTCCTTTTGTGTTCTCTCTTTATAATATTCTCTAAATTGTGCTGCCGTGTCCTTTGTACTTGGTAAATCTGTAGCAGCTCTTATAAAAGAATTAAGATATGTTTTTAATTGAACACCTACGGACAATGTATTCTTTTCTGTTTTAATTTTGTTCAACAACTCTTTTGATTTTTTTAATGAACCTTGAGCCATATTCAATGTCTTTTGAAACTGTTGTGTTTCACCTATCGTCATTGTTGAATTACCAGAAACATCTTTGTATCTAGCATCATCAAACCATACACTAGGTGAGCGTCTTAACTTTGATACATTTGCACCAAATTTTGCTTTAAGTTTATCAAACTTAGCACCCTTGTATGTTGTATGAAACACTATACCTAATTTACTTTTAACAATCTTACGACCAAGAGGTGTATTCTCTGGCACCATATAAACTATCGTATTAGGTTTAAATGATATCATTTGTTCAGATTTACCTGATGATGTTTTATATGTTGTCTTCTTTTTAGTTTTATCAAGAAACATTAAATCACCTTGCAGTACTTCTTTCATATTTAAACCTGAAAGATATGATAAGCATTCCCTTAATATGTTCTGCAACTCACCTGTATGATTATTTCTAATATCATTAATGTTATGGTTAATCTTTGGTGTTTTATTAAATACTGATTTAGTACCTACAAAAAACTTACCGTTGTCAGGATTTGGTCCACAGATAATAGCAGGTGCTCCATCCCACTTTACAGTTACACTCACTTTTTTACTCGAACTTCCAGACAACATATCAGCAGTAGCAGATAAAAAATTCACAGCGTTAAGACCTCCCTCATAACCATTGTTGATGATATCATCTTCCAAATGCTCAAGGTGTGTATTCTTGTCTTCAACAAGCATATCTGGTGCATAATCTTTATATTTGTTCATATTACCACTCTGGAGTTTTTATAACCGTATAACCTGATATTTGTAAACCTAAAACATAAAGTATAGCTGATATACCTTTTTGTGCATATTCTATAAGTTTGTCCATAACTCTTTTTATTACATTTTCATAAAAACCTTTAACTGTATTAACAATTTTATCTTTTATGTTACTAAAAAATCCTTCTTGAAGCATTCTTTGTTTAAGCATATCATATTCTTCATTTAAAATTGTATCAAAATCTTTCTCTAAATCATAACTGGCTGCTAATCCAAGTTTTGGATATTTACTTCTTCCACTACCTTTAAAACTTACACTAACTTTATCACACAAGTTAGCATTAGCCATTGACCATTTATGTACACCCTCTAATTTTTTTACTCCTTTATTATGAAAAACTAACATTTTATTTGCAACCGCTGTAATTGGTCCTGCATAATCACTACCACCAATAGCCTTGCCTGTAAATTTATACATTCCAGAAGCTGCTTCATACACTACCCATTTTTTTAAAGATTTGTTATTTGAAAACCAATTTGAAATCGTATTTTGCCAATCAAGTGTATCCATAGATGTTTTTATTAAATCAGCAACTTGTGCTTTTAATGCAGGTCCTGCCAAATCTTTTTTATCCACACTTTTTAAATATTTTTTACTAACGGTTACATCTCCAACTTTCACACCCCCCTCCATATAATCAGCAAAATAAGCATCCAATTCATTTCTTGATATCTGAGCTTTAGGATCAATAATATTATCACCTTTTACCATTGAAGTAGCACCTAATAATCCTAGTTCATCTTTCATATGCTTTTCAATATCACTATCTTTTATACTTTTATCATTAAGAATTTTTTTAATTTCGTCTGCTCTTCCACTTGCTTTAGATACATACCATTTTTTAAAATCACCTTTTCCTTTAGACACTTCAACATTTAAATCATTTCTTGAAGCCTTCAGCATTTTATCATTTAAAATTTTAAATATTTCCTTAAATTCCTTATCATTTGCGATATTTTGTTTTTCATTCTTTTCATAATGTTTGATTGCTCCTACAATCACACCGTTTGCTTCACCTGACTTAGCACTCATTAATTGAGCACCTTTTCCTGAATCACCAGATTTTTTTAATGAAAATCTAAATTTATTACTACCATATAAATCTGTTTTAGGAGTTGTGTCTGAAGCGGGTTTTGGATATTTTGTTTTTGAAGAACCGGCACCAGAATGAATCATAACACCACCTACATTAGATAGTTTACTGTCATTTACGACAGCCGTTCCGGTGTTTTGTAGAGATTTGCTGACTTTTTTCCAATTACTTGGACTTATTCCTGCAGCTTTGATAGGATCTTTATGATTTAATTTCTTATTATAAGCAACACAAATTGCCATTTCAGTATAAGTAGCATCAGCTGTTGATGCTTCTGATAGATATTGCTTAGTTTCGTTTAAAAATGTTTTAAATTCCTTCGACATCAATACTCCCATGTATAGTGTTGTTTATACTATAAAAGAACTATTTAGTCAAGCAGATACTTGGGAATGCCTCCATTTACACGCCATACCTGATTTTTATTGTGAAAATCTATAAATTCTTCAGCATCCTTCTCAAAATCAAAGGATTTAACTAATTCTTTTAGTTTTTTACCTGCCTGTTGAAAAACTTGAAACAATATATCTTTTTTGATTTTTTTTGTTTCTATTGTATAGGATACTTTATTCGTATGTGAAATCTGAAAACTTTTCGTATTTTTGTTCTGGTGTTTCTTCTTTCGTAATTTTATGTTCGACATATTTTTCCTCCTGTTCTGGTTGTATCAGATTTTGTGCTGCTTGTTCTATATCAAACAACTTCATCCTAGACCTATCAACACCTATAATAAATTTTCTATTCATTGTAAGGTCATTATATCTGTTCTTTAATTGTTTTACTAACATTTGTCCTGCTTTTTCTAATTCTTCACCAGATATTAAAGCAAACATAAAGTCCGCTGTAGCAGGTAAACCAAAACTTTCTGCTGTATCTTCCATTCCAACATCTGTAGACACAAATCCTGTTCTTGTTGTTTGCGTTGCTGTGACAATTGGCAAATCCAATTCTACTGCCAACCCTCTTAATTCTTCTGCAATTGCTTTTATGTAAGTATAACTGTTCACATTTGCACCTGCCTTAAACCTAGATGAAGCACAAATATTAATGTAATCAACAAATATGATATCTGGTTTGAATGTTCTCTTTAATGCCAACTCATTTACCAATGCTCGATAATGATTTGTACCTGCATTAGCAGTTGGATATTCTTTAATGATTAATGTACCTGTTGTTTTTGCCTGAAGTTGTACCACTTTATCCGTAAACATTTTTTTATTCAACATATGTAAATCTTCCATAGAAATATTAAGGAGGTTAGCATCTATTCTTTCTGCAATTCTTTCCTCTGCCATTTCCATAGTAATATACAATACATTTTTATTTTGGGATAAAGCAGCAGCTGCTTGATGGCACATAAATAATGTTTTACCAATACCTGTACCTGCAAGTGCTACATTTAATGTTTTTGGGGGAAGTCCACCTTTTGTAACTTTATTAAAAAAATCCAAATCAAAAGGTATTCTATTTTCTTTTTTGTGGTAATAATCAAATCTTTTTTCCGTATCACCCAAATAATCATGTCCTACTTGCCTATCAAAACTTACAGCAAGAGCGTCTGATAATATATCTGGTATCGCTTCTGGTGTATGTTTTGTATCTCTACCATCAATAATATGGATACCATCCATAATAGCATTATGTATAGCACGGTCTTTACAAAATTTTTCTGTTGTATTGACTAACCAATCTAAATCAACTTCTTCTTTATTAAGAGTAGAAATCAAATCTACAATATTCTGATATTCCTTTTCATTTAAATCTTTTCGTTTACCTATGTCAATTTGTAAAGTTTCTTTTGTTGGCGTTTTATTATATTGAGATATGAATTTTTGTATTTCCGTGAAAATAATTTTTTCACTTCTATTCTCAAAATAATCTGCTTTAAGAAAAGGCAATACCTTACGAGTATATTCCTCATTATGGATTAAATTTTTAAGAGCTGTTCGTTCTATTCTTTCCGCTGTTACCATCCATATCCTTTTCTGTTTCTACTGCCAAAATATCACCAATAGTAGTTATAAAATCTTTACTGTTTATATCTTCACTATTAGGATTTTCATGAACATTATATTCAAATTTTAATCTCAACTTATCTGTTTCTTTATCCTCAATAAATTTCACTTTACCATAAGTATAAATTATACCCCTATATTGTCCTTCTTGTATATGGAAACCTGTATGTTCTTTTGTGGGATTTTCCACATAATTATATTTCGGCATTACCATAAGAAAACTCTTTTTGTGCAACCTCATCTATTTGTTTCAATATATCATCTGTAAAATATTTTTCTGGTTCATTATAAATTGTTTTAGCATACTGTTTAGTACCATCTGGTAATTCTATCCTTGTAGACACTTGTTTAAATATTCCGTGTTTGGTCGCCAAGTCAAGTAATCCATAATACCTATCTAAACCTTTATCATATCGCAATCTCACATCAACCAACATATTCTCTTTTGATAATCTGGATTTATGTGTTTTACAATGAATAATATTACCAACAACTTCCGTACCTTCTTTATCTTTTTTCCTTGATAAGTAAATAATTGAAGAAGCAGCATACTTTAATCCTGAACCACCTCCCATTTCTTTCATTGGCATATATGCACCAACAACATCATAAGTGTGGTTTGTAATTACCATAGGCACTTTAGCACGACCCAATTTTAAAGTTAATACCCTAAATGCAGCTTTCAACACTTGTGCTCTGGTCATATCTCTTGTTTCTTTTCCTTCGGCAGTATCTTCTACTTCTTTAGTGGTCGATAACATACCTAAACTATCCAAAACAAACAAAATAGGTTTTCTATCTGCCCCATCTTGACTAATATATTTTTCTAATACTGCTAATGATTGTGTTCTAAATTCTTGAACCGTAGTTACAGGCATAATGACCATCCGTTTGGAATCAACACCCCTATTTTCAATTAATTTTTTTGTTAATGCACTTTCACTTTCAAAGTAAATAACACCACCCTCTGGATGATTATCTAAAAAATGTTTACACATTCCCAATACAAAAAATGTTTTACCTGTTCCACTTTCACCAGCAAATGCTGTAATCTTGTTGGAAGGCATACCGCCATATATTGAACCAGATAATAAAGCATTAAAGATATGAGAACCTGTATCAATAAATTTATCTACATCTCCGGCTTCAACACCTTCACTCACTAAACTAGCATATTCATTACCAGTTTCTTTTATTATCTGTTTTAAAAAATCAACCATCTTCTTTCACTTCCTGCTTTTTAGAATTTTCATATTTTCTAACTTGTAAAGTCAATTTGTCCCATAATTTACCTACCGTAGTCAATTCAGTACTTCTAATAGCACCTCGTTGAACAGAAGCATCTATAACTTTTAACATAGTTAAAAAATCCTCTTGTGTAATCACCTGCTCCTGTACTTTTTTTAATAATTCTTCCATTATATCACACTCCTTTCATAAAGTCAAGCCCAAACATATTGGTTATTAAATTGTATATTTTTTCTCGTTTCACACCACTTTTCATAATCTTCTCCTTCAATTCTCCAGTCTGGATTATCTGGCACATAATTTTTTGGTACTGTTTGCCAATCCTTTTCTTCCATTACATAAAACATATCATCTATTATAATTTCATCATCATCATATTGTATAAAACCACCACCAGTATCACTTGCCACCTTTTGAACCTTATTGAATATCCCTCGCAACCAATCTTTTTGGTATTGCTTTTGTCGTTGATAATCATAAAAAGGTTTTAATTCTTTATACTTATTTTTGCTTATCATCATTTAATATTTCTACACAATAAAATTCTAAATTTTCTTCTTTAATTGCTCTAGCAGTTTTACAATCATATCCAGTAACCGCTGACACTCCTATATCCGTAGTATTTTTTTCGCCATTAAGGGTTAATGATCCATCTAATGCTGATTTGAATATTGTTATGGATTTAAAAGTTATGGGGTCAGAGCAGCTTGTTAACAAAAATACAATAAAAAATGTAATTGTTATAAATCCAAAAACATACATATCCAACTGTTTTCTATATTCGTTCATCTTATAATTTGTATTTCAGCATCCTGATGCCAAATTTCCAATTCTTTTCGTAATCTATTCTCTTGTTTTAACTTATTAAATCTTTTGCCTGCTATTTTTTTCCACCAATTAATTGCATTTTCTAATTTAAATTTATCATAATGAAATCCAGGTTTCAATTCATCTGTTTCTCTTTTTAAATACTGTGGTACATTCTCATAACCATAATCTGACATATAAAATCTTTTTCGTTCTGTTAAATCTCTGGTCTTATTAACAAACTTACCAAACTTTTCATATAAATTTGAATTATGTCTTTTTAATGATTCCTTAATTACAGATACCATCTTTGTTTGTGTTTTAAGTTTTCTACTACTTGCTTCTGGATCAACTAATGGTTCATCATTATTTCGTTCTATAAACCATTTATTCATTTTTTTAAATGCTTCACCGTGTAATAATGGTAAAAAATGACTATCTGTTAAACCCTTAAATCTTAAATAAGGTTTCATACCATCATATTGACTTGAAGCTTTACTACTACCATATAATGATGTGGTTTCAAACAAACACATATTAGCGTTATACTTCCTATTTATGAAATCCCTTACATAGTGAGAACAACATATAGCAGCAAGTAATTTACCTCCCAAATAGTCATAACCAAAAGGTTGCGTTGGTACCAAGACAAATCCCATAATAACACTTGCATTAAATCTACCCATTTCTTGTAAATCTGTTGTTGCTAAAGGACGACCTAGGTATACATTACGAGGTTTGCTATTAATAACAGGAGAACCTAAACGAATAAAACCTACAACAGTATTTGTGTTTATCTCTTTTACTTCTAATCTTATACTTTTACCAGGTATACTAGACATATTAGTATGTGAAGATGTTTTATTCAACATTCTATCAAAAATTTGACCATTAGGTTCCTTAATACTAAATTCCATATCTTGTGGATGTAAATCAAAATTATTAAAAAATTCATCTTCATCTGCCATACCAGGTAACTGATAAGGAAAAGATTTAACTTGTTCCAATTTTTGTTCTCTTAAATACTGGTCAATTCTTTCATATTGGCCAAAATATTCCACAAAATAATTCATTGCCCATGTAGCGTCTTGGTCATTTAACATCATGCAAAAAAATCCTCTATTGTATTACTATCTGAAGCATTCACTTTCCAATTTATAGCATCCAATATAAATCGTAATGGTTCCATAAATGATTTACTAAACTGTTGTTCATAATCTATTAGTTTATGCATATCAAACTCTTTAGGCAAACTACCAATAAATGTAATCACATTAGCGTTCCAAGGATTCTTTCTTAAATGCACAAACTTGCCTTTATCACCCTCATAAATTTGTTGATGTTTATGAGATACTTTTTTTGTTTTCAATAAATGATTATACAATAATGCACCTTTCACATGCATTGGTGTACCTTTTTTATATATACTTGTTGTATCAGAATATTTTTCTACATTATTTACACTACGAGGAAAAGCAATATCTTCAGGTGGTAATAATTCAAATTCTTTCCTAAAATTTACAATAAAATCCTTCATTGATTTTTCATCTTCATTCATAATAACATTAAATGCCTCTCGTAATTTATTTCTACATGATAAAGGTGTTGATGTTTTTACTGCTTCAATACCCATAATTTTTAATTTAGGTTCAGGATATTGCACACCTTCGCTATTATGTACATTTAAAATATATCTTTTCTTTGCCGTCCAAATACCCTTGTCAGCAATAACTTCTCTTGCCATTTGCATTTTTTGAGCATACACATTCATATATTCTCCCAATTCTTGGTAAACTTTATTAATGTATGGTTCAATTTTATCCACACAAAACTTATCTAATGCTTTAACAATTTTTTTCTTATCCGTAGCACCAGTCATTTTAACTAATGGTGCCATATTAATATAAACAGAATCCGTATCACTAGCAATAATATAATCATCATCTTTTGTTTTATATAAATTATTAAAATATTCATTTAATTTTTTTTGAATCCATTTTAAATTTAACTGACCAGACATAGTAACCGCTTCTGCTTCCCTATGGTCATAATATCTAAACCATTTATTACCAATTGCACCATAAGCACTATTCAAAGATATCTTTTTGGAATGTTGAATAATATGGAATTTTCTTGCTAATTTTTCATATTTTGGATCCCTTGTATCAGCATATTTTTGTTCTGCCTGCAACATTAACTGTTTATATTTTATTCTATCATTATATTCTTTTTGTATAATTCTTGGTAAAAATCCTTGTTTATCTTTTTTATACATTGTACCATTACCAGCAGTACAAATGCCATCTGATAAATCAACTTGTTTTTCCAACAAGTCATCAATTAATATATCTCTTTTTTCTGGTAAAATTGTTTCTGGTGATATGTTGTATTGCATAATAAGATGTGGATATAGTGAATTTAAATCAAATGATACAACCCAATCGTGGAAACCTACTTTAGGTTCTTTCACATAAGCACCAATAAGCTCAGGACTCCTGACACTCATTTTCCTCATAGGCACAATAATTTTATCTTTTAATAATTCATTAAAAATAATTGTATCCCACATTCTTACCTGACTAAACACATCCTCATAATTTGCTTTAGCGTGGTAAGCCATAGTTAATGCCAATTCAATCAATTGTAATCTATCTTCTAATCTATCAACCAATTCAACATCATTAATATTATAATCAATAAACGATTGAATATCATTTGTATACCATTCTTTGAAAGTATCATATGGATTTTCAGTTTTCTTTTCACCTAATTCCACAAAAGCAATATGGTCTAATGTATATCTTTCTTGATTTTTAATTGTAAATTTTGTATATAATTGTAGATAATCTAATTGTGCAATGCCTAATAAGCGATAAAATGTAACTTGTCTGCCGTGGTGATATGCAGTATCGCTATCTGTAATTTGCCAAGGTGACATCCTTCTTACTGCCGCCTCACCCAATACATTTTCAATTCTTTTACATAAATAAGGAACATCAAAATATTTGCTATTCCAACCAGTTAATACATCTGGTGTGTAATCACGCCAAAATGTTAAAAACTTTTTTAATAAATCTTTTTCATTATCACATTTAATATATTGTACATTCTTTTGCTTAACTATATAATCAGCAATACCCCAAACTAAAATAGCTTTCCTAACTTGATCCTTGATTGTAATACAAATCAATTGTTCAGTAGCATTGTCCACATTTGGAAAACCTTCATCACTTTTTACTTCAATATCAATAGTATAAATTCTTAACTTCTCTTTATCATATTCTACTTGACCAGGCCAATAATCTGCCATATATTGATATTGAAATCTATCTGTACCAAAAAGATAATTTTCGTGATTCTCATATCTCTTAATGAGCATCCTTGCTTCTTTAACTGATTTACAAGTACGAGCAACAAGACCTGTGCCGTCTAATGTTTTGTGAGTACATTTACCCTTGAATGGATGATATAGTCTAGGAGTATAAGGAACCCTATCCTCAAATCTTTTACCATCTGAAAATCCACGGACTAATAACTCATCACCATATGGCGATATGTTAGTATAAAATTCTTTCATAATATATTATAACAAATTTTAGTTAATTTGTAAAGCTATTATTGCTTCCAATTTTCTCTATTTTTAAAATATTTGAAAACCTTACTAGTTAACCCTTTATGTAATTTCTCAATACCACCAAATCCAGGCATACTGTTTACTTCTAATATATAAGGAGGATCTTTCTCTCTATTCTTTGCCGGAATAAAATCAACGCCAACCACATTACCGTGAACCACCTTTGCAGCTTTTAAAGAATATTCAGCTTCTAAATCAGTTAATTCCATACTTTCTGTTTCTGCACCTATGGAAACATTACTTCTAAAATCTCCTGTAATAACATTTCTTTTCATAGCACCTAATATTTGTCCACCTAAAGTAACAACCCTAACATCCCAATCTGTTTTTATATATTCTTGTAATAAAATAGGAAGATATTTATTATATAAAAGAAGGGTTTGAACAGTTGCATTTAATGACCGCATACTTTCTGCTATAATAACACCAATTCCTGTTTGTGTTCCAATAGATGCTTTTATTATGATTGGAAATTTTGTCTTTAATTCTTTAAATGCTCTTTCAGTATCAGCAGCGTGAGTTACAGGAACAGTTTTTGGTGTTAAAATACCATTTTGGCGACAAATTAAATAAGTCATATATTTACTAGAACATACTTCCCAACACTTTATTGATGGTATTGTAAGATAACCGTTATTTTCTAAATTCTTTATTGTGTCTACCCAATATTGACTTGCAGTAAATCCTAAAGTCCCTAATCCTCTAGGCATAATTATTGTGTTAGATGAATCAATTTCAAAAGGTTTCTGATATTCAATATTATCTTCTTTTGGATTTGGTAATATTACTGCACCTTCTTCTTCATCAAAAGGAAAAGAATGTATGTATGTTTTATTATCCGTATTAGAAATATACATACCATTAAAATCAACACTAAACATTTCAACACCAACTTTTTTAGCAGAAGTTTGTACTAATTTTTTTAATGTACCGTGTTCTTCTTTATGACTAGGGATTCCGCCAATTGATGACTCTCCAGAATGATAAAGAACAACTAACTTATATGGTTTATCTTTTTCTTCTGTTAAAAAATCTCTAAACTTCTGTGCTTCCATCTTCTGGTTCTTTTGTTGTTTCTTCTGTTTCAGGTTCAGTTGTTGTTTCAGGTTCTGCTTTTTTACCTATATTATATTTCGGCTCTAATATCCATTCACTTTTTTCCTTAAAGGGTAAAACTTTAATTTGTGATAATGGTGCCTTTTCTCCAACAGGATTAATCAATTCAACTAACCCCCAATCTGATAATAATTGTGATATTGTATTTCTACGCTCCACATCATTAACAAATAAATTTGCTGTCTTTCCGTCTAAAGCAAATAACTCTTTAAAATGTACTATGAAATATCGACCTTGTTTG
>Ga0187827_10007030_pt1 | contig 12635 bp, 9 predicted proteins | sample ETNtaG_39_FD_167969 | JGI IMG/M metagenome (GOLD analysis project Ga0187827, IMG submission 167969) | Marine microbial and viral communities from oxygen minimum zone, Eastern Pacific Ocean - ETNP2014_SV_150_PacBio MetaG (Illumina Assembly) | ecosystem: Environmental > Aquatic > Marine > Hypoxic... | reverse complement strand
GGAGAACATTGTGGCGCAGACATCCTTGTCTGCGAATTGGCAGGCCGCGCTACGGGGCAACTACTTTTTCTTCGGGAGTTCAGTCCGGGCGAGTTGGTAGATCTCAAACTTGCCTCGACGCTGGCGAATATCAAAGACAGACAGACGGCCGTCGTAACCCATTACGTATGCCGTCTTCAGGCCGTCCAATGCAAGGCCCGTAGCGATGATGTATCGAAAGTCAGTTCCCTTTCTTTCCCACGTGCTGAATTGGGCGGTGACCCTGGGTTTTGGAATGTCACTCCAGTCCAGGATGTAGAGCCCGCCCTCTGTCTGCGCGGTGACGACGAAATCGCCGGATCTCAAAGCCTCCTGCGGATAACGGAAGAAGAAGAGATCGAGGGTGGTACATTCGCCGAGTGCCTTCGGTTCGTTGATATCCGAGAAATCGATCGAGGCGAAATACTCTTTGCTCAAAATCATGGCATAAGGGGGCCGAAGAACGATCTCTTCCGCGGATCGCAATGAGTCGTAGAAGCTCAGTAATCGAGGTTTATCTTCGGAAACATCCACGATGGCTACGCCTGTCTGCGTGGCGACGTAACACCGATCTCTATCGAGCGCGAGATTCTTTGCGAGGCCGCGCAGCTTCAATTGTCCGAGCGATCGAGGACGCGACCTATCCGAAAGATCGTAAACCTTCAGACCTGCTTTGCGGCAAGTGATGTATGCCCGCCGGTTGCGCACGACCAGGCTTTCAGGTCCGTGAGTTTCCGGGACACCGACCACAGACTGATGAATCTTCTCAGGTTTTCCAGGACTGGAGATATCAACCGTGACCAGGAGCGCGCCATTGACCAGGGCAAGCGTATTGTCGTCGACTTCAGCAATGTCGTTGATCAGCCCAGTGAGCTTGAGGGTGGCGATCTGGGATGGCTTCAGCCGGTTGCGCACGTTGTAGACCCGAAGCTCGTCTTTGAATCCAGCGAACAGATAATCCTCTTTCAACAGAAGAGGCGTGCGCGGGCTCAGGATATTGAAATGGTATTTCGCGACAGGTAGATCTTCTTCGGCGATGCCTTCAGGAGCGAAGGCAAAGAGCAACGTGAGTATTGTCGGACTAATCATGAGTGCGGTCTCACTTTCAATTCTTCATCCACTCGACCGTGATTTTGCCTTCTGGTTTTTCTGGTGGCGTATTCACCTCGTAAATATCCACGCCACCGAAGGCGGTCTTGTAAATGTATCGGCCGTATCCGCTCACGGAGGTTCCGTAGCTGAACGCCGAGAATTTCTTGTCAGGGCTTTTGATGGTTTCGAGGTATTGCGGCCGGTCGATCCTGCGGACGTCGAACACGTGGACGCCATGCCAGTAATCAGAGATGAACATCCGGTCACCTGCAACGTGAAAAGTGTTTGCGCTCATCAGGCTGTTCACTCCGATGGTGCGGTCGTGGTGCTTCATCACACTTTTCAGTTTGATTCGCTGAGGATCGGAAACATCCAGAACGCGGACGCCTCGTCCCTGCGACATGGGCAGGAACAGCCGGTCCCTGTAAAGGAACATTCTCCAGGGCCCCATCAGGCCCTGATCGGAATAGTCACCAACCCATTTGCCAATGACATGTGGCTCTTTCGGATTCTCCACGTCGAAGACATAGACCGCCTGCTTCTTTCGGCCGTCCAGAGTTCCGAGCGCATACACAAGATTGTCGCGGAGCTCCAGCCGTGTGAGTGGGGCTTCGGTTGAAAGTTGGGAGACGGCCAGCGGGTTCCGGGGATTCCGAACGTTGTAGATGACCAGCCCCCGGTTAATCTCGCCCGTTCGTTTCGCGGCCGGCTGAATCGGGATATTCTGCTTCTCCGCATAGTTTTCCCAGGAACGGTGCCCGGCTTTGGCCGCGTAAAGCAAGTCCCCCTTCCAGGCGGCCCACGACATCGTCGGCACGAAATACTCAGCAACATAGGGCCGCTTGGGGTTGCCAAAATTGACGAGCCGCATGCCGTCGCCATGCAGGTTGTGAAACCAGGCGTATGGCGAGCCGGGCTTGGCAAAAAGCCCGTCTCCGAAGAGCCAGGTATCTGTCCAGCAGAAACCGAGTATCTCCGCTTTCTCGGCCGGGAAGGCCGAACACACATACAGCCCGTTGCCCTGCGCCATCAACTGGTCGCCGACGATGCGTGCGTACTCGACTTCGCCCGACAGCGAGATACGGCCCAGTCGCTGGATTCTTTTCAGATCAGAGATGTCATAGGTCGCGAGCCCCATGATGCGCGAGGTGGCGTAAAGGATGTTCCCCTCGACCGCCACGTTGGTCACCGTATGCATGCCCATCTCGGCTTCGTCAATAATCGCGGCGGTGGACATCTTTCCGGGAGTTGAGATATCCAGGATGTAGACGCCGCCGATGAATTTCCGCTTCGGCCAGTCTTCTTTTTTGCGTCTCTGGAATGGTGGGAAGTCGGCGTTCGCACGAATCTTCGGATCGCTCCTGCCCGCGGCGACAAAGAGGCGGCCATCAAGCGCGAACAGGTCCATCCCCCCCATGCCCAGTCCGTAGTATTCATCCTTGAACTTCAGCACTTCATAAGTGTCGGTCAGTTTCGGCTGCGATGGATTGCGAACGTCAACGCAATGCAGCCCGCTCGTATCTGCGAAGTAAACAAAACCATCGGCGTATCGAATCCGGTGGCAGCCGGCCTGCGAACTTCCACCCCTCTGTCCGAACTGACTGAAGCCGCCGAGCTTGCCGGCTTCTTGCCACGCGCCGTCATCCCCGCGGCTCACGATCCGAAGGATCGAGCTCTTCCGCGGCTGCCCCTTAGGTGGAGCTGGGCCGTCCTCCAGAAGATAGATGGTCTTGCCATCGACAGTTTCCAGGTCGAAGGGCTTTGCGATGGAGACGATTTCATCCAGTTCCGGGTCATCAGGATCGGAGACGTCGTAAATCACGATGCCGCGCCAACCGGCCGCGAAGAAGAGCTTGTCGCCGGCCATCCGCCCCTTCATCGAGGCCAGGCTCGGCATGGATTTAACATACGACGGCTTCAACGGCTCGGAGACGTCCGCAACTCCGATCAGGCCGCCCGCGGTGATGTAGGCATGGCTCTGGCCCAGGAGCATGAAGAATGGAAAGCCGGACATGGGCACGCTTCCAGATAGATTGGCAGGTCGGAACTGTCACACCAGTCGAAGCACTGTTCGCAGAAGACCTCCTCGTCTATAGCTGCCGGCGCCAGCACGGCAGCCATTCCCACAACGAGGACGGCCTCAATTGCCCAGAAGATCCAGAGCACGATTCCTGACGGGGTAGTTCCGCTGATCGAATACCAGCCATTGGCGTTTATGTTCTCGGCTGTCTTCCACAGCCCGACTGGGGAGAGGAACATATCGGGCAAGCTGCTTGCCGGTATGGATATGTTGCCGTAACGATTGAGCAGAGCGAACTCAAAGAAAACCCATCCGGAATACAAAGCGAGGATGCCAGCAACAAGACCCGCGACTGTCAGAAATGGTCTACTCCGGCACTTGGACGCCTTCCCTGCATAGCCAACAGTAAATCCCACCCCAAATCCAAAGCCTAAAACAAACAGAACAGAAACGTAGCCTGCGATTGGACAGTACAGATCGACGTAGGCGTAAATCAGGCCCAGGACAACAGCCGCGATTGGCACCAGCAGAGGCAAAAGAAATATACTCGCCCCAAAGCTTCCTGAATGATGGTAATTCCTCAGTGTGCCATTCATGCCGACTCTCTTGTTGAATTCGTAATGTCCCGGACATTACAGGGGGAGCTTAATCTGTCAAGGGTCGCCGCGTGCATCCTGGCCAACAAAGCGGTGTTGCCTGGCGGCAGCGAATTGCTTGCGGTTTACTGACAGGCGAAACCGCAGGTGAAGGTGTTCTTGTGCCTGGCGTGTTCGGTCACTATGATCCTCTCGGGCTGGAGGAACACCTTTGCGTCCCGATATCATCAAAAGTTCCGCGGCCACTCAGCGGCCGTGCATAGAAAGAGGGCACCATATCATGCGTACTCGTTTGTCATTTGTAGTTGCCCTGATGGCTATTGCGGCGAGTCCTGCTGTGGCTGAGAAGAAAGGACCGAAGAATCTGGCTCTGAAAGCCAAGGTCACTGCGAACTCAGAATACAACCGCGATTACCAGGCCAGGTTTGTTGCTGACGGGATTATTCCCGATGCCGGGCGCAGGAACAGCGTCGGCAAGGAGTGGGCCGTGCAGGGCAGGACTCACCGGAACGGCGCCGAACTTACCATGACATGGAAAGAGCCGGTCACAGTGGCCGAGATCATTTACTACGGGCGCACATCGTTCGCGGTGGAAACCTGGAAGGCCTGCGAGGTGTACCTGGATGATGCCAGGAAGCCGATAACGAAAGCGAGTTTCAAGCCGGGTCACGGCCCGCAGAGAGTGAAGCTTGGTGAGCCTGCCAAGGCCGGCAAGATAAGACTTAAGTTCATCGGCTCCCACGCCTGCATTAATCCTGGCGCATCGGAAATCGAAGTCTATTCAGAATCCCCTTCCGACAAGGTCTTGGGCAAGTTCATCGCCATGAAGTCCATGCAGGGCGCTGGCGGCAGTCGCGCTCCGGTGGTCCCGGCCATCAAAGAATCTCCGGAACTGGCCGAGAAGCTTTATGCCGGCGCACTGGGCTTCAAGCAGATGCTTCTTGTCCAGCGGCATGCGTACAACATCAGTCACGTGTACGTCTACCATGTTGAATGCTTCAGACCCGGCGGTGGCATCTACATCTTCACGCCGGATAAGGATGGCGGCAAGAAGGAGCAGATCTTCGATGCCGGACAGGGCGAAGTGATGGATTGCACTCTTTCCTACGACGGAAAGGAAATCCTGTTCAGCTATAAGAAAAAGGCCGTCCGGGGTCTGAATCATCTGATTACAGAGGCAGACGGGCACTACCAGGTGTACCGGATGAGCCTGGATGACCGAAAGCCGGTGCTGTTGACGAATCACTTCTCGAACAACTTCAATCCCTGCTGGCTGCCGGACGGCAGGATCGCGTTTCTTTCGGACCGCAAACTGTCCTTTGCCTACTGTTTCACCAGCTCGTCACCGTTGCTCCATCGGATGGACAGGGACGGCTCCAATGTCTTCAAGCTCTCGCACGGCTACCTGAACGATTTCACGCCAAGCGTTCTCAACGACGGCAGGATCATCTACAGCCGCTGGGAATATGTCGATCGGCCGGCCTGCCCGATTCAGAGCCTCTGGACGCTCCAGCCGGACGGCACAAAATCGGAAGGCTTCTTTGGCAACCGCGTTCTGGAACCGGGCACATTCATGGAAGCACGCTCAATCGGCAAAACGCGTAAAGTGATCTGCGTGATGACCGGGCACAACGGTTCCTGCCGGGGCGTATTGGGTGTCATTGATCCCTCCAAGGGCGCCAACGCACAGGAGGGAATAAAGAACATCAGCCCGGAGGTCCAGGTGCCACCGGTCACAGGCAGACCTGGATTGAAGGGAAATGCCCTTGTGAATAGAGGCCCCTATGAGAACCCGTTCCCGATCGACGAGAAGTACTTCCTTGTCTCAAAGCTCGGCACAATCATCCTTCGCGATTATGACAGAACGGAGAGCACGGTGGTCGCACGTCCGGAGGGTGGCATGGGTTATTATTCTCCCATCCCGATTCGTGAGGTTGAGTCCCCGCCGGTCCTTCCCTCCCGGCTGCCCAAGGGCAAGCACGAACCATGGGGTTCGGTTTCTATGCAGGACGTGTACAATGGGCTGGTGCCTGATGTGAAGCGCGGCGAAATCAAGCAGATCGCGGTTGTCGAGGAAGTTGAGAAAGGTGACTTTGCCCCCCACAAGGGCATTTACGGTTTCCAGTTCCCGCTGGTCTCCTGCGGCGCCACTTACGCTGCCAAGAAGTTGTGGGGGTACGCCAAAGTTGAAGAGGACGGCTCAGCCCACTTCAAGGTACCATCGGAAATCCCCATCTACTTCCTGGCCCTCGACAAGGAGGGGCGCGCGGTGCAGCGAATGCGTTCGCTCACCCATTTCCAGCGAGGTGAACGGCAGAGCTGTATCGGTTGCCATGCTGACCGCAACTACGCGGCCCCGGTGAGCAGGAAAGCCAGGTCTGTGGCAGCACAGCGTCCGGCACAGGAACTCGAGATTCCCGAATGGGGCCGCAGGAAGTTTGACTATTCATCCATTGTTCAGCCGGTGTGGGACAATTACTGCATCGAGTGTCACAACGCCCGCAAACAGCCCAAGGGCATAGATCTCACGGGCGACAAGACCGATTTCTGGTGTGTCTCCTACGAGTATCTCGCCAGGAAAGGAACACACGGCGAAAAGAATCCCTTCCAGCACGGCGTGAGAAACCTGGCTGCAGTCGGCCGGAATCCTTACGTCAAATGGATCTCAAGCATTAACGGCGCGGGTGAGAACATACTGATGATCAAACCTCGCACGTGGGGCGCCTATCCCAGCAAGCTCACCGAGATAATCATGTCAGGGCATCCTGATGAAATGGGCAAGAAGCGCGTCGCCATGGATGCGACGTCCATGCGCCGGGTATTCGCCTGGATGGATCTGAATGTACCGTACTACAAGGACTCCAAGACCAACCACCCCAACCAGCCCGGCAGCAGAATGATGCGTCCGCGGAACCTGGACAGGGTGTTGGAGAATGTGCGCAAGAGGCGTTGCGCGGACTGTCACGAGAAAATTCCGCGCAAGTTCTACACGCGTATCACGAATGTCGAAGAGAACCAGTTCCTCTCCGCGCCGCTGGCAAAGTCAGCCGGTGGCGCCGAAGTGTGCAAGCAAGCCGTTTTTCAATCGAAAGACGATCCTGATTACAAAGCCATATTGAAGACATTCGAGCCCATAACAGCGCTGTTGAAGGACAAGCCTCGACTTGATTTCCCGGGCGCCGTCTACGTGCCGCACAGCCTGGCCTGTCCCAAGGAAGTGGTGAAACTCGATAAGTGAGCCGGCTCCGGTTCACGGCCTTTCCGGCCCCGCATCAACAGCTCTGCAGAAGCGTTGTTGGGATTGTCCTGTCACTTCCATCCTTGCCAGCGTTCTCTTTTTTCTTGCGGGTCATACTCACATGTGACGACGAAGAGGTCTTGGGCCTTTGCCTTTTCCGGCGGGACGTTGATCTGCACGTATTTGTAGCCACGGGCTACCCACTCAACAAAGCCATCAGACTCGGAAGGGGGAAGGGGATACCCATTTAACCTCAAGTCAGAAACGAGGCATTTCGAGTAGGGAATCCGGAGGCGGATCGAGAGACCGTTCTCGAGGGGACCGGCGTCCTCGATTTCGCCGCCGCCAGCAAGGGCGAGAACGGCTTGTGGCGCGTTTTGCCCCCCGGGCCAACCAGCAACGAAAGACCTGATGGCTTCGTCGTCCGTTTCAGGGCATTCGCTCAGGTTGTCGGCGAATCCGTTCAACGATTTTTCTGACAGCCATCGCTTCGACGCTTCGTCAGAAGTGGCAACCACGTAAACGATCTTCCCCTCCATCATGGGATCGGCCATCCCGACGGTGATCTGCCCAACTCTGTTCCAGAGCTCGACGCGGCTGCGGCGTCTGGCTGCCGCGGTCAAACCGTACGGCGTTACCTGGTGATAGTTGTTTGTAGCGACCACGCGGACCGGGTAACCGGGGTAATACTCACCAGGCCACCGCTCGTTGCCGATTTCCAGCAGACGGCGGTGACGCAGGAACCCGCTGCGTTCCCAACTGACTTCGGACGCAGACATGAGCGAATGGTAAAGGTTGTAGCAATAGGTGGCTGCATATACCTGCGGGCGCCCGACCCAGAGCTTGTGCGGGAGCGCTTCCATCTCCGGTCCCCAGAAGATGCGTTCCGCGTCCGATTCCTGCCGGTCAGATGGATAGCCTTCGGCCAAAGCGGCATCGTCCATCTGACGGATGATCTCCCGGTGGAAACAGCGCAGGGAGAGGTTGGAGTACGACGAACCGGAGTTCTCCAGCATGATGTAGCGCTCGAAGTCCATGCTCAGGCCGTGGACATCTGCATGCACCTCCGGTTGCAGTTCATCCATCATTTTCTGAACTGCGACCGCCTCGGGCATCTTATCGGGATTGGAGGGACCATTCAGATCCCACTCGGAGTAGGTTCCGCCGTGAGTGCCGGCCACGTAAGCATCCGGATTCGAGACAGGCATGCAGACGACCACCTGCCGCTTCAGGATTTCTCTGGCCGCGGGGTCGTTCGAGAGAAACCACTCGATCATGTAGAAGACCATCGAAGTAGCGCTCCGCTCGCCGCCGCTATGCAGCGTGGTCATCAAGACGTGCTCCTTGTCTTCGTCGTCAGCGTTGGGGTCAGTGAGCCGGACCGCATAGACCGGCCGGCCTTCAAGGCTCCGGCCGGGCTCTTCCAGGGACATGATGTCTGGATGCTCTTCGGCCCGGCGTTCCAGGAGTGCCTGGAGTTTTTCGAGAGGTGCCCAAACCGGCGGGCCGCCGACGTGATCCTGTGTGCTCATTTGGCTACTCCTGAAAGTCAATCCTGAGATTCAGCGAATCGTAGCGACGAGCGTCCTCGCTCGTCGACATGGAAGTGTGTCAATAGCTGAATGTGAAAGTGCTTGTCCACTGTGCCCAAGTGATCATGAGAATATCCATTCTTCTCTTCTGTCTCACAGTCGCCCATGATTTTCTGCAGGCCGAAGATGCCCTGAGCGAAAAGACTCGGGCCTCCATCGAGCTTTACAGGGACGGTAAAGAGAAGGAAGCGATTGACGCGGTCTCCAGGCTGATCGCCGCCAATCCCAAAGAGACATTGCTGTACAATGCTCGTGCTCAGATGTTTGAAGGCCAACGCGATTTCAAGAGCGCCATCCTTGATTATTCGGCTCTGCTTAAGCTCGAGCCGGGCTCGGCCAAGTTTTACCAGTCACGTGGTGCCGCGCATTTTCGCGCAGGAAATATTGTGGAATCGATCGAAGATTACGACAAATACCTCGCAGCTTATCCGGACCGGGAACCGTATCACTGGCAGCGCGGTATCAGCCACTATTACGCCGGCAGGTTTAAGGAAGGCGCAGCGCAGTTTGAGCTTCACAGATCAGTGAATCCGAACGACGTGGAAAACTCGGTCTTTCACTTCATCTGCAACGCGCCCCTTGTCGGAGTGGAAAAAGCGCAGGAGGGGTTAATCCCAATCAAACAGGATGTGCGTATCCCCATGATGAAGGTACTGGATATGTATGCCGGAAAAGCCACACCGGAAGCTGTGCTGGCGAGAGCCAACGAGGGCAATCCGCCGGCCCACATTCTGAAAAATCAGCTCTTTTACGCGCACTTGTATATCGGGCTTTACTACGAGGCCCTCGGCAAGAAACAAGGTACGGCAAAGCACATCAAGCTCGCGGCAACCGAATATTTCTCGCCGCACTACATGGGCGATGTAGCCCGAGTGCATTGGGAGATTCTGAAAAAGAAAGCGCAGCAGCCAAAGTAAGCTGTCTCTAATTGCTCAACGAGGATGCCTCATGTCCAACCAGGAATATCCCATCGACATTGGCCAACGGCTGGAGCTGTTTATCGACGACCACCTCATCAGCCGAATGCACGGTCTGGAACTCAGGCTGCACAGCCCGACCCCTCAGGAAGTCGCACTGAAAACCGACCGGCCATGGGAAGGGAATGCGTGCGGGATGATCTCCGTGTTTCAGGATGAAGGCAAATACCGAATGTATTATCGCGGCTGGCAGATCATGGAGAGCACAGAACACAGGACAGGCCCGGAGTGCACCTGCTACGCCGAGAGCGACGACGGGATTCACTGGGAACGGCCGGAACTCAATCTCGTTGAATTCGACGGTTCGACCGCAAACAACATCCTGTTGGGAAGGGACGAGCGATTCGGCCTCCACACGCTAACGCCTTTCAAGGATACAAATCCTGCCTCGGCCGGGGACGCTCGTTACAAGAGTTGGGCAATCGGAGGCAATCCGAATCACGAAGGCCCACGGTCGACTCCGGGTTCGAAGGGACTGTTCGCAATGAAATCTGCGGACGGCATCCACTGGTCTCCGGCGAAGGATGAGCCTGTGCTCACCTGTGGCCGGTTTGATTCGCACAACGTCTGTTTCTGGGATGAAGTGATCGGCAAGTACCGCAGCTATCATCGCAATTGGCTGGAATCAGAGGACTACACCGCGCACGAAGACGCCGCTCCTGGCATCGTGCGTGGGTCGAGAACTCAGCGGGATCTTCTGACTGCCACGTCGGATGATTTCCTGAATTGGTCGGAGTCTGAATTCCTCACTTACGAGATGGGCAAACCGGATCATCTGTACACAAACTCCGTGATTCCATACTTTCGTGCGCCGCACATTCTCGTCGGTTTCCCCATGCGTTATATCGACCGTGGCTGGTCGGATGCGATGGAGGATCTTCCGGACCTCGAACACCGACGCATGCGCGCCGAAGCCAGCGAGAGATATGGATCGGCGCTCACGGACGCGATGTTCATGTCGAGCCGAAACGGAAATCACTTCCATCTCTGGCATGAATCGTTCATCCGCCCGGGCCTGCGCCCTCAGGACAGTTGGACCTATGCCGACCTCTGGCCGAACTGGGGTATCGTCACAACGAAGTCACGGTTCACCGGTGCGCCCGACGAACTCTCGTTCTACCTGGTGGAAGGTTACTGGCGGGGAGACAGCCTAAACTTCAGACGCTACACGATGCGACAGGACGGTTTTGTCTCCCTGAACGCGTCAGCCGCGGGCGGAGAATTAGTAACCAGGCCATTCACTTTCTCGGGCAGCGAGCTCAGCCTCAACTTCTCTGCATCGGCCGCCGGCAGCTTGAGGGTTGAGATACTTCAGGACGAAGAAGATGTGCCGATTCCAGGATTCACTTTCGAGGACTGCCGCGAGATTCTTGGCGATGACCTCAACCGCACGGTGAAGTGGAACGGGAGCGCGGACGTTGGCCGGTTAGCAGGACTGCCCATCCGTTTGCGATTCCGAATGAAGGACGCGGATCTGTTTGCGATGCAGTTCAAATATCGATCACGTTCATAATGACTTTCCAATGTGCTGCCAGCCCTTCAGAATCCCGGCATGAGTGAGAACCCGAAATCGCCAGGCATCTCGAAACTCATCAGGGATGCCGTTGCCTTGTGGGTGAAATGCCTGCCACAGGTCGCGCTGATTCTGATTATCTGCACCCCACCTGCGGCGTGGGCCTACGGTTCCATCCAACGGGCAGGGACGGATGTCATCAAAATGATTCTCCTGTTGCTGTTCTTTCAGGCCTTTCTGGTAATCGGCAGCGCATGTGTCATTTCCGTCATGGAAGCGAAACGATCTGGAAAGAAGGAATGGCTCGAACGCGCATTGACGAGAAGCCTCCGGCTGTTTGGATGGGACCTGCTGGTGGGATTTCAAACTCTGATTCGAGCCTTCCTTCCTTTTCTTCCACCTTCTGCCAGACGTCCGGAGGAATACCAGCCTGAAAAAGGCAGTGCCGCATTCTGGTTGGATCGTCTGCCCATCAGCGCGGGCATTCTTTACGGAATTTCGAAGATGGGATTGCGCGGCTTCGTGGCCGTGCTATCCAAGAGAGGGATGCAGGATTGCATGGGAATTTGCAGGGGCCGGTATCTGCACATCGCACTCTTGAATCTTCTTGCTACTTTGACTCAGTTCGCGGTGTTGGGAGTGGTCAGCAATACAGCCAAAGCCACGGGCCCTGGGCCGAGCCTCGGCACATCCATCGTTACGTTTCTCGTGGTAGGAGCACTGCAGACGCTCTTCAGCGCCTACGGATTGCTGCTGTATCAGGACTGCCTCGCTGAATTCAAGCGACGCTTCAAATAATCGTCATGATTCTCGCTTACTGCATTTTATCGGGACTTCCTTTCATGAGTGCCGTCGCTTCAGGTGTGGATATCGGGACGGTCAAACCAGACCTGAAGATCCCCGAGCTTTCGCAAGGCGGGCCCGCACCGGGCAAGCGAATAAAGCAGACGCTGAAGGATTACGAAGAAACCGACGTCCATCATGTCCTTTATCTTCCCACGGACTGGAAGCCGGGCGGCCGATATCCGGTCATCGTGGAATACGCGGGGAACGGCCCCTACAAAGACAGATATGGCGACATCAGCACCGGACGCGTGGAAGGCAGCAAACTCGGTTACGGGATCAGCGAAGGCACCGGTTTTATCTGGCTTTGTCTGCCCTACCTCGATGGAGAAGGGAAGAAGAACGTCCGACGGTGGTGGGGTACGCCGCCAGAGCGCGACCCTCGGCCGACCGTTGATTACTGTAAGAAGGCTGTGCCGTGGATATGCGAGAAGTACGGCGGGGACAAAGACCGAATCATTCTTTGCGGCTTCTCACGTGGCGCGATTGCATGCAATTTTATCGGTCTGCAGGACAACGAAATTGCGAGCCTGTGGGCCGGCATCATTGCTTACAGTCATTACGACGGAGTCCATGCCTGGGGCTATCCCGGCGCGGACAAGAAGTCGGCCGGGGAGAGGCTGCAGCGCCTTGGGGTTACGCCGCAATTCGTCTGTCACGAGTGCACCTGGAATAGATCGCAGCTCGAACGCACACGCGACTTCATCCGCTCTACGTCGGTGAAGGGTGATTTCACCTTTATGGAA
>Ga0187827_10007029_pt1 | contig 12636 bp, 10 predicted proteins | sample ETNtaG_39_FD_167969 | JGI IMG/M metagenome (GOLD analysis project Ga0187827, IMG submission 167969) | Marine microbial and viral communities from oxygen minimum zone, Eastern Pacific Ocean - ETNP2014_SV_150_PacBio MetaG (Illumina Assembly) | ecosystem: Environmental > Aquatic > Marine > Hypoxic... | reverse complement strand
AACGGCGGTGGCCTCCTTGTACGTCCAGTCTTCGGGGAGCTTGCCCCAGTTCTCGCCCGAGACCTCGTAGGTGAACCGTCCGCTGCCCAAAGTGGCCATGTGTGACCTCCGTTCTGGCTTTCGGGGTGGCTATCGCACCGGACTCATCGGCGGCCGGGCCGCGCGAGTACGAGTGTATTGCGAGTTCTCGCGGGTGTCAACCTAGGAGTCCCATGAGGGATGCTCAGAAGTGAGACGGGGTCGGAGTTCCGTTGGCGGGGTGTCAGGAATTTACCTCTGAAGGATCGAGCTCCACAAAACCCCACCGCGAAATGTTTCGAACAGCCCACGCCTCCGGCCGGTTGAGGTCGGGGACACCTTTACTAGTACTTGTCCGCCCGCCCTTCGACAGGCTCAGGGTGAGCGGGCAGGTTATGAACCTCGCGCACGCGAACTTTCGTATCTGAGTTCTAGTCCGGGCAGCTACAGGGTGGCCAGGACTTCGTCGGCCACGGCCAGGGTCTTCTCGATGTCCTCGTCGGTGTGGGCCGCCGAGACGTACCACTGGCCCCTGGGGATGAGCCGAATGCCCCGCTCCAGCATGCCCAGACGGAAGCGCTGGTACTTCTCCTCGTCCACGTTTTCGACGTGGGACCGGTAGTCGGTGATCTCCTCGGCCTCGGTGAACGACAGGTAGAAGGTCGGCCCCGGCCCCTGTATCAGCATCGGCTGCTCGTGCTTGGTGCCCAGCCTCCGTAGACCCTCCATGAGCTTGGCACCAGTGGCGTAGAGCTGCTTGTGGATGGCCCCGTCGTTCTCCATGAGCTTGTTGATGGCGGCGTTGACCGCTGCCATGGACGTCATGTTGCTATTGAGAGTGCCGCCGTGGAAGACGGTGCCGGCCTCCAACTGAGACATTATGTCCCGTTTGCCCGCGACCATGGATATGGCGAAGCCCCCTGCCATGGCCTTGCCAAACGTCGCCAGGTCCGGGGTTACACCCAGCAGCTCCTGCGCGCCTCCCAGGGCGACCCGGAAGCCGGTTATCACCTCGTCGAAGATCAACACAATCTCGTTCTCGTCGCAGAGCCGCCTCATCTCCTCCAGATACCCCGGCCTGGGGAAGATGTGGTTGGTGTTGCACATGATGGATTCGGTGAGTATGGCCGCGATCTCGTCTCCTCGGCGCTCGATGGTGTCGCGCAGGATGTCGATGTCGTTCCACGGCAGGATGATGATCTCGTCGGCGGTGCCGCGCCCGATACCTCCGGCGTCCGGGATCGGCGTGGGCGACTCCCTTGGGCCGGCCTCCTCCAGTGTCGGATGGTGGCTGTAGGAGATGCTGTCGGCCCACCCGTGGAAGTGGCCCTCGAACTTGATGAACTTGTTCTTGCCGGTGTAGCCGCGGGCCAGTCGGATGGCCGCCTGGTCCGCCTCGGTCCCCGAGTTAGCGTACCGTACCAGTTCGGCGCACGGGACGATGCGCTGTATGAGTTCGGACACCTTTATCTCCATCTCGTGCTGGCCGGCGATGGCCTGGCCGTCTTGCAGCGAGGCGGCCACCGCGTCCACCAGGAAGTCGGGGGCGTGCCCGAAGATCGCAGGCCCGTATCCCAGCCAGTAATCTATGAACTCGTTGCCGTCGACGTCGTACATCTTGGAGCCCTTGGCGCGCTCGAAGAAGAGCGGGTGCGGCTTCTCCGGTGCCCTCGAACTGCTACCTACGCCTCCCGCGTGCGACTTCTTGGCCCGTTCGTAGAATTCGCGGCTCTTCTCGAATTTCAACGGTTTACCTCCGGTTTTCCAACTCTGGTGCTTAGATGCACAATCCTTGATTTATCCCACCCACCCGCTCGATAGGTTATTCTGGGGGAGCCCCCAGGCCCCCTCCAGGGGTCTAAGCCCCCTTGGAACCCCCGCTCGAGCGGACCAAGAACAAGCCTTGCCATGCGAAACGCAATCGTATCAGTATTTATCAAACCAAGAACGTGTCTCGATGGTCGGCTTTCCCACCGCCGGCCCAGATAAGGTTCTCGGCAACGCCGGCGAACGCTATTTGCCCTCGATCAGTTCGGTCGTTTGCCGCTCCAGGTCGTCCCTCGCGTCTTGTAGGCGCCGGCCCCACTCCTCGACGAGTCTCCGATGTGCGTCCAGCGACTGGGCCGCCACGTCAATCAGCCGTCTTGTCTCGGACGGTGCAGGGCTTCCGGCGGCCCTCTTGCCCTCCAGGTTGCGGACCGGATCGATGGCGCTTTCCACCTGGTCCTGGGTCAACCCTATGGGCCGGCCCGTTAACTCCCTGGCGGCCTCGTCCACAAGCTCTGGACTCACCGCGTCGAAACGGAGCCCGCGGTCCAGTGCCAGGGTAACCACGTTGCCCACGATGGCATGGGCGGTACGGAAGGGCAGCCCCGCCTCGCGGACCAGGCTGTCGGCGAGTTCCGTGGCGGTGGAGAAGTCCTCGGCCGCCCGCCGGCGCATCAGCTCCTTACGCACCTGAAGCCCCTGCATCGTCTTCCGCGTCAGGTGGACCATGGCCTCGGCCTGCTCGAACGCCCCCCACAAGGGGTCGACCGACTCGCCGGCGATATCCCGGCAGTGCATGAAGTTCACGTTCTTCTGCGCGGCCAGGCTGGCCACCAGTGCGCCCATCACCTGGCCGGCCTTGCCTTTGACGTGCTCCAACGGCGTGGGGTTCTTCTTCTGCGGCATGATGCTGCTGGTGGCTGCCACCTCGTCGGCCACCTCCACGGTGTTCCATTCGTCGGAGCACCAGAGGTAGATGTCCTGGGCCAGGCGGCTGATGGTGACCGCCAAGATCGCCATGGCCGACAGCAGCTCGGAGACGTAATCCCGAGAGGCCACGGCGTCCAGCGTGCTCTCCACTATGCCGTCGAAGCCCAGCAGCCGTGCCGTCATGTCGCGGTCGATGGGGAAACCCGTCCCGGCGAATGCCCCGGCGCCCAGGGGGCTGAGGTTAAGCCTGGGGTAGACCTCGGCCAGCCGCTCCGCGTCCCGTTGTATGGCCAGCGAAAAGCTGGCCAGGTAGTGGCCGAATGTCGTGGGCTGGGCCGGTTGCAGGTGGGTGTACCCTGGCATCACGGTGTCCACGTGCTCTCGGGCCACGTCCAGTAAAACCTGCCTCAGGTCCATCAGCGATGCCAGGAATGACGTTAGAGCGTTCCTGGCCGCCATCCTGGTGGTGGTGGAGAAGAGGTCGTTGCGGCTTCGTCCCGTATGGAGCCTTCCACCCGCGTCCGCGCCGACCTTCTGGATAAGCTGGTGCTCGAAGTTCAGGTACAGCTCCTCCAGGGCCGGGTCGTAGGTGAATTTTTCTATCCCGTCGGATCCCATCTCCAAGATGGCCGCTAGAAGGGTCTTCCCCACCTCCGGAGTGAGGACCTGCCGGCGCACCAGCATCAAGGCGTGGGCCTTGTTCACCCACATGAGCAGCGGATAGTCCCGGTCCAGGTATTTCAACGTTCCGGGCTTGAGGACGTACTCCACCACCTCAGGGGCGGGTGGAGTCTTGATGCGCTCCCGCATGTCTTTACCTCCCGGATGTGTGCACCCGTGCGTCAGGGGTTCGTCTTGGTCGAATTCGGATAGGCCCTGGTCGCCGTCTGAGCCCTCAGACCTTCGTGGTGCCGGGAGTGGCCGGTGGCCTCTCGATGAACTCCAACCAGTTTCCGTCAAGGTCCTGCCCCATGCAGACCTTACGGGCCCACGGGTACTCGGCGTTGGCACGGAAGGACGGCGGCCCGTTGAATTTTACTCCCTTGGCCGTTAGCTCTTCGTAGACTGAGTCCAGGTCTTCCACGATTACGCCCAGATGGGTGGCGCCGATCTGGTTCAGTTTGCTTGGCGGGATGTCCTCGCCCGGTGGGTTGATGTACTGGATAAGCTCTACCGAGTGCCGCATGTCCTCTATACCCAGGTAGACGGCGTGTATCTTGGTGTCGGGGAAGCCGATCATCCCGGAGATGAACTCACCCTCCAGCACCTGGTTGCGCTCCTCCTTGAACCCCAGCAGGTCCCGGTAGAAGGAGAGGGCGCGCTCCATGTCGGCGACGACGTACCCCGTATGGTTCAACCACTCTACTTTCATGCCTTCCTCCGTTTGCTTCGGAGCCTCTAAAAAAACCTATTACCAGAGGGGGAGTCCAGAGCCCCGACAGGTCGGGGTCAGGTGAGGGCTTGCCCCTCCCAGGTTTATATCCTTCCCCCTCTCCCTTGCAAGGGAGAGGGGGATAAAAGGGGTGCGGGTTTTGATAGGCGCTCCAGGCGTGCCCGGCCCTACTGCATCGGCGAGAAGGGGGCCGGGAAAAGGATCTTGTTCTCCTGGATCGTTGGCGCCATCGGCGATGGGGGAGGCCAGATGCCTCTGTCCACCGCCTCCTGCCTTACCCTCGAGCGCTCTTCGAAGCTCTTGTAGGCCCACATATGCACGAAGTTGTTTACGCCGCCGAACTCCGAGTACCAGCAACCCGCCAGCGGGGACAGCTTCTCCCGCTCGGCGATGGCCCCGCTCCAACCGTCTAGTACCTGGGGTATGACCTCCTGAGGGTACGAGTAGATACGCAACTCGTATATTGGGCCGATATTCCTCTCGCCCAGGGGTGTCATGAAGGGCGCCGGGATGTATATCTCGGACTTCAGGCTGATAATCAAGTCGCTGGTGTCCGGGGGCCATTTGGGGTCCGGACCTTCCTCCGCTCTGCGCCTGACGTCGGCCCTCTCTTCCAGGTCCTTGTAGGGCCAGATTGCGACCAGTTGGTTCAGGGGGCCCACCTCGGTGTACCAGTGGCCGCCCAGAGGTGAGAATTCCTTGCGCCCAGTGAGTTTGGCCGAGAACTGCTTCCAGTAATCGGGGACCACGTGTGTCTTCAAGCTATAGGTCCGTATCTCGTTGATCATGTATCGCTCCTTGCAGGGTGCTGAAAAACCATTTCGCCCATCCCCCTGTCTCCCTTCCTAGCCAGGAAGGGGGAAGAATTTATAGCTGAGGGACACCCCTTCGGCTGCGCTCAGGGACAGGCCCTCAGACTCCCTGCAAAGGGGCTTCGCCCCTCTGCACACCCCATTCTTCATCAGCCCGTTAGGGTTTGCCGGTGTCTGGTGAAAACCACCGAATATCGGGCATCCGGACCACCCCGTTTGCGACTAGTACTTACCTTCGTAAAACTGCGTAAGCATGTGGCCCTTCAGGTCCCGCTCATTCTGAGCCCTTCGGCTAGCTCAGGACAGGCTTGTCGAAGGACATGAGCGGGACTTACTCTCCGCTCGCGGTGAGCCTGTCGAACCATGCGAGCGGAGCAATATAACGCGCTTTTTCCCTAGTAGGTACGGATAGCCGACGTAACCCCCGGACGCCACGCATATCTTAGAGGAGCGGCCCGGAGATGTCTATTCCCAGGGCGGGTTGCCCCTAGACGCAGACGTGTGACGCCCGACGGTGGTACCATACAGGCCATGCCTGCCTTCGGAGCCATGCGTCGCCCTCCCCAAATCTACCGGGGATGGTGGATTGTCGCCACGGTGTTCGCCTCGGCGGCCCTGGTGATCGGTACTTCACAGTACTCCTTCGGAATGTTCGTCAAGCCCCTCAACGACAGCTTCGGCTGGAGCCGCACGCAGATCAATGCCTCCCTGTCCTTTGCAGCCGTATCGGGGCTGGCTGCGCCGTTCCTGGGGCGGATCATGGACCACCACGGCGCCCGCCCCGTTATAGCCGGCTGTCTCACTCTGTTCGGCGTAAGCCTCCTCCTCCGGCCCCTGATGACGGAACTCTGGCACTGGTACGCCCTTAGCATCCTGCAGTTCCTGGGGTTCTCGGGCGCCACGGCTCTTCCCGCCGGGCGGCTGATCGGTATCTGGTTCCAGAGGAACCGGGGCAGGGTCATGGGAATGGCCTTCATGGGCAACAACTTCGGCGGCCTGGTGGTGCCGCCCATCGTCGGCTTGACCATGGGCATCTCATCGTGGCGAGGAGCGTACCTGGGCATGGGCGCTCTGACCCTGGTGGTGATGGTATTCGCCCTGATGGTCATACGCGAGTTTCCGGAGGGCGGTCAGGCCCGGCCGTCCGGGACCGGTTCCGCCAAGTCGGGCAGGACTGGTAATCCCGGCCCCTCGCTGACCGGTTGGACCGTCGGCGAGGCGCTTCGCAGCAGAGCATTTTACGCTATATCCATCGCCATTCTGCTGGGGACATTCACCTATAGCACGGTGCTCCCGCAGGTCTACGCCCATCTGACCAACGAGGGTGTTCCCGACACGACGGCTTCGGTAGCTCTCGGTCTGCTGGCCGCCTTCGGGATGGGGGGCAAGCTGAGCTTCGGCCTCCTGGCCGAGCGCATCACCGCCCGCTACGCCCTCATACTCTGTCTCACGGGTCAGGCGGGGTTTCTCATTTTGATGCTCAACGCTGCGAACCCGGCCATCATGTGGGTATCCGTCCCGCTATTCGGCCTGTGCATGGGGGCCTTCGGCGCTCTCTTCCAGCTCATCGTGCAGGAGAGTTTCGGGATCCGGTACTTCGGGAGCATCATGGGCCTGGTGAGCATGGGCTCCGTCACGGCCTGGGCCGTTGGCCCGCTGCTGGCCGGAGCATCCTTCGACCTCACCGACAGGTATCACACGGCTTTTATCATCGTTGCCGTGATGTTCCTTGTGGCCGCGGCCCTGCTCTGGTCGGCGGGTCGGATCAACCCGGACGAGCGCCCGTCGCATAGGACCACCTGAGCCTCGCTTCACTCCGGTTTCCAACCACACACCAAGGTTGAGGGACGCCCGTACGTCGCCTATGGAGTTAGGGCCACCCGAATGCTATACTCTCGCTCACAGGTCTTCGATCTGTACTTAACATTACGATAGGAGGAGTCTATGGCCACCGTAATGACCGTGACGGGCCCCCTGTCGTCCGATCAGTTCGGCTTTACCTCGATGCACGAGCACATCTTCTCGGACCTGACCAGGGATAACTGGGGCGCCAACAGTATCCTCAACAATCCCGATCTTGCCTATGAGGAACTGATGCGCTTTAAAAACGGGGGAGGTGTGAGCCTGGTAGACCAGACGACTGGTGGGCTGCGAGGCCACGACCACGACCTGCTGCCGGTCAAGCATGCCGTCGCCATTCGTCAGATAGCCGAGCGCACCGGACTGAACATCGTCCTGGGGGCGGGCTGGTACCGCGAGCCGTACTACGAGCAGCGCCTTCACCGTATGAAGACAGACGAGATAGCCGAGGAACTGGTCCGGGACGTCACCGAAGGGATCGAGGGCACCGACGTCCGAGCCGGCATCCTCGGAGAAATAGGGGCCCACTTCACATGGGTCTCACCGGTGGAGGAGCGGGTCTTTCGGGCCGTAGCCCGCGCCCATAAAAAAACCGGAGTCACCATTGCCACCCATGCCCTCATCTGGCCGGTGGGGCTGGACCAACTCGATATCCTGGAGGAGGAGGGTGTGGACCTGCGTCGGGTGGTGGTCGGCCACTGCCAGACCTGGCCCAGTCACGAGTACCATGCCGAAATCGCCCGACGGGGAGCCTTCGTGCAGTTCGACCGGATGGGCACTGTCAGTGCTTACGACCACGACACCGACTTGAGGTCCATCAAGGAGATGGTGGACGCCGGCCTTTCCAGACACCTGCTCTTCGCACAGGACGTGTGTCGGAGGGCTGATTACGTCGCCTACGGTGGAAAGGGATACGGGTACCTGGTCGGTGAGTTCAGGGAGGACCTGCGGGGCATCGGCGTGGACGACGAGCTGTTCCACCAGGTCACCGTGGAGAACCCGCGGCGGGCGCTGACCGGAGAGGACTAGGGTCCTGAGCCAGAAATGCGCATATGATTGTGCAACCCCTCGACAAGCCAAAGACAGGTTTTGTCGAACTATAAGCGGCTTTATGTTCCGGGCTTCTTTGCAAACACATGCTTGAACGAAAGGTGTCGAACCAGCGGGTCTAGATACTTAGTCAGGAAAAAACCTCAAGCAAGGGAGGCCAGAATGAGCGAGGAGATCTGGTACATCGGCGCCGCGGAGCTGGCCGACCGCATCCGGCTGAAGCAGCTTTCGCCGGTCGAGATCATAGAGGCGTTCCACAGGCGCATCGATGCCGTGAACCCGGGACTCAACGCCATCGTTACCCTGGCCGACGGCACCGTTGAGCGGGCGCGAGAGGCCGAGACGGCCATATCTCGTGGTGAGTCCTGGGGACCTCTGCACGGCGTTCCCTTTACCATCAAGGACTGTATCGACACCGCGGGGATCCGTACAACCCGGGGATCTCTGCTGTTTGAGGACCATGTTCCCACAGTCGATGCATCGGTGGTCCAACGCCTGGTTGGGGCTGGGGGTATCCTGATCGGTAAGACCAACATGCCGGAGTTCGCATTGTGGTGGGAGACGGGCAATCTTGTATTCGGCCGTACCGAGAACCCGTGGAAAGAGGGCCGGACACCGGGCGGCTCCAGCGGTGGAGAGGCGGCCGCCATCGCCGCCGGACTCTCGCCCCTGGGTGTCGGCAGCGACGTCGGCGGCTCCATCCGCCAGCCGGCCCACTACTGCGGCATCGTGGGGCTGAAGCCCACTCATGGCCGCGTCCCGCTGACCGGCCATTGGCCCGATACGCTGCTCCGGTTCATGCACGTCGGCCCGATGGCGAGAACGGTCCGGGACGTGGCTCTTGGCCTGTCGGTCCTTTCGGGCCCGGACGGGTGCGACCCCTACGCGATCGACGTGCCGCCGGCGCGGTCGCCGGCTCCGGACACCCCCCTGCCACCGCTGCGAATCGCCTGGTGTGCAGACGGGCCCTTCTCGCCCCTGTCCTCCGATGTTCGGGCCACCGTCGCCAGGGCCGCGTCCGCTCTTGAAGAGCTGGGTTGCCGGGTGGAGCCGGTGTCGCTGGACCGCTGGACTGATTTCGATCCCCAGGCTATCAGTATGGCTCTATACTCAGCCGAGGGGAGCCACTACCTGGGACCTATAATCTCGGACCGCGAGGACCTGCTCGCCCCATCGATGCAGAGACGAATCAAGGCCCCCCAGCCAACCTTTCAGGACTACCTGGAAGCGCTGTCCAACTTAGAGCTGTTGCGCCAGGAAACAGCGCGCCTCCTGAGCCTGTATGACCTGTTGCTGTGCCCGACCGGTGTGGTCCCCGCGCACCCCCACGAGTCGGCCAAGCTGAGCATTGAGGGACAGAGCGTGCCGGGACGCAACGCGCTACGCGCCACGATACCGGCCGACCTGACCGGGTCGCCGGCCATCTCCGTGCCCTTCGGTTGGAGCACCGAGGGGCTGCCGATTGGCGTACAACTCATCGCCAGGCACTTCGACGAGTACACGCTACTGCTGGCCGCCTCGGCCCTGGAGGGTCTCACCGACTGTAGCCGGCGTCACCCACCGGTATAGCCTGCACAGGCCGGTTGACAGCGTGTTGTCCCCGGCGTAGCCTGTCCGTTGACGACCTCGGACCCCTGCACGCTTCACCATGCGGCGACTTTGATGCGTCGAACGGACAGCGAAATACCCCCGGAAAGGCTGGTAGATGGCAACGAAACAGGATGAGCTACGCGGCGCCCTGCTGAGCGCCGACCCGCGGCTTAGCAAGTACGACCCCATGGGACGGATCATCTTCTTCGATGATTTCGACCGTGGCCTCTCCGGTTGGACCGAGCTGATAAGCGCCGCCGGCTACCCGGACCCAAAGGGGGACTCTTTCCAGCTACCGCAGGCGCACAGGGACTACCGGCCGCCAATGCTGTCCAACCTGACCATGCCGGACACAGGCACCCACGGGGCATTGCAGGGGAGCTACGCCCTCAAGGTCACAACGAGACCCAGGAGGGGCCACTTCGCCAAGTCTCTCAAACGCCTGACCTGGCTCCGCCGCGGGGTTTACCAGGCCGAGTGCTTCTTCACCTTCAAACCTGAGCCGTCCAGCCTGAACCTGGGCGAGGAGCAGATCAGGTTGTTCGGCGTCAGCTTCGACCTGCAGGACGAGGACCACCGGTATTTTATCCTCATCCGGTATCTGAACGCCCTGGACGGCGAGCTGTGCCAGAGATGGCAGTACCTGTCCAGGGGTACGATGCTTCCGGGCGAGTCCGAGTGGGGGCCTGACGCCTTCTCCGATGTACCGGGGGGCGGCCAGCAGCTCTGCTACAACGAGACTGTGACCAAGGTCAACTGGCACTATCTGCGCTGGGTGGTGGACCTGGACAAGCGGGAGCACGTGGAACTCCAATGCAACGACCAGGTTTTCGACATGCGCGGCTCCGGTCCGATAATGCGTCCGGCCACGTCCACCCTCAGAGGTCTTTTGAACCTGGGTTTCTTTGTCGAGGCCGACGCCGATGTTCGCTGCTCGCTGTTGGTGGACTCTGTATTGCTGTCCACCGGGCGTTGACCCAATTTTCTGTCAATAGAACTGGACGGGGGGACCAATGATAAACCAGTCTTACACCGCGGTTGTCGAGCGTGCCCAGGGGCTTCGAGGCGTCTTCGCCACCGAGCCCTACGAGGCTGCATGGGCCCGGGAGGCCATAGTCTTTCTAAAGGTTCTGGAGCTTACTCCCGGCGGCTCCGTGGCCGCCAGGGTACAGATCTCGCCCGACGGCGTCGACTGGGTGGACGAGGGCACGGTGTTCGCTCCCGCCATAGCCCCAGGCCTCTACTTCGTGAAGCTCACCAACTTCGGGGGCTGGCTACGACTTGACTGTGAAGTCCAGGACGCCGAGGCGTCGGCCGATCTGTTTGTGTACATTGCCCTGAAAGAGTAGCGTCGGACGCAACCGGGCCATCCGGGGGTCGGCAACGGGGAGAAGGGGTGGTGGGGCTCGGACTGAGCGCTAGCGGGCCCTCCGGAGCCTGGGGTCGAGAGTATCCCGCAGGCCGTCGCCGACCAGGTTGACGCCCAGCACCGTGATGGAGAGCATCAGGCCCGGGAAGAACATGATCCACACCGCCAGCCTGAAGAACAGCTTACCCTCTCCCATCATGTTGCCCCACGTGGGCACGTCGGGCGGGATGCCCGTGCCCAGGAAGCTCAGACCGGCCTCCACCAGGATGGCCAGGGCGAACACGAAGGTCCCCTGCACCAGTATGGGGGCGATGAGGTTGGGAAACACGTGTCTCCACATGATCCGTAGAGGCAGTGCGCCGATGGCCCGCGCTGCGTCAACGTATTCGCGCTCTCGCAGTGTAAGCACGGAGGCGCGGACCAGCCGTACCACACGCGGCGTTTCAACCACCGTAATGGCTGTTATTACGGTGGTTATGCTGGCGCCCATTATCGACACCAGGGCAATGGCTAAGAGGAATGATGGGAAGGCCATGAGGCCGTCCATGAGCCTCATGACGATGTTGTCCAGCGCCCTGTAATATCCGGTTACAACGCCTATGGACGTCCCGATGGCCATCGAGATGACCGCCACCATGATGCCGACCAGAAGTGAGAGTCTGGTGCCGTGGACTGTGCGCGCGAAGACATCTCTTCCCAGTCCGTCCGTGCCCATATAGTTTGTGGTCGACGGGGCCTGGAGCCGGTTTAGGACGTGAAGTTCCTTGGGGTTCTTGTCGGCGATCACGGGTGCGAATATGGCCGTGCTGGCCGCCAAAAGCACAATAAAGATGCCCAGGATCATGTTGGGGTTGCGGCGGAGCTCTCTACGTATCGTAATCAAACGCCGCTCAAGCCGGTCGAACCGCCCCGGGGGCGCCATTATTGTGTCGGTCGTCAGTTCTCTATCCACAGAATCAGTACCGTATCTTGGGGTCTAGGAATCCATACAACATATCCACCATCAGGTTGATTGCCAGGAAGCCGACTGTGACCATCAGCATGACTCCCTGGATCACCGGGTAGTCGCGTCGGAGGATCGAGTCCACGATCAACCGTCCCACGCCGGGGATGGCGAAAACAGCCTCGGTGACAACGAGGCCGCCCACCAGGGCAGCCAACGTCAGGCCGATGATGGTGACGACGGGAATGGCGGCGTTCTTTAAAGCGTGGCGCAGGAGCACGATTAACTCCCGCAAACCCTTCGCCCTGGCCGTCCGGATATAGTCCTCTCTCAGCACCTCCAGCATGCTGGACCGGGTCATGCGGGTGACCAGCGCCGCGGTGATGATACCGATAGAGATGGACGGCAGCGTTATGGACTTGAGCCAGGGTCCGATACCGTCGGCGAAGTGCTCGTATCCAATAGCCGGGAACCAGCCCAGCTTGATGGCAAATATATAGACCAGGTTGTAGCCCAGCCAGAAGGAGGGTATCGCGAAGCCGATAACCGCAAATATCATCGTCAGCCGGTCTATCCAGGTGTTGGCCTTCCAGGCCGCGAGAATACCCAGTGGAATGGCTATGGAGATAGCTATAACCTGGGAGAAGATGGCAACGGAGATGGTGGGCTCTAGCCGCTGGCGTATGAGGGTGGTGACCGGGAACTGGTTATAGACGGATTTGCCGAAGTTCCCTGTTAAAATATCTTTAATATATCGGCCGCCCTGCACGTATAGGGGGTCGTTCAGGCCCAGGGCCTCTCTCAGGGCCTCGACCTGGCCGGGCTGGGCCTCGTCCCCTACCAGAATGGCAGCTGGGTCCCCGGGAGCGAGATGAATGAGGGAGAAGGTGATGATCGCGACGAT
>Ga0187827_10007026_pt1 | contig 12640 bp, 11 predicted proteins | sample ETNtaG_39_FD_167969 | JGI IMG/M metagenome (GOLD analysis project Ga0187827, IMG submission 167969) | Marine microbial and viral communities from oxygen minimum zone, Eastern Pacific Ocean - ETNP2014_SV_150_PacBio MetaG (Illumina Assembly) | ecosystem: Environmental > Aquatic > Marine > Hypoxic... | reverse complement strand
CTCTTTCCCGAGATGACTTCCACCACCCGTGCCAGCACATCGGTGGAGGCACTGTAATGCCAGTGGCTTCCGGGCTGGAAGGCAAGAGGCTGTTCCAGGATTTTGTCTACCACTTGCTCGAGGCTGAGTGAATCTCCCTCAAGGTTCATTTCGTTGTAGCGGCGGGCCACAGGATGATGAGCGGCCTGAAGCCCATAGGTCAGTCCGGAGGTGTGAGTCAGCAGTTCATGGAGGGTAACCGGATGCTCCATCTTTTCAGTGATCCATTCTCCTGTCTGGGGATCCTCCTTTTGGAATACTTGCAGATTCCGGAAACCAGGAATGAATTCCGAAACCGGGGAGAACAACTGAAAATGTCCTTCCTCGAACAGCATCATCATCGCGACACTGATCAAGGGCTTCGTCATCGAGTAGATGCGGAAGATCGTATCCTCTTCCACGGGCAGCCGGTTTTCCCGGTCCCGGAATCCGGCACTTTGGAAGTCCACTAAATCGCCACGGCGCCAGAGCAGCGTCTGTGCTCCAGGCAGTTGGTTGCCTTCACCAATGAAACGCTCCAGCAAGGGATTGATGCGTTGGAGACGTTTCAGGTCGATATCTATTCTCTGTGTCAAAATATATTGGAGGGGCACTTATAAATTTTCCAAAAGGAAATTAAGTGCTGGTAGGATTTTTTCTTACTGTTTATTATCGAAATCTTTTTTTTGCTGAAGAATTTTCATCAAATTTTCTCTGTGCACTCGACGCTTTGCTGTCCAAATTCTTCCAAGTACAGCTCTATTTAGTTTTGGTACTGAAGATTGTGATCTTGCTTGTTCTTCGACTTTTGAAACTCTGATGCCTGTTCGAAATAACTCTTCTTTCCCATTGATTTTATTAATTGATGCGTATTCCAGATAGCCTGTTTGTTCATTTTTCACACTTACATGGCCTTGCTGAGTTTCCCACCAACTGAAATATTCATCACCTTTTAAATAAGCTTCAACCACAGAACCATCCGGTTGTGAAATTTTCAAGAGTCCAGGAAATGCTGGAACTGCATGAAGGGATTTTAAACCTATTATTACTAAAATAATTGATATGGTAACTAATATTTTTAAATGTTTTAACATTGTTAATTCTTATTCTATGGTTACTTTTAAGGTCATCGATTCACCAGCTGCAGAAATATTATCGATTGTTATGCCAGATGCTGAACCAGAATACGCTTTAGAATTTGGAGTCGAACTATTGCTAAAATTATCGTTGTTACCACTATAAAATAGATTGGTTTGTTTACCGCTATGAGATCCACCATCTAATCCAGCATCGTTAGCCTCTTCAAGATCAACAAGTTTATGTGTATAGTCACTATTTACAGATTTATTATCATCAATGTGCCAAATTGCAATTCCACTTGTATTATCGTTTCCTCCTAGCATCTTATCTAAACCTGCCTGATAGCCTTTACTTCCAATATTTTCAAGCATAAAATATTCTTTGGTTTTACCAGAAATATTAACTATTTTCGTATTAAAACTTGTATGTGTAGTATGATAAAGAATTACTGAATTGGTTGTGCTCGAAATATTGTCTGGTGTTTCCCAAATTACATCACTTTTGTTTGCACTGTAATAGCAAAGACTTCCGCCTGATTTGTATTTGGTCCAAGCCATAGGGTGAACTGGTGTTGCACCCATATTTTCACCAGATTTGTATCCCCAAGAACCTCCACTCATTAATCCGAAATTCCCTATCCCACTTCCTGAACCAGATATGTCATAGAGGTCAGGGAAACAGAAAATTGCATGTCCGAGTTCATGCGCAATGATTCCAATCGTTGAATCATGGTTGCCCTGCCTTTCACCAAATGTTGAATAACCTTGATATCCACATTTTCCAATTGAATATCCATCATGTTGTGGAGCCGGATAAATGCATGATTTATGAGCCCAAATCCCAGGTGAGTCTCCATATGCGGATTCTCCACCTGCCACAAGAAACATGACTTGCAATTCTATAGAACTTAGATAGCCATCTGAATTTGAATCAAATGATGAAAAATCAATAAAGGGGTCTGCTTTACCAATGGCGTCAGAAAAAGCTGATTTGGGGCTTACAACCTCACCTTTTCCAAAATTAGGATGATTTCCTTCAAGACTTACAGTTATAATGCCGTCGTTGGCAGTTCCATATGTTTCAGTTGCTGGATATAACATGAACTTTCCATCAGATACTTCCTGCCAGTATTCATTCAATTCACCCGTCCCAGTTCCAAAGATTTTGTTTGCCCAGCAATTAGCATTACTTTTAAATGATTGTTGCGCAAATGGATCACCTATACTAGTTTGATTGATATTTCCTTGGAATGTTATCCTTATAATCAACAGGTTAGTCTTCAACCCCCCACTAGAGACACTACTTGGAATCGTTGGAGCAGAGAAAGTTGTACAATCAGTGGTTGCCGGAGTTATTTTCTTGGTTCCATCTTCAACAAATCCTGTTTGGGTCGCTATTTTTTCTGCCTGGTCATAGTCGCAACCTAATAAAAAGTATATGCAACAAATCAAGATAATGAAATAATTTATTTTCATATAAAGACCTTTTTAGAATCCAAGACCAATATTGATTACAGTGGCGCTAAAATCGTCACGTTCAGCTTTTGTTTTGTGTCTGATTTTTGAAGTTTTTTGATGCAGACTCGCTTTAACTGAGAAGGATTTTGAAAATGGAATATCAAATAGCAATATGTATTGCATTGCAAAACTTTTGTAAAAGTATGTTTTGCAATAACTGCAAACTAGTTCATCAGTCCCGAAACCGTATCCTGCACCAAAATATTTCCAAAATCCCTTTGATTTACCATCACCGGTAGCACCATAGGTAATGTTATATAAATTAGTTTTTAAATTTACATCTTCAGAAGTATTTTTTACTTTTGTTTCATAGGTTTCGAGTCCAATTCCCCATTGTGTAAACCCAAAATGAACCATCACTCCCTGGGTTTTGTCTGATTCAAATTCACTTCCTGTAGAATCCTTACCTGTAAACTTATAACTCATAGGAATCGAAATATTATAATTTATTGAATATGCTTTAGAAATTGCTATCCCAATAACAAATAAAAAAATGAGGAAAAACTTTATTACAATTGAAGTAAATCTCATAATTTAAATTATATTTTTGTTAGTCATGCTTCATCCCTGTCCCCAGGGAGTATGAAAATGCATTATTAGGACCACTCAACCACTCCTCTCTAAATAATTTAAATGAATAAAGAGGACTATCGATCATTTTGGAACATCGTTTGCTTAACACCAAAGGCAAACCAAAAGAATGATTGATATTCCAAGGACGGAAGATGAACAAACCTGAAACCGGGATGACCCCGGAAGTCAAGCAGGCACTGGTTTCAGTGAGTCTGCTGTCAGTATTCATATTGGTCATGTCTTCAATTTTCGGAGGCATTTTCCTTTCCATGTAACTCATCGGTGCATCGGTAACCGGCATTCATCCATTGAAGGAGTTTTAGATGATTTACTTTCTGCATAATTCCCAGACTGGACGTATCCAGCAGTCTCCCAGGCTTGAAAAGTTTGAAGGGCCAGATCGTGTTGCATTCATGAATATCCTGCGCAAGCAATGGCTGAATCGGGATGTGTTCAGTGGCAATGGTTCCACCGTCTACCGCATCAACCGTAGTTGAAGGAGGCAGGATGAAACCCCAACATATCAATATTTACCTTCCTGCAATGGATCCACTGGAAGCAGAATTGGAGCAACCCCCTTCCAGGCAAAGGGTTCCACTTATCGATTCAGCAATTCGTTGCATCCTTTACTGGTTGAAATACTGAAGTTCGACTCCCTGCAGAGAAGCGATTTCTTTTGGCAGCAAACCGCTTTTTCCATGATTTAAGTCTTTGACTCTGTCCTACATTCGGACTAGCTTTTCCCCAAAAGCTAATATTCTTCTTTGATCCATGACAATTGAAACGGTTCGGTGGGCACATTCCACCTGCCCTCATGACTGTCCGAGCACCTGTGCCCTTGAGGTGGAAGTGCTCGATTCCAAGACCATTGGCAGGGTTCGTGGCCGGAAGGGACATGCCTACACCGACGGAGTGATCTGCGGCAAAGTGTCTCGCTATGCGGATCGAGTAAATCACCCCCAGAGGCTGATGCATCCGTTAAAAAGGGTTGGGCCCAAAGGTGTTGGTATGGAGTCCTTTACCCCGATCAGTTGGGAGCAGGCCTTAGACGAAACGGCTGCGGCGTTTAAAGGCGCAGCTCAAGAATTTGGAAGCGAAAGCGTCTGGCCCTATTTTTATGCGGGTACGATGGGGCATGTCCAGCGCGACGGTATCGAACGGCTGCGTCATGAAATGCGTTATTCCGGTCAGCATTCTACTTTCTGTGTGACATTGGCAGATGCAGGCTGGAATGCGGGAACCGGGAGAAAACGGGGAACCGCTGGATGTGAGATTGCCGATTGTGAACTGCTGGTTGTATGGGGTGGGAATCCGGTCAACACTCAGATCAATGTCATGCACAAATTCCAGCAGGCACGGAGAAGCCGAAATGCCAAGTTGGTGGTCATCGATCCATACTGCACTGACACTGCTGATAAAGCTGACCTCTTCCTGAACCTTCGCCCCGGTACTGATGGGGCACTGGCCTGTGCGGTAATGCATGTCCTTTTTGAAGAAGATTATGCGGATTGGGATTATCTCGAACGTTTCACAGACTGTCCGACGGAATTGCGTGAACACCTGAAAAGTCGTGATCCGCAATGGGCTTCGGAAAGGACCGGGATTCCTGTCTCCCAAATCCTTGAATTCGCCAGGCTTTATGGAAGCACCCGCCAGGCTTTCATACGCATCGGCTATGGCTTCACCCGTTCGCGGAACGGAGCAACCGCGATGCATTCCGTGAGCAGCCTGCCAGCAGTCACTGGGGCCTGGAAATACCGTGGTGGTGGAGCACTTTACGGTAATACGGAACTATACCGTCTGGACAAGACGATGATCTGCGGACTGGATCTGATCGATCCCAAAATCCGAATTCTCGACCAGTCTCGGATTGGTGCCGTCCTTTGTGGTGATGCAGCAGATCTTGGAGAAGGACCTCCCGTCAAGTCGATGCTGATCCAGAACACCAATCCGATGATGGTTGCACCTGATACCAACAAGGTCCGTCAGGGATTCATGCGTGAAGACCTCTTTGTCTGTGTTCATGAACAGTTCATGACCGAAACTGCAGCAATGGCGGACATTGTGCTCCCGGCTACCAGTTTCCTTGAGCATGATGACTACTACACTGCCAGTGGCCACACCTACCTTCAAATCTCTCCAGCCGTTATCGAAGCCCCGGGGGAATGCCGTTCCAATCATGAGGTGTTGCAGCAACTCGGTCAAAGACTGGGTGCGAAACATCCTGGTTTTCAGATGAGTTCCTGGGAACTGATGATGAGAACCCTTGAAGACAGCGGCTTCGAAGAGGGACACAACCTGGAAAGACGAAGTTTTGAAATCGACTTTGAACCGGGTTTCGAAACCTCCCATTATCTGGACGGGTTCGAGCATCCCGACGGTCGATTTCATTTCCGTGCCGACTGGAATCAATGGCCCCAGGCTGCTGAAGGTATGCCTCAATTGCCGGACCAGTGGCAGGTGACCGATGAAGCAACCTCCGAAAAGCCTTTCCGGCTGGTGACCGCACCGGCGAGGTGGTTCCTTAATTCAACGTTCACCGAACTCGAAATCTCCCGGAAACGGCTCTCCAAACCCAGGGTGAAACTGCATCCACAGGATTGTCAAGAACAAGGCCTGTCATCTGGACAAGTGGTCAGGCTCGGGAATGATAGAGGGGAGGTGGAACTGGAGGTGGAACCTTTTGGAGGGATGCAGACTGGGGTCGCCGTAGTGGAAAGTATCTGGCCCAATGGTGCATTCCGCAACGGTCATGGAATCAACACACTGACCAGTGCCGAAGCCGCGGCTCCCAATGGAGGAGCGGTTTACCACGACACTGCCGTCTGGGTCCGTCCCGTTGATTGATTCTTCCCAAAGGGTTTCTTAAAGTCGGAAATCTTTCCTATTTGGCTTCTGAGAATCTCTTCAGATTGCTTGCTTCTTGTCATTCTGCACGAAGGGCATTGATGCCCGAAGTTGCAGAATCCAATGCTTAACAAGCCTCCCGCTATGGATTCTGTGACTCCGCCTTGTAGCTCCGAGCAGAATGACAGCATTGCTAGAGTTGTCTAATTTTCAAATGGGAATGAAGGGAGAGTTCAGTCCTGCTCTTTTGCAGCAGATTCTGCGTTGAAATTGGATGTTGATCCGAGTTGCTCGAGCTGTTCGCTGCTATAGCCTGTGGCCGCGGAGGCGGCAGAGAAGCTGGGAAAAAGCTGGCCTTCGACCCGGACTGCCTGGGGATGGCTGCGTTTCCGGCGGGGTTTGGTCCTCATCGGAGGATTTTTGAATTCAGACTGACTTTGTTCCCGGCTCTGCTGCTGGATCAGGCTGATGTACTGTTGGAGCGCGGCAACACATTCGAACCACCCATTTCCTTCATGGCAAGCAGCGAACTGGCGATGAAGTTCACGCTCCCTGGTTTCTGCTCCTGACTGAGTTCCTCCCTCCAGAACCACAAGCAGTCTCAGGTTGACCGAGGAAGCCTGTTGCAAGGCATTGAAACTTTGATAAGGGTCAGTACTGCATCCAATCTTGACCCGGAAATTTCGGGTATCCTGGATGAAAAAGACCGCCCATGCTTCGCTTCCCAGATCTTCACGTCGTTTCTGTGCGGCCTGATAACGTATATCCGAACAACTCTTGCACCAACGAGCCTTACCGTCGACCGTGTGGGAATCCATAAAATAATCGTTGAGCGGTTTCATCATCCCGCAATCAGCACAAAGTTTGACGGTTTTTTCAGCGAGTTGAAATGATTCCGAGGAGGACCTTCCATTTCCAGGAAGCTTGAATTGCGTACACTGCCTACAGACTGAGGACATTCCATCCTTGGTCCGGCCTTCCGGGAAAAAAGAACGGGTTCGGGGAAACTCCCTCCGGCATCGTGAACAGATGCGGGTGTATTGTTCTGGACTGAAAAGTTCTTCCTGGATGGGATGTGCCATTAAAGGCCTATTCGTGTTGAGGAATGCATTCAGAAAATAGTTTGAAACCCTTCACCCAATTCATTTGCTTATCAAGGATAATTCCATCCTAAGTTCATCCATTTTTTATTTCAACCATGTCTGAAAAAATCATCCAATCCTGGGTCATTTTTTGGTCCAGAAAACTTTCAGGAACAGGTTGCATACTGCTCCACGCGTTTGTTCATCACCTTGAACCATAATAAAGGAAACCAGGCCAGGAGAATCATGGCAGCATAACTTGCAGGAAGTTGAGGGGCTTCATGCAGATGACGGAGGAGTTGGTAGCGGCGATTGGCTTTTTGATGATGATCTGAGTGCCGCTGAAGCTGGAACAGGAACATATTGGTCAGGAAACTACTGTAGTTCCAGGAATGTTCAGGGCCTGGAGGTTCAAAAGTACCATTTTCTCGTGTCTTTCTCCGAAGCCCGTAATGTTCGATATAATTCACTGTTTCCAGAAGAAATATCCCGAATAAAGACTGACCGAGAAAGAACACAAGCCCGCTGAACCCGTATGCTATCGTCATCATGCATGCGATCAGGAAACTGACACTGCTCCAGATCAGAAATTCATTCTCACGATTCCAAAAACCGGATCCTTCTTTTGCGAGACGTTCTTTTTCAATCTTGGCTGCACAGCAAATGTTCCGGATGATGGCTTGGGGAAGAAAGAGATAAAATGATTGCCCCTTTTCTGCGCTTGATGCGTCTTCTGGGGTGGCAACATTTTGATGGTGCCCAAGGATGTGTTCCGTCTTAAAACTGCCGTAACTCATGCTTGCCAGCAACAGACCTCCGGTTCCTTGAAGCCATCGGGAACGACGGTGAATGAGTTCGTGTGCCGAATTGATGGCCACCATGCTACCGACGACACCCACGGAGATGATCCAGGCTAATTTTCCTCCCGGGCTCAGATCGAGCGTATGAAACACTTCAATAGCCCAGATCAAGGTGAACCCCTGTAGAGGAAGCACCAACATAGGAAGCATCGTATACCAAAACCCTTCGTTCAACCTCTTTTTCTGGTTTTCATCCGGATTGGCATGGTCTAATCCGATCAACCTGTCCAGCAACGGGATGACGATGAAGATGACCGCGCAGGGAAAAAGCATCCAGAGATTTTGGAATTCGCTTTGCTGTCCTAAAAAGACGGAAAGGTAGAGCAGCAAATAAGGACTGAGGGCAAGCAGATAGAAAATACGTCTGAGGGAAAAAATCGAAATCAAGGGTTTTGAACTTTCGACTCTTGATTGCATCCCTGGATCCGTTCAGGTGATTTTTTTGTTTTTGGAATCTGGAGGCATTTCCAAAACCTGGTCCATTTCATCACCTCCTTCCAGAACTTCGTCGCCGAAAGTTTTTTTGGGTTGCACTCCCAGGACACGCAATGATTCGATCTGTCGGATGACACTGCCTCGCCCACTGGTCAGCCTTCCGTGGGCAATTTCATACTCTGCGCGTGCTTTGTCCAGATGCTTGCCGATGCCCTCCAGGGATTCCACGAAGCCTACCAGTTTGTCGTAGATCCCGGTAGCACGTTGGGCGATCTCCTGGGCATTTCGGTTCTGATCTTCATAACGCCAAAGATTCTTGACGATCCTTAAAGTGAGCAAAAGGTTGCTTGGACTGACGACCATGATCCCCTGGGCATTGGCATCGTAAAGAAGTTGTGGATCCTCATCGATGACCGTCAGCAGGGCAGACTCCACTGGGACAAACATGATTACATAGTCCAGGCTGCGGACGCCTTCCATCTTCTCGAAATTCTTTTCACGCAGACCACGGATATGACGCCTGAAAATCTGCAGGTGTTCCTGAAGGTGATCCTGCCGGGTTCCTTCTTCTTCCTGTGAACGGTAGTTCTGGTAGGAAACAAGGTTGATCTTGGAATCGATGACTACATCCCGTCCATCTGGAAGATGAACGATCACATCAGGCTGATAGGGCTGTTGCTGATCGTAGTAGCCACTTGAAACGATGTCGAATTCTCTCCCACGACTCAGACCGGATTCTTCCAGGATTTTTTCAAGCACCAGTTCTCCCCAATTTCCCTGGGCCTTAGAATCACGTGTCAGTGCTTTGGTCAGGTTGACTGCATCTTGGCTGATCTGTTGGTTGAGTTCCTTAAGACGGCTGATCTCGTTGAAAAGGACCGCACGGTCTTTGGTGTCACTGATGTAGGCTTCTTCCACCTTATGGCGGAAATCACCGATTTCTTTCTGAAGGGGGCTGAGCAGGTTGTCGATGTTGGTCTGGTTCTGTTCTGCGAAGCGATGGGTCTTGTCATCCAGGATTTCATTGGCAAGGTTCTGGAAATCCAGACGCATCTGTTCCTTGGCATCCCGGAGGATGCGCATTTTTTCATCTGCCTGTTCCCGGGCCTCGTCGAGCAGGGTTTGAAGCCTGGAGGCCTGGACCTTCAAATCGGTGGACTGACGGACCTGTTCGTCCAGTTCTGCTTCGAGCCGGGCATGATCCGCATTCAACCGGGAGAGTTCGTTTTCACGGGAAAACAGTTTTTCTTCCAATACTGCAAGATCACTCTCGTATTCGTGACTGACCCGTTCGGTCACCTGTGAAGCGGAGTTTTTGATCAGTGCCCAGGTGATGCCTGCACCCATCAGTACACCAACCACCAGGGCCAGGGGGATGATGGTCTCTAGATCGTACATGGGTTTCTAGGTCAGGTTGAAAAACTTGGGTGTATGAGCAAAAAGTTAACATCCTACTATTTATTGCAAATAAACAGCCAGATGCAAATATTTATGTTTGAATGAAGAAGGATGGTGATCAAACAGAGCGAACGATTTCAGTTTCAATGAGAACGGTAGGCGGAAAGCATGGTTTCCAGAAGGGTTTCCACATCACTGAATTGAGGACGCCATCCGAGAAGCCTTTCTGCTTTTTCCGCTGATGCGAGAACCACCGCCGGATCACCAGGACGCCGATTACTAAGGGTCACCGGGATCTCCACTCCAGAAACCCTTCTGGCCGCTTCAAGAACTTCCAGAACGCTGATTCCTTTGGAGGTTCCAAGATTGACGACCAGGTCCTGATCTTCCTTTTCCAGATAATCCAGGGCTTTGACATGGGCATCTGCAAGGTCACTCACGTGGATATAATCACGAATGCAACTGCCGTCGGTGGTATCGTAATCGGTGCCGTAGACTTCAAGTGTGTCACGCCATCCAAGGATGGTTTCAAGCACCAGGGGGAGTAAGTTGTTGGGTTCTTTTTCCAGACCCCTGACCTCTCCCTGCGGATCATACCCGGCAGCATTGAAATAACGCAAACTCGCATAACGCATGTTCTTGAGCCTACTGAACCACAGGAGGAGCGTTTCGATCTGGAGCTTGGTCTGTCCGTAAAAATTAGCAGGTTTGGTTGGATGATCTTCGTCCAGGGGCAGGTATTGGGGATCTCCATAGACTGCAGCACTTGAAGAGAAGACGAAATGTTGGACCCCTTCTGTTGTAACTGCATTGAGCAGATTTACCGTCCCATTCAAATTGTGAAGTGCGTAACGTTCAGGTTCGACCATCGAATCCCCGGCAGCCTTCAGTGCGGCAAGTTGGATTACTGCGCGGACGTCTTTCATCGCTTCATGGATCTGTTCCGGAATCATCAGATCTCCATGAATAAATGGAATCTCTGGGAACAGGTTTTCCCTGAGGCCTGTACTCAGGTTATCAAAAACAATGGGCTGACGTCCTGCGTCTCGGAGGGCCTTGACGACGTGTGAACCGATGTAGCCAGCACCCCCAACGACCAAAATATCAGGATTTGCCTGGGTCATCGGAATTCCGACGTGGTGGAGGGATCTGCTGGATCCTCGACGATTTCATAAAGGACGCCGAAGGGATGATTCGTCCGGGATTTTGGATGGACGAAGAATACTGTGGTACCCCGGGAACCGGGCCGTGGTGCATCATCAATGAGGTTGAATCCTTTTTCTTGGAGCCAGTCAAAGGCGGTCCGAGCGTTTTCAACACGGAAACCAACGTGGATCAGTCCTCCTCTTCCACCATTACGGTCAATTTGACGTTGAACAGGAGAGTTATTATTGAGTGGTTCCACCAATTGAATCAGATTCGGGCTTTCACCAATTCCTAAAAGCACTTCGCGTACCTGGTCCCTTCCTCCGAGTTCTTCCTGGTGAACTTCCCGGAATCCCATCATCCGATAAGCCTCTACCTGCCCTTCCAGTTCTCCCGGGAGCACCGATACGGCAACATGGTCGATGAACAGAAAGCCTGGAAGTTCACCGAGTTCTTCGGGTTGCTTGGAATTTTCCAAATCAGATGTCATTGACGCTTAGAGGTGAAATCCTCCATTTTCTTTAAGCATGCCGTGATAGATCCGAATTCCCTCTTCGAGACTGAGGAATTCTTCTTGGTAGCCTGCTTCACGAAGCTGTGTTGTATCAGCTTCGGTGAACTCCTGGTATTTGCCACGAAGATCCTCTGGAAACGGAATCGATTTCAACTCTCCGGAACCCTCGATGGCCTTCAAGCATTCTCCAATAGCCGTGAAATTTCTGGCCTGGCCGGTTCCAGCGTTGAATATTCCACTTTTGCCGGAATGAAGAAAATGGAGATTGATCTTGACCGTGTCCTGGACGTGGATGAAATCCCTGCGAAACCCCTCGCTTCCTTCAAACAGCTTCATGGAACCCTCTTTGCGCAGTTGGTGAAAGAGATGGAAGGCAACCGAAGCCATCCGTCCCTTATGAGATTCCTGTGGTCCATAGACGTTGAAATACCGAAGTCCGAGGATTTGAGACTCTGCCTCAGGCAACAGACGACGGACGTAGTTGTCGAATGAGAATTTGGAAAAGCCATAGACGTTCAGAGGGTATTCTGCTTCAGGATTCTCTGCGAAACCATTGGTTCCATTTCCGTAAACCGAAGCACTTGAGGCATAGAAGAATGGGATTTTCTGCTCCATGGCATAATGCAGCAGAATTTTCGAATATTCGTAATTGTTGGCCATCATGTAACGGCCGTCCGATTCGGTGGTGTCCGAACATGCACCCTGATGAAAGATGACTTTAGGTTTGGGAAGCGATTCGAGTTTGTCCGGTAAAAGTTCCTTGTCGAGATAATCGGAGTAACGAAGGCGGTTGAGATTGAGGTGTTTGGAAGCTCGGGTCAGGTTGTCCACGATCAGGATCTTCTCTTCGCCCATGTCATTGAGACCCTTGACGAGGTTGCTGCCGATGAAACCCGCTCCTCCGGTGACGATGATCATCCCTGCTCCTTGATTTTTTCGATGATGCTGCTGGTGGAATGGCCTTCCAGGAACGGAAGGACCTTAACGTTTCCGCCGTTTCTGGTAACGGTTTGATAACCCACAATCTCTTCCGCCCGGTAGTCACCCCCTTTGACCAGCACATCGGGAAGGACCTTTTCGATGAGCCTTGCGGGTGTCTCCTCACCGAAAAGAATCACCGCATCCACAACCCTCAGGGCAGCAAGCACACTGGCCCGGGAATTTTCTTCG
>Ga0187827_10007016_pt1 | contig 12657 bp, 13 predicted proteins | sample ETNtaG_39_FD_167969 | JGI IMG/M metagenome (GOLD analysis project Ga0187827, IMG submission 167969) | Marine microbial and viral communities from oxygen minimum zone, Eastern Pacific Ocean - ETNP2014_SV_150_PacBio MetaG (Illumina Assembly) | ecosystem: Environmental > Aquatic > Marine > Hypoxic... | reverse complement strand
TAGAACCGATATCAGCAGACGAATATGAACACCCCACCTAATGAAGGGCTCGAATTCGTCAAAGATTTCAGAGTCATCGATTTGAGGTCTCGCATTCCGGTGCCAGAGGACAGAAAGACCGAGAAGATCAGCCCGGTTACCTGGACGCGCTATAGCCTGTTTATAAAACAGTCGATGGCCGATACCGCAGTGGGAATCGAATTCGCGTCCAGCGGCGCGGACTTAGATCCAAGATGTTTGACCCACGAAGCCAGACACGTAGAGGTGGTGGGGACGCATCGGGATGGCGATGTCCCTATGAAACACACCCGGGTGATTTTTGCCGACATAAAAGAAGCGCAACAAGGTGGAGAGATTCTTGTTATAAACGAGGCAACCTACTGGAATTCGTTTAGCGGAGAGGACAAAGACTGGGCGGCCATGCATGTTGCAGAAGCCACCGGAACCATCGCTCTTGTGGTAATATTTCCCGTGGACAAACCTTTCAAGAGCTCAGAACGGTACTCCTATCCCGCCGGATCGAAGCGCAGAGTCTGCCGTGAGCCTACGGTGTTGATCGCAAACAAAAATCGTCAGGCGCTTCTGGGGAAATCGATTCTCCACGAGTGGACTTCATCTACCACCTGGAGTGGACATAGTAAGTCGCTTTTGTGTTGGGAGTGGCGGAGAACTAACGAGCTCCTCTCAGCGCTCGTTGGTGCTGGCTTGATATAGGACAGCCGACGCGGCGCTTCGTAGGCTCGACTTCAAGTCCTCCGATCAACTTCGACAGTTTGCCCCCCTGGCTCTTCAATAATCTCACATCCACCGTAGTTGGGTTGTGGGAACTCGGTGTACGATATTATCAGGTACTCGTCGGCTAATCTATAAGACAGGGGATGCAGAACAGTGTTACAGGGACGCACAGTTGCGGTTCTGTCAGATATCCACGGGAATCTGGCGGCATTGGAAGCGGTGTTGAACAACATCGAAAGCCAAAACATTGATGAGATAGTGGTGGCTGGCGATCTTCTGGCGTTTGGGCTGGAGCCTTTCGGCTGCTTGGCGCTGCTTTTGGAACTAGATGCGCCGACAATCCGAGGAAACACAGAGTGGTATCTGACAGACGGGTCGCACGAGAAATTCGGCGAACCGGCGATGGTCTGGGTGAGGGAGCGGATTGAGGACAAAGGAATGCAGTACCTGGCAGGATTGGAGTTCGATCACCGTATCACGCCGCCAGGGGGCAGTTCGCCAGACGACGATCTACTGGTGGTACACGCATCGCCTACAGACGTCGAGTCCGCCCCGCTGGGGTTTGGGCCGGTGGACATCCCATCAACAGAAACTCGGACGTTGATCGGTGATGCCAACGCCAACCTGATACTGTTCGGCCACATCCACTTTGCAGTCGAAGGTCAGGTCCGAGGGCAACGTCTGTCGTCGATCGGATCGGTAGGACTGCCGTTTGATGGGGACCACAGGGCAGCATACGCGCTGGTGTCTTGGGATGGAGAACTGTGGAGTGTCGCTCACCAACGCGTGATGTATGATTACCAGAGCGCGATCCAACGGCTGGAGACGTCTGACGCTCCATTCGCCGAGCGCTCCGCAGGGATATTGCGAAGCGCTAAGCCGCCACAGTAACTCGCCTACCGCACGAGCGCCACTCGTCGGGTCTGTAAGTAATCACCTGCGGTCATTCTCACTATGTAGACCCCGCTGAACGGCTCAGATCTGATCTCGAAAATGAGCTCTCCACTGTCTGACCCATCATGATCGCTAGCGCGCTGTGTGTCTGTGGACGCCTGCGCCACAGTTGCCTGCTGTAGAGTCGCTGTGGTGTCCCACGACGGTGTATAGTTGGTGTCTACTACGATGATGTAGTAGCTCGACTGTGGAGTCGCTCCTCCCCCCGCCACCGTCACTGCCAGCGGATGTGGCGTGCGCCACAACAGACTGCTCGATGGTCAGCTGGGCGTCCACGCCAGCAGCAATTTCATCGCCGCCACTGTTGTTAGTTATCGAGCAGTCTTCCATCACAAAAGTGGAGTCCGTAGCGTATATACCACCTACGCTGTTACCATCAAACTGGCTGTTGCGAATTATCAGATGCGCTTGCTCTCCCCTAAGTCCTCCGCCATCATTCGGTGCTACGTCATTGTCGGGCACATGGCTGATGTTCTTGGAGAGAATGCAGGAGTCAACAACCACCCGACCGCCAACCACGGTCAGACCGCCGCCACGCCGATTGGGGTTGGTGTTGTCAGACATAACGCTGCGCCTAATTCCTAAGCGGGTGTTTGCACCAAGCACCGCCAATCCGCCAAAAGGATCGGTATTGTTGACTCCCCTGTCAACTGATAGGGGCTGTTCGATTGTGTCCACGTCTGGCTTCCGATTGCGCCGCTAACGTCAGTCGCCCATGATGGCACAGTTGTGGCGAGTGCGACTATGGCGGTGATCAGTACAGTTTTGCTAGTACGCACGATTCCTCCTAAGCATTCGTCCCCGGCGGTTTTGGAGATCAAGTCAGCAATGATACATATAAACTGTGACTGAAGGGAGTTCAGTAACACAGAGAAGGTTTCAGGATCATCAATCCAGCGGGATCAGTCGGTCGATCTAATGTAGGCCCATCAGAGTCACCACGTCGTCAAAACCCCCGACAGTGCGGTTCACCACCAAAGCGCCCAACGCCACGTCAAACAGCCCCAGGCCGGTGAAATACGCAAGCGTCATCTCACCCGACTGAGGTATCCGTTCCGCTGCTGCATCAGCCACCGTAAACACAGCGCCGTCATCGTTTGAATGCAGACCGAAGTGTTCCAGTTCGCCGATGTCAATGGCGTGGATAAACTCACCTGACTCCTGCGCCTGCTCGTAATGATCGGGAATGACCAGCGCGTCGCGCATCACCTCGTGGGACACCTGTCTTGTCCGGGGATCACCAGCGATAACACCCAGATGTCTGACACCACCCAAATGTTCGTGTAGAATGATGGGGGTTGGAGATGGTACAGCGGCAAACACGACATCGGCGCTCTGGGTCAAAACACCGATATCGCTCTGATCTGCTTTCAGTTCCGCGTGAACCAAAGGGGTAATATCATCAATGAAAGCACGGCATCGCTCGCTGGTCCGGCTCGTGGCGCTAATTAAATCTGGACGGAGCTGTTCGTCCACCCCCATAGCGATCGATTCTGCTGTCCTGCCTGTTCCCACAATGGCTACACGGCTCACCGGACCGCTGGTCAGGTAGCCTGCTGCTAACGCTGCTACTGCACCGGTTCGCCAGTTCGTTATTGTTTCGGCATCTACCGTGAAGGCTGGCTGACCCGTCGCAGGGTTGTCGAGAACAACCGCAGCCTCGCGTACCCCAAGCGCACGACCTCTTTCGGCGTCGGAAGCGTTGCGCTCGTCTATGACTTTCTTTCCGCTGGCCAACAGTCTCCCGTCGGCGACTCTAATTTCGGCGCTCATCTCCAGGTGAAAGCCATCTTCTGTGATGCTCTGTTTGCGCGGCGGATTTTTCGCTTGGCCGTTTGCAAGAGCAAGAAGAGCGTGGTGGCAGACCACAAGGACATCCGACATCGTGATAACACCACGTACCTGATCGCCGGAAATTTTTTCTTTCATCTTCTCTGACCGTAGTTGAACTCGGCGGTTGACGTTCAGATTTTCGACCAAAGTGGTAGAGGTTATCTAGCCAAAATCGTGGCGCAGGTCTGGGCTGCGGGCGGCGCGAACCTCGTCCAGTCTGCCCACAGGGGTGTTGTGAGGTGCTGTAAGAACGACCTCACTATCGGAATCGACCTCGGCTGCGATCTGTTCGATGATCTCAGCAAACCTGTCCAGTGTCTCTCTGGTCTCGCTCTCCGTAGGTTCGATCATCATCGCTTCAGGGACGACCAGAGGAAAGTATACCGTTGGGGCATAGACGCCAAAATCGAGCACCCGCTTGGCGATGTCGAGCATCCCGACACTCTTGGCTTTCTGGCGCGAACCCGAAAACACGACCTCGTGCATGCACGGGCGGTCGTAGGGAAGCGCCATGACATGTTTCAGCTTGCAGCGCAGATAGTTGGCGTTTATGATCGCTGTTTTTGATATGCGAGCAAGCCCTTCAGCACCCATCATCCTTATGTAGGCGTACGCCCTCGTCATGACGCCTACATTACCCCAAAACCCGTGAATTTTTCCAACGCTCTGTGGCGCATCCCACGACAGATCGTATCGACCATCGGACTCAACAACTCTCGGGGTTGGCAGAAATTTCCCCAGCGATCCTGTGACAGCCAGACAACCACCCCCAGGGCCGCCGCCACCGTGGGGTGTCGAAAACGTTTTGTGGAGATTCACATGAACCATATCGACACCGGTGAGAGCTGGTATGGCGATGGACAGAATTGCGTTGAGGTTCGCCCCGTCCATATATATCAGCCCATCAACACTGTGGATCACTTCGGCTATCTCTTCAATATCTTTCTCAAACAGCCCTAATGTATTAGGGTTCGTAATCATCAGCCCCGCAGTCTCGTCGTTGACGGCTTTCTTGAGCGCATCCAGGTCCACGAGGCCTTCGGAATTGGTGGGGATCGAGACGCTGTCGTAGCCAGCTAGCGTCGCGCTCGCCGGATTTGTTCCATGGGCAGAGTCCGGCTGCAGCATGTGCGTCTTGGTGTTGTTCCGGGAGTGGTGATAGGCTCGTATTACCAGCAGCCCGGTCAGTTCGCTCTGCGCCCCTGCCGCAGGCTGTAGAGTAATCGCATCAAAACCGGTTATCGATTTCAGCAGCTCCCCTAGCTCGTAGATCAATCGCAGAGGTCCCTGGGCGAATTCTGGTGGAGATAGCGGATGAGCAGACGCGATTGTGGGAAGCCGAGCGATCCTCTCGTTTATTTTGGGGTTGTATTTCATTGTGCACGATCCGAGCGGATAGATGTCTTTGTCGATGTGGTGATTCATCACCGACAGGCGTGTAAAATGCCTTACGGCGGTGCCTTCACTGACCTCTGGCAACCTGAGTGGTGTCGATCTAAGGAACTTGGGCGGTATCAGTTCGTCTATAGGACGGACCGGAACCTCTGGCTTGGGGAAGCTAGCACCGGTTCGTCCGGGCCTCGATTCGTCAAAAATGAGCGGCACAGTCATACAGCCCTCTGGCCTTGCGTTTTTGGATGGCTACGGTGTCGGTTCGTGGCATTAGAAGGTAATGAATTGGGTCACGAGCTTGTCAAAACGAATGTCGGGATCAACCCGGTTCGGCAGCCGCTGACACGGCGATGGACACTCGGAGCGTTGAGAACGGCCACCTGTGAGAGTATTTTTCTATGCTGTGCTGGTGATTTCAAGCTAAGAGCAGGTCTCTATAATGTTTCGTGACATTAAGGCGGTGTTCGACCGAGACCCTGCTGCCAGAGGTTTCTGGGGGCTGTTCGAGGTCGTCTTTACCTATGCGGGCCTTCACGCCCTTTGGGCGCACAGGATAGCCCATACTCTTTCAAAGTGGGGTCTGCCGTTTATCCCTCGGCTGATCTCGCAGGTCGCCCGTTTTGTCACCGGCATTGAAATCCATCCAGCCGCCAGGATAGGCGCTGGGTTTTTCATCGATCACGGGATGGGGATAGTTATCGGTGAGACTGCGGAGATAGGTGACGACTGCACCCTGTTTCAGGGGGTGACATTGGGGGGCACCGGGAAAGAGACCGGCAAGCGCCATCCAACCCTGGCAAATGGGATTGTGGTGGGAGCTGGAGCCAAAATCTTGGGGAACATCACCATTGGCGACAATGTTCTTATCGGAGCCAATACGGTGGTGTTGGACGACGTTCCTCCAGACAGCACTGTGGTGGGTGTCAGAGGCCGGGTGGTCCGACACAAAGGCAAACGTATAGTGATGAACGAGCTCGACCACAGCGATCTGCCTGATCCGATAATACAGCGGTTGGACGCTCTTCACAGGGAGATTCTCTCAGCGGAGGAGGAGGTCGCCAAGTGGAGAAACTCAGAGCCGAGGGCTTGAATGCGAAACGGATAAGGGGTGGATGGTAGAAACTCCTGGCGAACGCGGTAGCGACAACACTATTCGCGCTCTGGATGGCGCGCTCTACCCGCTGCCAGACTACCGGTTCTGCCCCAAGTGCGGTGGCGGACTGGCTATAAAGAGCGACGGTGATGTTCGGCGGCCTATTTGCCAAGACTGCGGTTTCGTCTACTACGTAAATCCGTCCCCCGCCGTAGGTGGAGTACTCGTAGAAAGTGGCAAGGTGCTACTTGTTGAGAGGGCTATAGAGCCGTATCTCGGTGACTGGTGCCTTCCAGCCGGGTTCATGGAGTATGGGGAGCGTCCTCAAGATACTCTTGCCAGGGAGATAGCCGAAGAGACAGCTTTGGTTTTGGAGGGTCCGCCGGTGATGCTGGATGTCAAGACCGGCACAGATGACCCCAGAACACATGCGCTGTTTATAGTCTATTGGGTCGATGGATGGAGCGGTGACCTCAAAGCTGGGGATGACGCATCAGACGCCCGATGGTTTGATCTTAGATCGCCCCCAGCCAATGTCGCGTTTACCGCCCACAGAGAAGTGTTGAACGAGATCAGGTCAGGAGTTTACGCCCATGTCTATTCTGGGTGTTGATTATGGAACCAGGCGGGTAGGCATCGCAGTGAGCGATCCGCTTGGGATAGATGCCCATCCAAGGCCAACGCTTATTGTCACCGGCACTAAAGACGCTGTGCGGCAGATCGTGGGATTGGTGCAAGAGCTGGACGACCTAAAAACAATCGTAGTCGGCTTGCCGCTTCATCTCGACGGTGGAGAGTCAGAGCAGACTCTGATTACCAGAAAGTTCGCCGAAGCGCTCGAAACCCAGGTTTCAGTGCCCGTCGTTTTCATGGACGAGGGGCTGACAAGCTGGGCAGCCGAGCAAGAGATGATAGAAGCCGCAGCGGCTGAGGAGGCGTTTGCGGTGGCGGCGATGGACGGGCAGCGACGCAAAAGCCGAGGTAAGCGTCGCGCAATCCGCTCAAAGCAGGTGGTTGACCAGAGGGCTGCTGTGCTGATTCTGCGGGACTACCTAAAGGGCCATGCAGGGTAGCGGCTTCTTCAAAATGGCGGCGGCGACAGCTCTGTCGCTATTGTGGATTCTGATCCTCACGCCGCTTTTGGCAGTTTTCCGGCTGTTGTTGCTCTTTGTGGTGGCGCTCCACCGTGTGCGATTACTCCTTGCAGGCGACCCCGTGAGTTCTGAGGGGACGGGGATCGTGAATAAAAGGCGGGTATGGGTTTGGGGGTTGGGGGCGGGGGTGATCTCTGTTGCTGTCGGTGGTGTCGCGGCGACGCTGGTCTCAAATCACCTCAACAGCCCGGTGTCGGACGTCGCAAACCTCTCAAGTTTCCAAATAGATAACGGGATGACCGCCCTGACTGTATCCAAGCGGCTTGAGAGTATGGGCCTGATCCGCAGCGCCACTTTTTTCCGGCTTCGCGCCCGGTATGATGGTTCGGGACAGAATCTTCGCGCCGGGATTCACGAGATCGACCAGTCGTGGCCCACCGACCGGATTTTGAGCCAGCTACTCAAAGGCGGCGCGATCCTCCATCGCGTAACCGTCCGCGAGGGCCTGACGATACCAGAGACAGCCGGCGTATTAGGCAACAGTCTGAAAAACATCGATTCTGCGGAGGTTGCTGATCTGGCTTTCGACAGCCTGTTCTCTAGCTCTTTGGGATCGGATTCCGCATCGCTTGAAGGGTATCTGTTTCCTGATACCTACTCGTTTGGCGAGCACATGAGCGCCAAGCAGGTGATAGTCCGCATGGTTGAGAGATTTGATGCGATCGTTACCCAAGAGTGGCGAGCGCAGGCCGACTCCTTGGGCATGTCGGTGCATCAGGTTCTTACTCTGGCGTCGATCGTTGAAAAAGAGGCGCAGACCACCGGTGAAAAAGCGATTATTTCACAAGTGTTCCACACGCGCCTTGAGCGCAACATGCTCCTGGGGTCGGACCCGACAGTCAAATACATCACAGCCACCGCCCGCAAAAAGCAGTGGCTCAGCACCAGGGACGTGACAATCGACTCGCCGTACAACACCTATCTTTACGAGGGGCTGCCGCCAGGGCCGATCTGTAGTCCTGGAGCGGAGGCCATTGAAGCAGCGCTCTGGCCTGACTCCACTGACTACGTATATTTTGTAGCGAACTGGGACGGCACTCACACATTCAGCCGCACCCTTCGCCAACACAACCGAGCCAAGAAAAAGAGTCGCCGCATATATCTTGAGATGCGCCGAGCGCAACGACGCACGGCAGCCAAAGGATAGTCTTCGCTATGCACGATCCACGTCTCGACCGGTTAGCAGAAGTGTTGACCTGCCACTCCACAGAGCTCCAACCAGGTGAGACCGTACTTATCGAAGCGTTTGATGTTCCTGATGAACTGGTCGTTTCCATCATGCGCGCTGCCAGCGCCAGGGGCGCGAGACCGATGGTGAGCCTCAAGCACAACAGGGTCCTAAGAGAGCTGTACATGTCCGCCGAAGAGCCGCAGATGGCAATGATCGGAGACATTGAGAAGTACCGGATGGAGAAAGCAGACGCCTACATCGGGGTCAGAGGAACTCTAAACGTCACCGAACTCTCTGATGTCTCGAACGAGCAGATGAGCCTCTATAAAAAGCACTGGTGGCATCCGGTCCACACCGAGATTCGCGTCCGCGAGACGAAATGGGTGGTCCTCAGATACCCGACGCCGTCGATGGCACAGCAGGCTTCAATGAGCACCGAAGCGTTTGAGGATTTCTATTTTCAGGTCTGCACAATGGACTACGAAAAGATGTCCAATGCGATGGCACCGCTTGTGGAGCTTCTGGATAGAACAGACGAAGTAAGAATAGTCGGCTCTGGCACCGATCTTCGCTTTTCCATCGCTGGTATCCCCACGGTAAGTTGTGGTGGCGACAGAAATATCCCTGACGGTGAGGTGTTTACTAGCCCGGTGAAGGACTCCGTCAGCGGTACAATCTCGTTCAATGCCAAGACCATCAACCAGGGCATAACGTTCGAGAATATTACACTATCGTTCGAGGCCGGTAAGATTGTCGAGGCATCGGCTGGAGACAAAACCGAAGCGCTAAACAGTATTCTGGACACCGACGAAGGCGCTCGGTACATCGGCGAGTTCGCCATCGGGTGCAACCCCTACATCACCGAACCGCTGCTGGACCCGCTGTTTGACGAAAAGATCGCTGGATCGTTTCATTTCACGCCAGGCAACGCCTATGACGAAGCGGACAACTCCAACCGCTCCCAGGTCCATTGGGATATGGTGATGCTCCAAGACGAGGGTCACGGCGGCGGCGAGATGTTCTTCGACGGAGTTCTGGTTCGTCAGGATGGGATCTTTGTGCTGGACGAGTTGGCAGGGCTCAACCCTGAGACGGTGATGTCGTAATCACGGCGGCGATAGCTGGAGCGACAGAACGATAGGCAAGATGGTATGAGAGAACCCATAGGGGTCGGACAGACAGGAGAGGTTTCGCTCACGGTTGGCGACGCCCACTCAATCCGCCTTGGTACTGGTGGTGGCGTCGCGGTGTTTTCCACGCCGTCGATGATAGACCTGATGGAGCACGCCGCCAGAGCTGCCATCGCAGACAATCTGGAACCAGGTGAAGAGCCGGTGGGAATGTCGATGGACATATAGCACACCGCTGCGACGCTGGTGGGTGGGGAGGTGAGGGCGGTCGCCACAGTCACCTCGATTGAAGGCACTGTGGTCGATTTTGAGGTGTCAGCATATGACCAGTATGAACAGATCGGCAGCGGCGCTCATCGTCGTGCGGTGATTGAACTCAGCAGGTTCCAAAACAGGGTCGCCCGCAAGTCTGGTCGTTCAGACGAGATGCAGCCGCAGGATGATCTCAACTCCGACGATGTGGCAGTAATCGGCGGTAACCTGCCTCAACTGGTTACCATTTCAGTAGCGGTAGCAGGTCAGACAGCCACCATCACCCTCAACCGACCACAGTCGCTCAACGCCGTCAATCAGCAGATGACCGATGAGTGGCAAAATGTGTTGTCGTGGCTAAAGGGTCATCCCGACGATGTCCGTGTGGTGATCGTCACCGGCTCCGGTTCGGCGTTCTGCGCAGGGGACGATGTCAAAGAACTGGCGTCACTGACCACTGAAGAGGTGCGCGAATTGAGTCTAGAGCAGGCTCAGATATATCTAGGCTTCGAGAGTCTTCCGCAAGTAGTGATCGGCGCGATTAACGGAGATGCGTTGGGTGCAGGCTGCGTTTGTGCGGTGGCTTGTGATATGCGCATAGCCGGGCAGATGGCGCGTTTCGGAATGCCTGAGATCGCTCTGGGATGGGCACCGGGCTACGGGATCGCGCAACTGACGGCACTCGTTGGGAAAGCGCGTGCGCTGAAGATGTGCCTCACCGCTGAGCCGATTACAGCCAAACAGGCGCTTGATTGGGGCTTGGTGAACGAGGTAGTGCCCCAAAATCAGCTCATGGAGCGCGCCAGGGCGGTGTCAGAGCGGCTTCTTTCGATGCCGCCAATAGCCTTGAGAGAGACAAAGAACCTCATTCACGCCGATGAGGGGCCGTGGACGAAAAGCAGTTACGTCCGCGATACCGAAGCGTATATGCGATGCCTGATGACTGATGATGCTAAGGAAGGCATCAAAGCGTTCAAGCAAAAGCGGCAGCCCAATTTCTAGGGACGGTGAGGTAGCACCGCGAAGCCTTGAAAAGACCGTCAAACCCAAGCAACAACCAACATCGGAGAAGCCTGTGCCAGATCGCCCAAATCTCGTTTTCGTTCTCGCCGATCAAATGCGCGCCAAGGATATGGGCTGCTCCGGCAACCCGCAGGTCAAAACACCCAACCTTGATCGGATGGCTGAAAGCGGCGTCAGATTCGTAAACGGAACAACGAACATGCCGGTCTGCACACCGGCGCGGGCGAGTCTTTTGACCGGCCGATATGCCCAATCGACTGGCGTTTTTCTAAACGACATTCAGATGTCCATCGATGAGATCACGATCGCCCATGTTCTAAGGGACGAAGGCTACGATACCGGCTACGTGGGCAAGTGGCATTTGGACGGCCCAGGACGCTATACATTTACGCCACCAGGCCCGCGACGGTTTGGGTTTGATTTCTGGCATGCCATCAACTGCGACCACCGCGACTACCTGTCGCCATACTATTACGAAGACACCGATTCGCTTATCATGACCGACGAATACTGCGTCGACTACGAAACTGACGTGGCTCTGCGTTGGATCGAATCACGCGAAAATCCGTTCTGCCTGTTTCTGTCCTGGTCGCCTCCCCACAACCCTTACGACCAGCTCCCTGACAGGTGGATTGACAGTTACGATCCCGATGAAATAGAGCTTCCTGAAAACACACCGGATACACCGGACAACAGACGCGATCTGGCTGGATATTACGCCCACATAAGCGCCATTGACGACAACATCGGGCGGATTCCAGACAGTCTTGAGGCACAGGGGTTGAGCGATGATACGATCGTGGTGTTTACCTCCGATCATGGCGATATGTTGGGGGCGCACGGGCGGTATCGCAAACAGTGGCCGTGGGACGAGTCGGTTCTTGTGCCTCTGATTGTCAGCCATCCAGGAGCGCTGGAAAGCGGCGATGTATCCGGAGTGTTGGTGAACATACCAGACCTGATGCCGACGCTTCTGTCGTGGATGGACATTGAGTGCCCCCGAAGTGTCGAAGGGGCGGATCTATCAGGCGTGATTGCAGGTAATCAGAGCGGACCATCATCGGCGTTTATCTCGATAATGGTGCCGTTTGCAGAGCAGGTTGAGAAGCCGTGGAGGATGGTGCGCACGGAGCAGTACACGTATGCGCGTGATCCAGGTGGACCGTGGCTACTGTTTGACAACATCAGCGACCCCGATCAGCTAAACAACCTCATCGGCAACCCGGAGATGGCTGAGATTGAGCGGGGGTTGGATAGAGAGCTCGACGATTGGCTCGAACGTCTTGATGACGGTTTTCTGCCACCGGAAGAACATCTGGACCAGTATGGGTACGAAGTCGATGAGCAGCACCGGATGGCCCCCTACACCTACGCGCTTAGTGAACCTGACGGCGGTTGGCCCAAGCATCAGATCGCCAAATCTCGACTGCTCGCTTGATCGACCACAGATACTCCACACCCTGCCAAAGACAAAAACCCGGAGAAGGTCACTACCACCTCCTCCGGGTTTTTGTGTTTTTGATTGGACAGCCGCCCACCTATGCGCTGGGAATAACCGGTCTTCGCGATACCAAGGGCCGCGTCGATTCGATGGAACTTGCCGATCACGTCAAGGCCAAACGTGTGTTGGAGATAGGCTGCAATTCAGGGTTTCTGTCGCTGTCGGTAGCCGCAGCCAAGACTGATGGATTCGACCTCAACCCTTTTTTGATCAACATCGACATCGGCATTGCCGCCGCTGACAATCTAGGTGTAGACAACGCCCATTTTTGGACATCCAGTTTTGAAGAGTTAGACGCCAAACCCGAATACGACTTCGTTCTTTCGTTCGCCAACCACTCCACTTTTGACGAGAATACATCTCAGGATATCGAGTCGTATTTCTCGAAATGCGCGGCGTTTTTGGTGCCAGAGGGTACG
>Ga0187827_10007015_pt1 | contig 12661 bp, 9 predicted proteins | sample ETNtaG_39_FD_167969 | JGI IMG/M metagenome (GOLD analysis project Ga0187827, IMG submission 167969) | Marine microbial and viral communities from oxygen minimum zone, Eastern Pacific Ocean - ETNP2014_SV_150_PacBio MetaG (Illumina Assembly) | ecosystem: Environmental > Aquatic > Marine > Hypoxic... | reverse complement strand
CAGGACGTCTTGTACCACGTCTCAATCTCGGGGAATCGCTTGAGGAATTCCGCACGTCTGTTCTTGGTTCGGGCCTTCAGTGGCATTGACTTCAGTTCATTCCATTCTCTACTTAAGGGGAGGGAGATTCCAGAACCAGAATCTTCCCATGTCCACTCGTCAGGGTGTGTGGACCCCGATATGTCCGCTCGTCTCATGTAGTGGACTCGGCCAGATTTGAACCTTGAAGCGAGTAAATACTGCTGGGTTTTACACTCGCATCGGTTCAAACTGGCCTTGTAATGCCGCGAAATGGACTCGGCCAGATTTGAACCTTGAAGCGAGTAAATACTGCTGGGTTTTACACTCGCATCGGTTCAAACTGACCTTATGATGCCGCGAAATGGACTCGGCCAGATTTGAACTGGCGATCTTCGCCATGTGAAGGCGACGTCAAAACCCCTAGACCACGAGTCCGGTATCTGCTTCGACCAGTATTTTCGGTTTAACCATGACGACATTGGCTTGAGTTCTGTCGAAGGGGTTGAAAACCGCCCACCGGTCCCCGACCTCCATGGGTCTGCAGGAGAAACTCGGCATCAATGTCTTCGTCTTCTGGCAGAAACAGACATGGCAGGCCTTTGGTATCAGCATAGTGTTGTTCTCCATCATCGCTTGGTCAGCCTTGACAATCTTTGATTCCGCCTACAAGGGATTCGGGACCAGCGATGAGGCCGAGGAGGCTGTGGATTTCGTCGTCCAGACTACAAATCGTAGTGGTGTTGATGATATTTACACAAATGAATCAGGGGTCTTTCGATTGTCCGACCATCGCGGCAAGGTGGTCATCGTTGACTTCATGGCGATTTCATGCACCGGTTGTGAATGGGTGACTTTTCATATCGATGATGAACTTGAACACTGGCAGGAGATGGATGGCTACGACGTGGTTGTCATCAGTATCGGCGTGTATTACAAGGGCACATACATCGAGACCATAGATGATCTTGAGGGATGTTTCGGTGATAACGATACAGAAGATGAGGCCAGCACTTGCCACTACACACCTTGGAATCTTGCAACTGGTGCTGCAGATGCGGCCCTTCTCGATGAGAACGGGTCCCTTGAGGGTGAACGAGATGACCTGATGAAGCATTACTCGGTTGCAGCACCACCAGTGGTGTACGTCATTGACCACGAGGGCTTCCCTGTCGCCAAGGAGGTGGGGGGTTCTTCGGCCAAGGATTGGAGCGATTTCGACGCTAAAGTGGTGAAGGCGATTAAGGGAGATGCTTCAGATGATAGATTCGGAATTGAGGCCTTTCAGGTCGGAATGGGTCCTGTTTTCATGTTGGGTCTGTTCGTTGGTGTATTGGTCTATTTCTCACCCTGTGCCTTTCCAGTTCTACCTTCATACATCTCTTATTATCTCAACCTCGGATTGCGCGAGGAAGAGATGCGTGAGTCTGGCAAATTGAAGGGGAAAATGCCGACCAGTCTGACTATTGGATTGCTTGCTGGAACAGGGATGTTGACCTTTTTCCTCGTCTTAGGAGGTGCAGTGGTTCTGCTCAATAAATTTGTTGATTTCGCTTCAGTATTCCTCTATATCGCTTATTTCGTCGCTTTTCTTCTGGCTATCTTGGGGATGTTCATGCTGATGGGTGGGACTGCCAAGTTGATGAGTTTCGTTCAAAGATTTGTCGACCGTTGGTCGACGACTGAGGCAGATGAGAAGTTCACTCCAAAGCGCAACATGTATCTCTATGGAATAGGATATGCTGCTGCTTCTATCGACTGTACTGCTGCTGCGGTTCTTCCATTCGTTGCTTATACCACGGTTGCTGGTGATGGCGCCACCATGGCCGGATTAGCAGGTTTGATGCTTTCAGTCCTGCTTCTGATGACTGCAGTCACTATGTTGGTCGGCCTAGGTAGAACCATGTTCATTGATTTCCTGAGAAGAGCGACTGGAATGATCAAGATGGTTGGTGCTTGGATGATGACATTTGCTGGAATCGGGCTTCTCTATTATCTCTCAGCCGCTGGCCTGCAGTTCTGATATTTCATCCCAATCTGCACAGTGTTCCTCTGCTTCCTCGCCTTCGGCCCAGATGAATGCCGGTTTGATCAGGAAATACCAACTGAGCAGTGCTACGGCTAGGCCGGTCCATAGGTCGAAGACGAAATGTTGCTTGGTGGTGGTTATCGAGATTGCAAGAGCCAGCCAGCAGACCCATGCAATTTTCATGGCCCTTGAGTACTTTCCACGCTTGTTCATCCAGTATTGGATGCTGAGCAGAAGAATGAGACTCTGTACGATATGCAGGCTGGGCCAGGCATTCCATGGCATATCGATCTGGAACATCAGGTCTCCGTAGAAGAATCCCCAGAACCCCTCTCCATCGCGCAATTCAGCGGGAACTTGTTCGCGAATATGGATTCGTGAAGGAAACAGTATGAAGATGGCATAAATAATCCAAGCTACAACGAACAGAATTTGATGGAGAATCAACAATTGTTTGCGGCCAGTATCATCTCTGGGAGACAACAGAATGGCAGCCGGATAGTAGAGGTACAGGGTCAGATAGGGAATGAATGTCCAAGCGATGAAAGGAATAGCATTGTCAAGGGAAGTAGCGGGGTCAAATCTTGAAACGTCCATCCAATCCGCCAGTCGATTGGTCAGAACATATGGGATTGCGAGGAATAGTATGGCCATGATGATAATCCAGAACTGAAGATATCTGCCTCCCATCTGTTCTCTCTTTCGCCAAGGCCTCGACCAGACCGACCAAGGTTTCAGGAACTTTGCAAGCTGTTTGCTGCTCATTATTCCTCCTCCCTTTCCTGTATTGAATCGATTTTCACTACACGGTCTGAAATCCTCATTGCTTCCTCTTCATCGTGGGTGACCAGTAGGGCGGCTATACCTCGTTTCTTCAACAAGGTTCTGATATCAATGCCGAACCTTTCTCTAGCCCATCTGTCCTGACTCACCAAAGGCTCATCCATCAGCATGAACACAGGTTCTGCCAACATCGCCCTCATCACTGCTATCCTTTGTGATTCACCGCCTGAAAGTGAATCAACTCGTCTGCGTTCATATCCTTCGAGCCTGAGATCCGAAAGTGCATTCTTGATGATACCTTTGACTTTAGAACGGGGAACCTCACGTGATATTCCGAGTGCAAGATTGCCTCCAACGTCCAGTTGTGGCATCAGTAGAGGTTGTTGAAATATCATCCCGATACCTCGCCTTGATGTCAAAATGTCAGTGACTTCATCACCGTTGACCAGTATTTCACCTGAGTCGATTTCCTGAAGCCCACAGATTGCTCTGAGCAATGTCGTTTTACCCGTGCCATTCCGCCCCACGAGTGTAACTATCTCGCCTTTCTCTACCTTTAGATCAAGGCAACACAGTATTTTCACATCACCGAATGAGACCATCAGTCTGCGAACTTCCAATGCGGGTGGTGGCATCAAATCCCCCCCGTTTGGTCAGGAGCCCTGAACCTTTCCACAGCAAGATGTAGGATGCTGCAGAACAGTAGCAGTATTGTGGCAGCGACCATGGCTGATGGTCTGGCCAGTTGGTCGAATGGTTTGCTGATTGCTGCATCGATGAACATTGGCAGGGTGGCATTCTCACTGGCTCTAAGAACCACCCAACTGGCCCCGAATTCTCCAAGTGAGATGGCAAGGACAAGTGATGTTGCAATTATCAGAGGTGCCCTGAGAAGGCGCATTCTGATTCGCCACCAACGAGTGAAAGGCTGCAGCCCTAGAGTAGCAGCCATCTCTTCATGATGCGGGTCAAGGCTACGCAAGGGCTGAAGAATACTGCGCACAGCGAATGGAAGTGCAACCATACAATGCCCCATCAGCGGGAGCCACCAAGAGTGTATCAACGTGGAATCCAGACTCATCACCCCAATGAGTACGCCATAGCCTATCATGACACTTGAGAGAGCCAGTGGTGCAAGGGCGAGGTTTTCGTTGAATGAGGCCCATAGCAGATGCCGGCGTCGGTTTCCTAAATCAGTACGGGCTCTTTTTTCAGCAGCATGACAGACTTCACAGACCAGCAGTGCGAAGGGAATTACCAATGCAGCACAGAGTATTGCATAGAACATCGAATTCTGGAGGTGTTCCCATAATGACATACCTCCAATCAATGAATGGTTACTGAATGCAAGGCTCCATGCTTCGGTGGAGAAGGAACCACGTACCTTCAGGCTGGCATTGAAGATACTGAACATAGGTGTGGTGATGAATAGCATGATTCCCGCCATCACCAGCCAAGGAATTGAGTTTCTCAACGTCGTGGGAGATGGTGGAGGTGGCCTTGCAGCATCGGTGGCCAATGGCCATGTTTCATCGCATCTTCTTCCCAAAGCCGATTGTATCCAAAGTGCTGACAGAATAATCAGTAATTGAATGGATGACAATGCCAGTACAACTTCGCTCGCTGTGGCTCCATAGCAAGAACTGGCACCTTGAGCACAGATTCCTGCTGAGCCACCCAGTTCGGCCATCGCTCTTTCCATCGTGTAATATTCGAAACCACCTAGGTGTAGGATGATGGCGAATGATGTGGCACAGAAGACGAATGTCAGTACCATGGCTGAAGCGATGTGCACCCACAACAAGGGGAACCACAGAACACGAATACGTCCTGCCGCATTCCTACCACATGGAAGGAGTCGGACTTGTTCAACCAGATTCTCATCAAGTCGGGTAATCACTGGTTCCACTAATCGTGTGAACAAGGCGATGTTGAACCAGACATGAGCCATCAGTATGGCCAATAGCCAGCCACCATGTTCGAAACCGAGTGATTCACTCAACCTTCCAATCATTCCACTCTCTTTGAGCAGATCTAAACCTGTTGCTGAATGCAGTAAACCATTCGGTCTGGTCAATTCGATGAATCCCATCGCTGCAACAATGCTTGGGACGATGAAGGGCAAGGTGCTGAGGACCTTGAGCAGCCTGTGTCCGGGCCATTTCCAACGCCCTAACATGAAGGCCAATGGAACGCCAATGATGGCTGTGGCGATTGAAGAAATCAGGCCGATGAGCAATGAGAATGAGACCGCTTCCTTTGTCTGTCTTCGCGAATCAAGGTCTAGAATTGAATCGAGGAGTCCTAGTTCAGCGACCTCATCAAGTCGGTTCCAAGCAAGAAGAAAAGGAATCACCATGACGAGGATGAGAACCACTGCAGGGATTCCTTCCCACATTCGTTTGAGTTCAACCATGGTTCAGCCTCAAGCCATGACTGAATCCCATGTATCCAGCCAATCATCCATCTCATCAGCGATTCTTTCCATACTGATATCAGCGTCTGAATCGGGTACTGCAGTGTGCTCAAGGTAGGGTCCTGCTGGCAGGTCGTGATTGTTTGAAGCCGGATACATGACATTGGTATCTGGTATGGTCGCCTGTAACTCATCATCCATCAGGAATTCAAGGAATGCTCTGGCTCCTTTCACATTCACACCCTCACCATTGCTGATTCCAGCATATTCAACCTGTAGGAATGATGCTCCGGAAATATTGAGACTGCTGCTGCTTGTATCTCCTCCCCAGTATGCTTCCGCTCCAGGTGAATGGCAGTAGGAGACCACAGCGTGAGCGCCACCGATGAATGAGTCTTCCCAGATTCCATACCCTGCTTCGTAGAGATTGACGTAGGATTCACTCCATCCGCTGGTGACCATGACATCGTTGGCAGCCATTTGCTGCCACCAGTCGGAATATCCGGTTTCTACATCAGAATCCTTCTCGAAGTAATCGACAGTCATTGCGAGGAATGCCCTTCCAGGAGTACTGGTTCTTGGATTCTGAACCGCTACCTTGCCCTTCCATTGTTCTTCGGTCAGATTCCACAAACTGACGGGCATGGAGACGTTTTCATCGTCAGCATATTTCGAATCGATGTTGAAACAGACTCTGCCCCAATCATATGGCACCACCATGTCTCCAGAATATGCAATAGTCGCTTCATGATGAAGAGGTGGAAGTGAAATGCCATGGTTCTGATAGAGTCCATGGTCAAGTGCAATCTGAAGGAAGCTGTTGTCGATTCCAATCACCAGATCAGCCAAAGGTGAACCTTGAGTTCTCAAGGCAGTCTCTAGAACCTCTCCTCCATCACCAACCTTGGTGAAAACCACATCATATCCACTACTCTCTTCGAATTGCGATATCAATTCGTCCGAAAGGGCGTATACATCGTATGTCAGGATACGAATCGTGGATTCATCATCCTCTGTCGTACTGAGGCAACCTGGCGATGCAGTGGCAAGAATAAGGGGGAGGATTAGAAGAAACGAGAGTGCTTGATGATACATCAAACCGCCTCTTCCTCAAGCACATCGATGAAGGCATGGGTCCGATCGATGACTTCACCTGCACTGGAACCGATGATGAAAATGTGTGGTTCCCAACCAAAACCTCCGCTCCCAATCACAATTTGAAACTCCGACGAGTCACTACTGATGTCCTCACCATCCCAGTGTGCTTGGCTCCACTCCATTCTCTTGGCACATCTATCGATGAGACCTTGATTGATATGGTCTGACTTCTTACTCAATGGTGTTCGAAGATTGAGTATTGCTCTGACATCAGGTTTCACAGCCTTGGTGCGGAGAAGAACTTTGGATAAGCTTGAGCTTGAGCCCATGCTCGCTTTCTCATGATGCCGTATCTTCCCATCTAGGATCGACAATCGTCCGGGGAATGCGGCCACATCCTCTTTACTGATAGCATCAGGAGTACATGAAGCCAGATTCAATCCGACTCCAGAGATCCAGTTACTGATTCTAACAGGGTCAAGTCTGGAGCAGGACCACTCAAGTTGTCTCAATAGGCTGGCTTCTTTGGCACCACCTTTCAATTCAATACCGGTCAGAGTCTTGTTTGATTGGAATGAGTGCCCACCTGCAAATTGAATATCCATGATTATTCTTTGTCTTTCCACTTTGGCCTTAGGGCCTTGGACTATCAGGTATCTTGAGAGGTCATTTGCCCAACCATCAATGGTGTCAGCATCGGCACTCGGTAAATCTGGAACAGTTCTCAGCAATTGGCGAGATACTGTGCTTTGAGTAGAGCCCAGAATAGTAGCGATCTGGCTCTGGCTCCAACCCGCAATATTCAGTGTCTTGGCAATCTGCATATGTAATCGAAGCAGCCATTTGTCCCCATTATCTCCCAACATGAAACGCCGACTGCAAGGCGACTATTCAATGTTGCTCAAAATCCATTCAATATGCATGGATGTGAATATCTCAATAATCGAAGCCATTCTGAACATTTGTGTCTCGATCAAATCCATTGGCAAAGGAAGCATAGCCAAAGTGGTGATGAAATTCCATTTACTAGACTGTTCAAGCGTAACTCCTTGAGCCGTGACCCCCCGCAGAGCAGGCATGAACACAGCGGATGTGGAAGAGTTACTCGACGCGCTGGTAGTTCATGTCAGAAAGTGGTTGAAGCAGTCGGGCGATACTGACCTCGTGTCCACTTCACCCACTACTGCAGAGATTCGTATGCGCAGTAGATTGACTCCTCCAATGGAAGCAGAAGGTATTGAGGGGGTTCTCGAAGGAATGGATGATTTTCTTCGTTTCAGCATTCGTTCGGACAGCAAGAGATTCATGAATCCACTGTGGGGGGGATTCAATGCAAGTGCATTTGCAGGAGAAGTGCTCTCAGTTCTGGCACAGACTTCGATGTATACCTATGAGTTAGCACCATTCGCTACAATGGTTGAACAGGCTCTGGTCAAGAGGATGTGCGAGATGGTTGGCTTTCCAGATGGTGCCGGTGTATTGACGACTGGTGGTTCAAATGGCAATCTGGTAGGAATGTTATGCGCTAGACACTCATTCCAACCTCTCTCCATGCATCGGGGTTTCGATGGAAGGAATAGCGTCATACTGGTTTCTACAGAATCTCATTATTCAGTTTCTATGGCTGCAAATGTACTCGGAGTCGGATTGTCGAACATTGTCAAGGTTGCTTGTGACGATGAAGGAAGAATGCGTCCGGATGCGTTGGAAGAGGAAATCGGGATTGCAAAGAGAGCCGGTCAAGAAGCATTCTGCATCATCGCAACATCTGGGACAACGGTTAGGGGTGCCTTCGATCCATTGTCAGAGATATCTGAGATTGCCCATCGTAACGGAATCTGGCTTCACGTCGATGCTGCTTGGGGTGGAGCTTCGTTGTTCAGTGCTGAATATGCATCTTTGATGGATGGAGTGAGTCAAGCAGATTCAGTATGTTGGGATGCGCACAAAATGATGGGTATGCCTCTGATATGTTCGGTATTCCTCATCAAGGACCCACAGATTCTAAGGTCAGTCTGCTCGTATACAGAGGGAGCACATTACCTGTTTAACAGTGATTCGAAAGAGGTAGACCTAGGACGGATGTCATTGCAATGCGGCAGGAGGAATGATGCACTCAAATTGTGGCTGGCATGGCGAGAGATAGGTGATGTTGGCTGGGCGCGTCGTGTAGAGAATTTCGTCGCCTTGGCAGCGGAATTGGAAGCGATGATCAATGAACACCCAGAAATGGAGATGATGAGTACAAGGTTGTGGGCCAATGTCTGCTTCCGGATGAATCCCGAATCCGTGCCGTCTGAGGAACTGGATGATTTCAATACAAGGCTCAGGAAGATGATGCTGCGTAGAGGGCGATACATGGTCAGTAGATCAGTCCTCGATGGGAATGTTGTTCTCAGGCCAGTAATTGCAAATGATGGTGTTGACCGTGAGTCTCTTGAGGGCCTGTTGGCTGAATGTGAACAGTGCACTTTTGAATTGCTTGAAGGCGAAACCCTCATTGATTGATTGCATTATGTAGTTGCATGAAGCCAGACCGTGATGAGATTATTCGCCGGGCAGGACTTGTACTCAGTAATGCGAATGAGGCAGGATTTAGTAGAAAGAAGGGCCCTGCCAAGAAAGGTCCCAAGGGTAAACCAGTGTTGAATTGGCATTATCTTGACATTGAAGGTAATAGAATCAAGGATAAGGATGAGATTGCTAGAATGAATGCACTTGCCATCCCTCCAGCGTGGAGTAATGTATGGATCTGCTCTGATCAGCGAGGTAACCTCCAAGCAGTTGGGCAAGATGCAAAAGGGCGCAAACAGTATCGATACCATTCGGATTGGACCAAGACAGTAGGGGAAATCAAATTTGACTCGATACTTGGTTTCGCCAAGTCCCTCCCGGCTATTCGTGCTGCAGTGAAGAGAGATTTGGAGTTGGATGGGATGCCCAAAGCCAAGGTTGTTGCTTTGGTCATCTGGTTGATGAACATGTATAGCATCAGAGTAGGTAGTGATGAATATGCCCAAAAGAATCAGACCTACGGGTTGTCAACCCTGACAGAGGGCCATTTCACTACAATCACAGGTAGTGACGCAGAAGGTGACCTCGATATTAAATTGAGATTCACGGGTAAATCGGGTAAGCCATGGAAGCGTACGGTCGAGGATGATGACATCTGTCGCATGATAATCGCCTCTGGCGAGGTAGGAGGTAAACACAAGGATCAGGATTTATTCATGTTTGAGAATGAGAACGGTGAAGCGAAGGACCTGAAGGCTGAACACATCAATGAATATCTCAATGAAGCCAGTGGTGGTTCTTACACAGCCAAGGATTTCCGCACTTGGCGTGCCTCATGGAATGCCGCTGCAGGATTTGCTGAATTCGACACCCCTGAAACCACCAAGGATCGCAAGAAATTAGAGCAGGTTGTGGTCTCAGCAGTTTCAGACCATCTAGGAAACACCCCTGCAGTGTGTCGCTCTTCATACATACATCCTGCAGTCATCCAAGATTGGATGGATGGAGTATTCGAGGAGAGGTGGATGAAATCAGCCATCAACGCAAAGAAGATTCGAGGCCTAACCAAGTCGGAGTACATCACTTTGGCATATCTGGAGACTCGTAAGTGAATCATTCTTCATCCAAGAACCCATAACTCCAGTCTTGAGGTGGAATGAACGTTTCTTTGATCGAGCGCGGAGAGACCCATCGCAACAAGTTCAGAGGACTGCCTGCTTTGTCATTAGTCCCACTCCATCTCGCTCCTCCAAAGGGTTGTTGGCCGACCACTGCACCTGTCGGCTTGTCATTGATGTAGAAATTTCCTGCACTGTATCGCAGTGCATCCATGGCCAAGTCAATTGCATCTCTATCGTCAGCGAAAATTGAACCGGTCAGAGCGTATGGACTGGTGCGGTCACAAATATCCATGATTCCTTCAAAATCATCGTCATCATAGACCATAATGGTCAGAATCGGTCCGAAAATCTCTTCCTTGATGGAGCGATATTGTGAATCAGTGGTGAGGATGATGGTCGGTTCCACGAACCAACCCTTGCCGTCATCATATCCGCCACCTACGATGATGTTACAACTCTCATCATTTCTTGCATGCTCGATATAGTCAACACATTTGTCGAACGACGATTGATGTATGACTGCCGTCATCAGGTTTCTGAAGTCCCGAGGGTCTCCTATCTTGATCGCTTCGACCTCCTTCACCAAGTCGGCAGAGATGTCATTCCAAACGCTTGCAGCAATATAGGCTCGGCTTGCAGCACTACATTTCTGTCCTTGGTATTCGAAGGCACCGCGTAACAATGCTACCAACAGCCCTTTGCGGTCGGCGCTGGAATGTGCGACGATGAAATCCTTTCCACCGGTCTCGCCGACGATACGAGGGTAGGAACGTAGTCTAGGAAGTGCTTCGGAAATCTGTTTCCACAGACCTTGGAAGATGGTGGTGGAGCCTGTGAAATGAAGACCCGCAAAATCAGGGTTGGACAAGGCGGTGTCTACTATCATCTGAGGTTTTCCTGGGATGAAATTGATGACCCCTGCTGGCAGGCCTGAATCAATGAGCAATTGCATGATCTTCCAGTTGGAGAGGTATGATGCCTTGGAAGGTTTCCAGACCACGGTATTTCCCATCAAGGCTGGTGCACTGGATAGGTTACCTGCGATGCTGGTGAAGTTGAAGGGAGTGACAGCAAGAACGAATCCTTCCAATGGGCGCACTTCGCTGCTGTTCCATACTCCTGGTCCACTGATTGGAGGTTGTAGGTCTTCGTAGATATCTCGAGCGTAATCGACATTGAAGCGGAAGAAATCAATCAATTCACAGGCGCTGTCAATCTCTGCCTGATAGCAGGTCTTTGATTGGTTCAGCATGGTGGCTGCATTGATCTCATCGCGTCGAGGTCCCGCCAACAGTTCCGCTGCTCTCAGGAAGACTGCTGCTCTCTGTTCCCAATCCATTCTCCCCCATGTTCCTTGAGCCTCGACCGCAGCTTCGCAAGCGCGAGCGACTTCTTCAGGTCCAGCCAGATGAACCTTGGCGATGACATGACCATGGTCATGTGGCATCACTTGGTCAACTGTATTTCCGGTATAGACCTCTTCACCAGCGATGTAACAGGGAATCTCTACGACCATTGCAGATTGACGTGCAAGTTCGTCTTTGAGTGATGCTCTTTCAGCCGAGCCTGGAAGAAATCCGAGCACCGCTTCGTTATGTGGAGACGGTGGCTGTGATACGCGATTGGTGGTCGTCATGACGATGGCCCATGGATGCCCGTTTTTCATGATTGCGAATCACACCTACAGTATACAGGAGGGTAGATAATGACAGTCTTCAAGGACTGTTCCATCACCGAGTATGTATGGAAGGTCCTCCATTGCGCACTGCATGTTTCGACGAGCATGTTGCTTGTGGCGGCAATATGGTTGATTTCCATGGCTTTGAATTACCTATCTGGTATTCCAGTATTAGCGAAGAACACCTTGCAACGCGTTCTACAGCGGGGCTGTTCGATGTCTCTCATATGGGATTCTTCAGATTTTCTGGTGAGGGGGTTTGTCTCTGGCTGGAGGGCATTTCCACTCAGCAGGTCTCCAATATTTCAGTGGGAAGATGTGCATATACCCATTTTCTCGATGAGGAAGGAAGTATCATCGATGACATGATTTTCTCTGTGACAGATGAACAGTCGGTGATCAACAGTGGATGTGGAGAGTCGCAGAACCCTTCAGAAATTGCAATTCTTGGAGTCCCAAATGCAAGTATGATTCAAACTATGTTCAATTGGTTCAACAAGCATCTTCCGGAGGATGGCTCGATTACGGTAGATGACCTTTCGGATACAACTTCAATCCTCGCACTGCAAGGCCCTGCTTCACCAGAGATATTGGCTGAGGTTCTTGGAAATGACAATGTCGTTGGACGTTTCAAAGGTCAGGCGATTGCAGTCAACGACAATGGAATCAGCGGCTGGATACAAGGAACAGGATACACTGGTGAGCGGGGTTTTGAGATTTTCATTGCCAATGAAATCGCCCCGTTGTTGTGGCGTCTTCTGCTCGAGAAAGGCAGTGTCCATGGTTTGGTTCCGGTCGGCCTAGGGGCTCGAGATACCTTGAGGTTGGAGAAGGGATATCTGCTATCAGGTCAGGATTTCCTGTGGCCTCCTCTTGGAGAAGCAGAAGGTGGATTGCCGAGCGATTTTCTTGATCGAGATTCATGGCAGACCAATCTTCCATTCGGTCTGGAACTAGAGCATCAGTTCGTTGGTCGTTCAAGGGTCATGGAGTCCAAACAGAAT
>Ga0187827_10007011_pt1 | contig 12666 bp, 11 predicted proteins | sample ETNtaG_39_FD_167969 | JGI IMG/M metagenome (GOLD analysis project Ga0187827, IMG submission 167969) | Marine microbial and viral communities from oxygen minimum zone, Eastern Pacific Ocean - ETNP2014_SV_150_PacBio MetaG (Illumina Assembly) | ecosystem: Environmental > Aquatic > Marine > Hypoxic... | reverse complement strand
GGAGTATTTTTACCATGGAAGACGGCTCCAAGGTGTCGCAATTCGATTTCTTTAAGGCATATGAACTTTCAAAGGCTGACCATGATATTCTGATAGCTGTATGTAAAATAGAAGGTATTGAGTGGTTCAGCACCCCGTCCCACCCCCGTGATGTAAAACTGCTTGAGGAGTTAGGCACAAAGTATTACAAACTCGGCTCGGACGATCTTACCAACACTCCATTCATCAAACATATTTCAAGTTTTCAAAAGCCGCTACTACTTTCAACCGGTATGTGTGTTCTTGGGGAGATCGAAAAAGCTATTGATGCCTTTTTTACGACTGGTAACAAACAACTTGTCCTCTTACATTGCGTTGTCTCTTATCCAGCAAAGCCTGAGGATGCAAATCTAAGGGTGATCGAGACATTAAAAAAAGCTTTCGGACTTCCGGTAGGCCTTTCCGATCACACACAGGGCGAATTCACGTCTATCCTGGCGGCCCAAATGGGTGTGTGCCTTATCGAAAAACACTTTACGCCCGATCATGCCATGAAACTTCCTGATCATCAGGCATCGCTGGATCCGGAACAGTTCAAGAAAATGACCGATTCTGTAAAGCTCGTAAACTGCACTCTTGGAGATGGTGTTAAGAGGATACTGAAGACAGAAGAGAAGTGGAGAAAATCTGCAAGAAAATCGATTTTCACAACCAGGGCCATTAAGAAAGGCGAAATTATCACCGCTGATGACCTTTGTATGAGAAGGCCCTCCGATGGAATCCACCCGCATTACTTTGACCTGATCATAGGTAGAGCTGCGGTCAGGGATATTGAGGAAAATGCACTGTTAACTTGGGATATGGTCTAGTGTTTTTTGGGTCTCGCGTTCTTATAAGGGTGGATGGCTCTGCCGGTAAAGGTCTTGGACATATTTACAGGATGAGACAACTGGGCATGGGACTTAGAGCCGCCGGAATAACACCTGCTTTTGTTACGCTTAATGATCCGTATGCCGTTCCGCTTCTTGAAAAGACGGGGCTCCCATGCCATGTATTCGATTTGGGTATGGAATCCTCTTGTTTTACAAGGGCGGTGGAGGTCGAAAAACCGAATCTCGTTATCAATGACATTCTAAAAACCGATGACTCTTGGATGGATCATGTTATCTCTACAGCAAATGTTCCCGTTATTAATTTTGACGATGAAGGGGCCGGCCTCAATAGGGCCTCGGCGGTTGTAAATGCGCTTATACACTCCTGGGGGGGCTATAAAAGGGAGGTTGTTACTGCAAAACTCTACGAAGGGGTAAAATTTCTGATCCTTCAGGAAAGCCTGAAGAAGTATCGTGCTGAACCATATTCAAAGAGAAAAAAAGAGTTCGATCTGGTCGTTTTTTTTGGCGGCACCGATACAAGAAATGTTGCCAGCACATTTGTTGAATCCATTGAGGGCTTGAAGGGGCCTCTTAAAATACTGCTCGTTCTTGGCTCATCATCCAATATTCCCGGCCTTGGCATAGGGGAACATGTATTGCGTGGGCACTTCTTATCGGTTAAAGCCGATGTTCCCGATCTATTCAAGCTTATATCAAGAACTGTGCTTGTTTTATGTGCGGGTGGGATGTCGCTGTTCGAGGTTGCCTGTTTGGGTCTTCCTTCCGTGTGTGTGGCCACCGAAAAACATGAAATATTTAATTGTGAATATGCTTCCTCTATCGGGTTTTCAAAATACGCCGGCTATTATGAAGATATTACCGCAGTGGCTGTTGGCGATATTGTCCGTAAAGTATATGCTGATAAAAAATCTCTTATGTTCATGTCAATGGTAGGTAAAAGAGCCATTGATTGCGACGGTCTGAAACGGGTAGTCAACATAGTAAAGTTACTACTGTGAACAGGATTTGTGTACACCAGCCGGATTTTGCTCCTTACCTCGGTTTCTTCCATCGCCTGCTCTATACAGATACCTTTATATACTTGGATGATGTTCAGTTCTTAAGGCAAGGGTGGCATCACAGGGATAAGATAAAATCTCGTCATGGAGTTGATGCCTGGTTGAGTCTTTCAGTTTCCAAGGGTGATTTTAATCAAACGATTAGGGATGTGAGGCTACAACCGGGAATGGAGTGGAGACAGAAGAATCTAAATCTGCTGAAGGATTCCTATTCAAAAGCGCCATATTTCGATAATTTCTTCCCTAAAATAATAAAAATAAATGAAAAACAGCATAAATATATGATCGATATGAACCTGGAAATTATCGACTTTCTGTTGTCTGCCTTCGGGATGTCTGTTAAGTCGGTTTTTTCATCACAATTAAGTATCGGATCAGAATCATCGCAACGGCTTTTGGATTTGGTACTTGCCAATTCCGGGGATGTTTATATCTCTGGTGTCGGAGCAAGAGATTATCTTGATACCTCTATATTTCGTGATAGGGGCGTATCCGTGGTATGGCAGGATTTTCACCATCCCGTATACAAACAGGTAAGTGAACCTTTCTTACCGTACATGTCATCACTGGATGCCTTGTTCTGTGTCGGGCCGGAGGTTAATGATCTGTTGAGGTCTATCTCTCCGATAGTGGTGGATTAGCGGAATATTTTTGTGGTCAATATTTATGAGTTTGAAAATCGGCATAGTTGTTCAGGCCAGAATGGGTTGAATCGTTTGCCTGGTAAAGTGTTAAAACTTCTTGCCGGAAAGCAATAAATATGAGAAAATGTGGTCCTTCCAATAATTCTATACAATAGCTTGTTAATGCCCTTCAAGGGCTTGTCAATAAAAAAACGTGAATCTCTTTTTGTACGACGCTGATCGATGGTAATGGGGCTGAACGCATTATTAATCATTTAGTCAACCTCTTAAATGAAACCAATTAATAAATTTACGAAAGAAGACTATTTAAGAAATTTCTTACAGATTTATTGGTTACGCCCCGAAACTGCTTTATTCCGAGCGCTTGACTGTATTGCCTTGCAAGAGATCGAATTCATCAAGCCGATTCTTGACGTTGGTTGTGGTGATGGGTTGTTTAGTTTTATTCGTGCTGGAGGAAGTCTTCAACCGGAATTCGATATGTATCACCACGTTGGAGACTCAAACTCATTTTTTAGTAAAAATGAAGATATCTATAACCATTTTGATGAGAATGGTCTTGTTCCAAGAGTTGTGGTATCACCAAACTATTCTATTGATATGGCATTGGATCATAAAGAAGCCTTGCTAAAAAAAGCAGCAATGCTTAAGTTATACAAAGAGTATAAGGTTACTGACGTAAATATGCCTCTTCCAGTAAAGGAAGCGGTATATCAAACCATTTTTTGTAACATCCTTTACTGGTTGGAAAATGTTGAAGGTGTATTACATGAATTCCACCGAGTCTTGACTGAAGAAGGAAAAGTGGTGTTGCTTGTTCCTAATAATACAATAAGGGACTATTCTCTCTATCAAAGATTATATGTACGTACGGGAAACAAAAGCTGGGAGTGGTTGAGTCTGATTGATCGCGGGCGTTCAGATAATATTAAACAGGCAAAGTCCTATGGAGAGTGGGAGAGAATATTTAATAATGCAGATTTACAGGTGTGCCATCACCGTGGATATTTGTCAAAAACCATGCTCGAAGTGTGGGACGTTGGACTTCGTCCTATTTCATCGCTACTCATTGAGATGGCAAACAAGCTTTCGCTTCAAGATCGAACGGGTATAAAACAGAAATGGATTGAACTAATGCTTCCTCTTATAAAACCTCTTTGTGAGCTTGAGTGGTTTACGGATAAAGAATATACCCCCGGGTTTCACCTCTTTGTACTGGAAAAGATGTAAGATGAAAATACTAGCTATCGGTGCGCATTACGACGATATAGAACTTGGTTGTGGTGGGAGTTTGAGTAGATGGAAAAAAGAGGGGCATGAAATCCACTATTTTGTTGCCTCAGAATCAGGATACTCAACACCGGAAGGACAGGTCATTCGCTCTTCAGAAATTGCACGCAAAGAAGGACACAAAGCGGCTGCAATGATGAATGCATGTCTAACTGAAGGCTTAATTCCATCCTTTGAGGTGGAGTTTGTAGAAAGTTTGAATGCTATTTTGCTCAAGTTGTTAAAGGAAATTAAGCCCGACATAATGCTTACTCACTGGCATGGTGATGTTCATCATGATCACCGTGCCCTGGCACGGGCGAGTATTCATTGTTCCAAACATGTTCCAAGACTGTTGATGTACTCAAGTAATTGGTATGAAAGTGAGGTTCGTTTTAACCCAATGTTTTTTGTTGATATTACCAGGTATCTCGATGAAAAGGTAAAACTCATTCAGGTTTATGAATCAGAGATAACCCGCACTCATGGTAGATGGCTCGATTTTGTAGTTTCTCAAGCAAGGCTTAATGGGTTAAAAGCTGAAACAAAATACGCAGAAGGGTTTGAGGCTTTAAAATGGCTTTATTGAGAGAATTGCTTTAGTAAGGTTTTTTGATAATATTACGAAACCGATTAAAGCATAATTTTGTGAACACGGTTAATGTGTTTGTAATGATAATATTAAAAAAGACAAAGGTTTAATATAATGAAAACAGCACAGCTTGGATTTTGGACAGGTGCATTTGGTAAAGAGTACACTGAACGTCGTGCGTTTACCAACGAGCAACTTCAAGAATTTCATCTTAAGACATGGGGGATAACCTGTCGGGATTTATTTAAAGAATTTTTTGGCGATAATAAAATAGATAACATATTGGAAGTAGGTTGTAGTATTGGGAACAAACTAAACTGTCTCCAGGCAATGGGCTATTATGAATTATATGGTATTGAAGTTCAGAAAGATGCTGTAGAGCGTTCGAAAGCACATACGAAAGGCATCAACATTATTCATGGTTCCGGGTTTGATATTCCATATAAAGATGGCTTTTTTGATTTAGTGTTTACCTGCGGTGTTCTAATTCATATTAACCCTAAAAATATTGCTACAGTTATGCAAGAAATTTCTCGCGTGAGTAAATGCTACATCTTCGGTTTTGAATATTTTGCGGAAGAGTATACTGAGATACTGTATCGTGGGCATCAAAACGCCTTGTGGAAAACTGACTTTGCAAAGCTCTATATTGATACTGTTCCCGGTTTGAAGTTGCTTAAGGAAAAGAAGTATCCTTATCTTACTGAAGACAACATCGACCAAGCCTACCTTATAGAAAAACAATCGTAGGAAACGTTATAGAGATTTATCATGCTTTTCGACAATGTTTTTCTGGACGATTATAATTCCCCTTTGTCAAGACATTTACCACTGAACATCCCTGCGATATACGATTTTGGAGGAATCCATGTATTCTAATAATCTTTCCGAGATTGTTAGCTTAAAAGACGAATTCGAAGGACTTAAAGTACCAGTCAAGTTTGCTCGTTATAGAAACTTATGGGAAAAAGCAGGGAATTTCCAATGCCTAACAGACTTTCCCCTTCATCTTGATATTGAACTGTCTGGGGTGTGCAATCTTCGTTGCGATTTTTGTAGTCAGGATGGGTTAATCACGGAGCCTCTTGGCATGATGAAAGAGGGTCTGTTTCAGAAGATAATTAATGATGGTGTGGAAAATGGACTCTGTGCAATAAAACTGCAAATTAGAGGCGAGTCCTTTCTACATCCAAAGCTGTTCGATTGTATACGTTATGCCAAAGATGCTGGAGTTATGGATGTGCAGGTAACTACTAATGGAACACTTTTAGATGAAAAGTGTATTCACAAAGTCTTCGATTCCGGACTCGATAGAATTGTTTTCTCTGTAGATGCTCATCATAGCGAGAATTATAAACAGCGATACAGTACCCAAAAATATTCTTCTGTGGAATACAATGTAAAAAGGTTTTTAGAGTTAAGGACCGAGCTCGGGATATCTCGTCCTTGGGTACGATTACAGGCTTCCATTCCACAAACGGATGCTTTTCATGTTAAACAAACCAGGTTGTACATTGAAGGTAAATTCCCAGAGGCTGATATGGTCGGCGTTAATAGGATCTACGACTTTTGTGATGATATTGACTCTTTCCCCGATCTGCATAAAAATTACAAGATGTTACCATGTAGTTATCTTATGCAACGTCTATCTGTTTTTTGGAATGGAGACGTTACAACTTGCTGTATGGATTACAATAATCATTTTAAGCTTGGCAATGTTGAATATCAAACGATACAGGAGATATGGCTTTCCGAAAAGATGTACCAATTTAGAAAAACTCACTTTAGTGGACAGCGAAAGACAATGTCAATTTGCAAATATTGCCATAATAGTACCATTTTGCTGTCAGATAAAAATGTACTTGATAATACTCCAGGGCATATTGCTGAATATACTTAGGAGGACCATTAAATTAACCGAATCTTTTTGAAATAGTAGGTAGTGTTGAGAGGATTGTCATTCCTAAAGAACCATCAATAGCCTTTGATGTCATTTGATGGTGTTTTAAAAAAAATGAAGCCTTTGATTATTATACAGTGTCGTTTTTCTTCAACACGTCTTCCGGGCAAGGCCCTTTATCCTATTAATGGAATTCCTATATTAGTTTTTTTAATACGTCGTCTGAAGTGTGTAAGCATAAAAGGAAAAATAATTGTTGCCACGACTGAACGCCCTGAAGATGATCCCGTAGCTGCATGGGCTGAGTATGAAAATGTTGAAGTTGTCAGGGGGGAAACTGATGATGTGCTTTCACGATACTTAAAGTGCCTAGAAATTTTTCCTTCAAATATTGTAGTAAGAGTTACTGGCGATAATCCATTGACTGATCCAGGGATTATTAACTTGGTAATTGATGAGATGGGAACAGGAAATTGGGACTATATAAACACCATCAATGGTTACCCATATGGAGCCGGAGTAGATGCTTTTAAAAGTGTTATTATTCAAGATTTAAATAAAGTGGTCCATGACAGCGCGGAGAGAGAGCACCTTGATCTTCATATACATAATAATAAGAAAAGGTTCCAATCTTGTGATATGGCCCCACCTGATGAGCTTGCCAGAGATGATGTCAGGATAACTATTGATACACTTGAGGATTGGCACAGAATGAAAAGGTTATTAGCTAATATCAGGGAACCTTTAAAAATAAGCCTTAAAGATGTTATTAAAAGGTATGATAGCTTGTCTTCTTGAGGGGCATAGTATTCTCATAAATATTTTTTCGTGTAGATGCCGGCAGGTCAAACAATTTGTCATTTGGACACCTTGTACGATATCATTCAATATTAAGAACCTTAAAAGAATTCAAACATGTTTGAGTAAAAGTAATGTCATATTATCTATGATGTTCCGGCGATTAAACTGCAAAAAATAGAATGTTGTTGCAAGGTGACAGAGTGAATACTAATTGTTAGAGTACAGGAGAATTAATGAAAAAAGTTTTGGTAATTGAAAAATTAAACTTAATGACTTTTGTAATGACCCTTCCCTTTAGCTTGTTTTATGATGAGGTTTTTTATACCCAAATAACACCTTTCCTAAAGTTAAGTTCTATGCCCAGGATTGTTAGTATTTTTAGGTACAAATTATTTGATTATCAGCAAATTACCGACGATATTTACTATGTGGTGAAGGATGCTTATGGCTTAACAGAAAAAGTATATGAGAAGATCACAAAGGAAGGTTTGATTTTGAAGCTTCTCAGAAAAATAAATAACAATTCGAAACTGGAGTTGGCTATAAAAAGGCAATTAATTGTTTACATTGAAAACAGCGTATTCAATATTTACTGCTTAAAAAAGATCATATCCTCTCATTATTCAAATAGCAATGTATCATTTTTACCGTATAATTTGCTCCTTTATAAGGAAATAAAAGACAAGCTTTATTCCTGTAGGGTTTCCTTGTTGTGGCGCGTATACCTTTTTTTTATAGAATATTCATCCAGGCTCTATAAACCAATATTATTTATCTGTCAATTATTGATACAATTAGTTTTTGTGAGAGGTATATCCTTAAATCAAGGACCTCCAGTTATAAACGATATTGGCTATAGCATACTTTCCCAATACGATGCTGAGCATATGAAAAAGCAATATAATAATGCTTTTATATATGATAGAAATGATTTTTTGCCTTCAAAGATACTTCATATCTTCGATTTTAACAAAGCAAGCAGGGAAACCAAAGACTATCTTAAAGAAATTGATGCTGAGATAGGAGATTACTATTGTGAAAAGATACCCTTGGCTTATTTTGTTGGAACTATTATTAAATATCTTATATTCTTTTTTATTTATTTTCCTCTATTTGTGTTCCATTCAAAAAGATATTCTGTTTATATAATAAGTGTCATGAGGACAATTCACGACCTTTTTTTCATGGAAATATTTTATAACCACTATCATGTAAAAGTTCATATTACCAGAGATGATTATAACTATTGCCATATAGTTAGGACAGTGGTTTTAAATGAAAGGAACGGCAAGACCATTGGTTTTATGCATGGAGCAACGCCAAACTATAGGAATCTTTATGCGTATACGTTTTTAAATTCTTACTGCATATGGGGGAAAGCAAATGAAATATATCATGGGCATTTATTTGAACATGTGGGCAAGTTAGAAATAATTGGGGCTTACCGAAATGATTATGTTTATAACTATTTACCAAGGTCTGAAATAGGTGAAATCGAATCATTGAAAAATCACTATAAAATAGTATCCGTTTTTGATGATATTTCTGAAGATTTGAATCCTGTACGATTTAACAGAAAATTACTCAGAGACTCATTAGGTGAATTTTTTGGTAGTCATTGCGATGATCTAGTTACAAGGGTATCAATAACTACCCCTAAAACACTTGAAGAGTTTTTTAATCACATTAAGGTGCTAATTGAAAAACATAAAGAGGCTTACTTTCTCATAAAGACAAAAAGAAGGGGGAAGGTTTTAACGGATGGATACAGACAGCTTTTCAGTGACTTACCCACCAGATACCTTATATTAGAGAACACGTTCCCTGCATACGATCTTATTGGTTTTAGTGATTTGGTTATTAGTATGAGCGCAAGTGTAGCTGTAGAAAGTTTTTGTAGCGGAACAAAAACCATTTTTTATGAGCATTATAATGATAAAAGCAAAATATATCCACTCCAGAAACACGTTGGAAAAATCACTAAATTAATATTTTGTCATAATAGAAAAGACCTGCTTGATAGTACGGCAAAGATCTTAAACGGAGAATATTTGGATAAAAGAACAGAAGCGCAACTAACTGAATTGCTGGGATTTAAGTTTGATGGCAAAGGGGTAGCACGTCTAAGAGAGGCAATACGATCGTTATATTAAACTCTATGCTTGATCACATGCGTCTAAATTATGAAAAATAAAATAGAAATTATATGTCAACAACAATTGAAATAAAATGCACGGAATGTGGATATAGAATAGTATATGCAGAAGACTCCGTGACCGTACAATGCTTTGGGTGCAAACACGAATATGAAAATGACAATAACGTGTTGTTATTATCTGAAAATACTACGACATGGAATCTGGTCCCAAATAACCTGATGAAAGAGATAAATGCATTAGCTGTTAAAACTTCCTGGAAAGAAGCGATAAGCACTTTATGTCCCGAACAATTTTTGCCAATAGTTTATGAAGATGGGAGGGCTGATTGGAAGTTCTTACTTAATCTTGATTCGGGATCGCGTGTGTTAGATTATGGCAGCGGATTGGGTGCAATTAGTATATCATTGGCAAGGGAAGGGGCAAGCGTAATTGCGCTTGACAAAACCCTTGAAAGCTTGAAATTTATAAAAATTAGAAGTGCCCAGGAAGGTTTTAATAATATTATTCCAATATGTTATGATGGTAATCGGCTACCTTTTCCAGATGAGTATTTTGATTTGGTCGTATTAAATGGCGTATTGGAATGGATTGTGAGTGATCAATCATACTGTTCTCAGGAAAGTTCGAAGAGCAATAATAAATATAATCAAGAAGAAGCACATATAAATCTTAATAGGCAGTTGGAATTTCTTAAGGAGTGTTGCCGTGTATTGAAAAGCGATGGATGTGTTTATATCGGCATAGAAAACAGAATAGCTATAAAATATTTCCTGACAGTTCCTGAAGATCACATGGGCATAAGATTTATCAGTTTAGTACCCAGGTATCTGGCTGATAAAGTTTGCATAATGAAAACGGGAAGGCCTTATTTAGCAAAAATTCATACTAAAATGGGCTATAAAACACTTCTGAATAAAACAGGTTTTAGAAACGCTTCATTTTTTATGCCTATACAGGATTACAGGATATTCCACAATCTCGTTCCCTCAGATAATAGATCAATACAAAAGCATTTTATTGAAAGTTATAAAGGAGTGTCAAAATGGAATATTTTCTATAATATCTTGTACAAACTTAATATCTTAGGCCTTTTTATTAACTCTTATTCAATTTTTGCTTTTAAAAGCGATATTGCTTTGGGAAGAATTTTTCATCCAATTATAAATAAGTTAGGAATTAGTAAAGACAATGTAAGGCTTTATCTTAAAGGGCGTTATGCATATAGATCAAGCATCTCGGCAGTAATGTTTCATAAAGACAAAGTTAGAAAACCCATTTACATAAAAATGAATAAAGACCCGCGTGATAGTTTGAATATAGAAAAAGAATATAAGGTGCTATTAAGAGCAGGTGTAATCTGTAAAAATAATCCGAAGGGTAAGGTATTAAAGACTGAAATATATGAACTTAATAGAGGAAGAAAAGCCTTAGTTCAGAGAGCTCTCATGGGGGAAAATCTTGCAAATGATTTTTTGAGCCTTAACTATGCCAGGCAACTTCGTACTGCAACACTGTGGTTGCCAGAGCTTGCTGAATGGTTGTCTGATTTTCATCTTAAGTCAACTAAATTACTTAAAGTGAATGAGAATAGGGTCACAAAAATATTTTCTGATAGACTAGACATGGCTAAAGAAGTTGACAGAACTATTGGCTCTAATATGTACGCTTCTATTGATAAAATAATAAATAATATTGCAGATTTGAACATTTCTCTTCCAATAGGGCTTATCCATGGAGATTTTTCTCCTATTAATGTTCTTGTTGAACGTAACGATCTATATTACATCGTAGATTGGGAAGACGCTAACCCGGTAGATTGCGGGCTTGACGATATTTGCAATTTATTCTTTAGCTTTGGAGTGAGACTTAGAGAAAGGAATTTTCAAAACAGATTCATAACAATTAGTTTCCTTTATGAATTTATAAGAGTAATATATCGCAAGCTTAATAGTAAAGGTGCAAAAGAAGGGAATATGCAGGATATAGCGGATTATACGTTCTATACTGACACAGAACTGTTAACAATTATGAAACGAGCATGGGAATGTTACTCGGAAAAAATTGCTTTAAAAAAAGAGGTGATAAACTGGTGGATTCCTCTATACCTGGTGAAGTATGCATCGTTAGAAATAGGCCCATCTCGAAATTCTCTAAACAAATGTGAGAGTTGGGTTAATTTATTTAATAAAATCCAAAAAGACAGATTTGTGCTCTGGCAATAGTTTTGTATGTTAGTGTGATTTCAATTGTTGATAAGTAAAATAGCAAATAAAATATTAGATAAGTACTCAACAAATACCGAAACGGGTAATTATCTATTATATTTACTTATACATCCTGTAAGAATATTATATACTGTCCAATTTTATGCTAAAGCTATAAGAAAAAGATTTCTTTCAAATGCGAACCCTCCAAATTTTTATCCTCAGTATATTCACACTGTTTATAAAGAAATAGAATATTCTAACATCTCCCCTGAAGTCCGTTTTGTTAAAAGTTGTTTTAATTATTCTTCTGAAAAAGCAGAGTTTGATTGTCAAGGTCAAAGATCGATTAATCTTGCTTGTGGAGAATTTAACTATGACAAGCTCCCGGATTGGAATGCTGAATTTGATGATCCGGAACAGACAATGTCGATGCATAGATGGAATTGGCTGCTGACTGAACTCGCCAATCCAAAAAACCCTGACTCTGCTGCCTGGGGGATAGAATTGATAAAAAGCTGGATAGCTGTACAGGCCTCTATAAAGTCAAATCTTGCCTGGGAAAGTTATACAGTGGGTGAACGTATTTGTAATTGTATAATATTTATGTCGTATGTTGGAGAGAAAAACAAAGACTTGTCTAAAAATATTGCATCTCTACGAGATATGACATTGTACCTGTGCAAAAACCTTGAGTATCTCCCGAATGGTGTTGTATCCAATCACATACTGAATAATGGAAGAGCGCTGTATTATTCAGGTCAGTTTTTCAATAATACTGTTCTTGTCGAGCTTTCTTCGGCTATTATTAAGCATGAAATAACTATGATTGTGGATGATGAGGGTTTCATAAGAGAGGGGTCATCTCATTATCAGTTTCTGGTAACAAGATGGGTCCTTGAAATATATGTTCTTGCAAAAGCAGTAAACGATGTCCTTATGTGTGAAATACTTAAAGATCGTCTCTCCAAAATGATTATGGCATGCTGGTTCCTCCTTGTCTATAACGAGAGAGAGTGTGACTGGTCATTTCCCTTAATTGGTGATGTAGCACCTGATTTCATACCTGATTGGCTTGTGTGTTTACCATGGTCGATGCCGGCAATTGATTTATATAAGCCGGAAACTCTTCCGAGTCTTCCCTTAAAATCAGGTTGGTCTAAC
>Ga0187827_10007008_pt1 | contig 12671 bp, 15 predicted proteins | sample ETNtaG_39_FD_167969 | JGI IMG/M metagenome (GOLD analysis project Ga0187827, IMG submission 167969) | Marine microbial and viral communities from oxygen minimum zone, Eastern Pacific Ocean - ETNP2014_SV_150_PacBio MetaG (Illumina Assembly) | ecosystem: Environmental > Aquatic > Marine > Hypoxic... | reverse complement strand
CTTATTATGTCGTGGAAAGTTTAAAAGAATCGCAAAGCTTGCGAACAATTGCACACCCTCCGTAAACGCGCTGCAAATCGCAACTGTCTTGGCGATGTTGTGAAGTGAATCCGATTTGCACCCTTGTAAGTAATCGTATTTATCTCTCATGGCCTTGATCTTTAAAAATTCCGAGTATTCTGTTTCAGGTAAACCCACTGTATCTAACAGGTGAGCGTATGCCGCCATGTGCACTGTTTCCATAGCTGAAAAAACAGAAAGCATCATCTTTACTTCTGTGGGTTTGAAAACATTCATACAATGTCCCATATAGTAATTATTAACTTCAACATCTGCTTGAGTAAAAAACCTAAAAATTTGCATAAGTAAGTTTTTTTCTGCTGGGGTTATATTCTTCTGCCAATCCCTAACATCATCAGCCATGGGAACTTCTTCTGGCAGCCAGTGTATACGTTGCTGTGTTAACCATGCATCATAACACCAAGGATATCTGAATGGTTTATAAACAGGATCACCTTTAAGAAGACCTTTTTTTTTCATGACAATATTATTTTTTTGTATAACGAATCACTTCGCTTAATCTTAAATGATCGACAACTAATTATCATTGATCTTGCTCAAAAAGAATATTTATTGACGTTCGTTAATTCTTTTTTAAAAACATGCTCTTTAACATATATTTTTTTAGCATCATTAAATCCGCGCATATATGCCTCGGCACAACCTTTTGGGCTTCTGAAACCTTGTTTTTTATAAAGTATCATCATTGATGCTAACGTTGGTGCTCTAATTTTTTTTGACTTTCTTTTCATTACCCTCCCTACTGTCGATCATCAAGTTCATTTGTTAAATTTGACTAATTAACTCTTTAGCAATCTTTTTGGATTTTCCAGAATATTTAACCTTGGCGATAGAATCCATGTTGGAAAGATCATTTCCTACAATCACAAAACCAATCATTCCCATACTTTTATGAGGTGTACACCAGTAGGCATAAATTCCGGGAATAGTAAATTTGTATTCGGTATCCTTGCTCAATTTAGACTTAAATTTACCAACACCTTCTGGTACTCCGCCTTTAATAAACTCAATATTATGACCAGGATCTGTAGATTTCCAAAAAATTGTATCTCCTAAATCAACTTTCACAATCTTCTGTGAAAACACCATATATTCATTATCAAGTTTATTGAGCATCTCAATAGTTATATCGGCCGCATAAGACAAGCTTGTCCATAGTGTAATTGTTAGTATCAAGAGGTATCGCTTCAAATCAATCTCCTTGTTTGGTTTATTTAAATTTCAATGTTAACTTAATTAGAATAAAACAAAATAAAAAAAAATTATTGATTAAGATCAAGTAATAAACTGTTTGATTTGAATCACAGATGCCCATCTCACTTGAAACGGATGAGCTTAGTTTATCGTGAGATGGGCTCGCTTAAACGTAGGGATTCTTTCTCTACAAAATTAATAGTATTCATATAAATTTTTAATTGTTTGATTTGTATCAAATTATTTACAAATTAATGCTAATTCATTCTTATTGCTGATAAAAAGCTTTTTAGCGCTAATAACTTTAATAATATTAGAGGTTTTTAATTTGGTGATTTCTCGACTAACAGTCTCAAGCGTTAATCCCAAATAATCCGCGATATCTTGTCTCGTCATTGGTAAACTTATAGGATTATCCTGCCATCCAATTCGAGCTCTTTGATTTGAAATATTTAAAATAAACTTAGCCATACGTTCATTAGCATTCATTTTACCTAGTACACCTATTCTATCTTGGGCAAGTGTTAATTCATATGAAATCATATGCAGCAATTCTTTTACTATGTTCGTATTTTTTTCAAGATATTTATCCAATATTTCCTGTTTAAATACACAGAGCTTTATATCTCCTATAGCTTCAGCTGAATAATTGTATTTTCCTAATCTATACGATCCAAAAAAGTCTCCGGGATAAAGAAACCCAATTATTTGAATTCTTCCATCAGATAACAGATGGTAAATTTTTACATTGCCCTCTGTAATATTATATAGATTTGTAGAAGTCTCTTGTTGTAAAAATATATTTTCTTTATTTTTATAAATTTTTTCTGTTGAAATTTCTGAGAAAATTTTAAGCTGCCCATCTTTTAAACATCGGCAGAATGAGTAAGATCGGATTTTACATATACTACATCTCGTAATACCTAACCCACTCGCAAGTCGTGAAGTATCTAAGCTCATGGGAAAAAGCATAACATAGATCAAATCATATTACATTTGATATAAGTCAACCCATCTGCGGCCAATAATGCTTATATATCGACTAATGGCAAAATTGGGTATAAATATTATGCCTCATTATGGAGGTTTAGAAGTAATTGAATATCAAGATCCTGACATTCGACCTCTTTTAGGATTATTAAATCAAGAATTTCCCAATTGGTCCTCAAGCAAAATTAAATCCTATATGAATTTAGTGACTTCAAAAGCAAATGCAATTTCTGGTGTTTTAGTTGCAAAAAATCAAGCTGAATATTATGTCGGAATACTTATTTATACATTTCAGCAAATTGATTCCAGCAAAATAGACAATTCTTGTAGTAATGGAAACAAAAAGAACGCAAGCAATATATTTGTTGTTGAAAACCTAATCGCTTCTAGTCTTATATTACAAAGTCGAGTTTTTTTGTCTCTAGTAGAATCTGGAATAGAAATAGCTAAAAATCATATGTGTGATTATATTGAATTGCCAAAATTTGATACTGAAAGTTATGACCTATTAAAAGAAAAATATAAAAATCAGATAACAGATTATAAAGATTTTAGAACCTATCTTAAACTTAACAAATCATTAGAAAAGCATTTATAAATTTTAAAATTAAATTTATTTTAAATTTTAAAAGATTCGCCGCAACCACATCTTTCGGTTTCGTTTGGGTTTTTAAATACAAATGTTGAAGACATCTCTCCTTTTATGTAATCCATTTCAGTTCCGAGAAGATACATTATTGCCTTTGGATCAATTAGAACTTTTACACCTTTAGCTTCAATTATTTCGTCATTTGGATTAACTTTTTTTGCATATTCTATAACATAAGACATGCCCGCACATCCCCCGGATTCAACGCCAACCCTTACACCAACAATTGGCTCCTTTGCACTAGCTATAATTTCTTTCACCCGATTTGTAGCGCTATTACTTAATGTTATAACCTGCTTGCTCATAAATTTAATTCTAATTTAGCAGATTCTGACATTTTATCTTTATCCCAGGGTGGTTCCCAAACCAAGTTTAGCTTAACATCAGAAACACCTTCCATTTTCATTATATTCTCCTTAACCTGATTTGGTAAACTTTCTGCCACTGGACAATTCGGCGATGTTAAAGTCATATCAATGTTAACATTTTTTTTTTTATCAATTTCTATTTTGTAAATTAAACCCAGTTCATAGATATTCACCGGAATTTCTGGATCATATATTTTTTTAATTTCTTCAATAATTTTATTTTTTATATCACTCATCAATCAATAACTTCTGTATTTACTTCTTCTTTTTTTTCTTCCATCGCTGAAACTAAAGTATGCCATGCTAAAGTAGCACACTTTACTCTCATTGGAAATCGCTTTACTCCTGACAACGACATAACTTTTATTTTTTGCTCTTCATCTAAATGGTTTGATTGTAGTTCTGAAGTATTTTTTATCATATCTAAGAAGGCATTTATGATTTCTTTTGCTTCTTCAAACGATTTTCCTTTAACTAACTCCGTCATTATGGAAGCTGAAGCTAAAGAAATGGCACACCCTTCAGCTTCGAAAGTTAACCTCTCAACTTTTTTTCTACTATCCAATTTTAAGTAAACGTGAACTTTATCTCCACACAGAGGATTGTATCCTTTTGCCTCATGACTATACCCCTCACATTTTCCTAAGTTTCTGGGACTTTTTCCATGCTCTAAAATTATATCTTGATATAATTGTTTTAAATCCATTATTTTAAATCAAATATTTTTCTACAATTTTCAATTGCCTTGCAGAGTGCGTCAATATCATCTTTTGTGTTATAAACACCGATAGAAGCTCTTGCTGTTGCAGTTAAATTCAATTTTTCATGTAAAATCTGACAGCAATGATGACCTGCTCTAATGGCAACGCCATCTTCATCTAAAATTGTAGCAATATCGTGAGGATGAATTCCCTTTATTGTAAAAGCAATCACTCCAGCTTTATTTTTTGGATTTCCAATTATTTTTACAGAATTAATTTTTCTAAGTTTTTCCAAAGCATAATTGGTAATTTCTTTTTCATGCTTCATTAAATTGTCTTTTCCAATTGATTGCATAAATTTTATTGACTCATTGAAGGTTATTACTTCTGCAGTAGGCATAGTTCCAGCTTCATATTTTTCAGGAAGCTGAGCATAAATAATTTTATCTTTTTTTACTTCACTAATCATGGCTCCTCCGCCTATATATGGAGGTAATCTTTCTAGCCATTTTTTTTTTGCATACAAAATACCAACTCCAGTTGGTCCATAAACTTTATGAGCAGAAAAAACATAAAAATCACAGTTTAAATCTGTCACATCAACTTTAATATGAGGAACGCTTTGACATCCATCTACTAATACAGGAACATTTTTTTTGTGTGCAATTTCTACAATTTCTTTGATTGGAACAATTGCGCCAGTTACGTTTGATAAGTGAGTAACAGCAACAATCTTTGTTTTGGAAGTAATTAATTCTTTTAATTTATCAATTATAATATCACCGTCTTCATTTATTGGTGCAAATTTTATAATTGCTTTTCTGGTTTCTCTTAAAAAATGCCAAGGAACATAATTTGAATGATGCTCTAATTCAGTAATTATAATTTCGTCACCTTTTTCAATATTTTGTTGGCCAAATGTTGTGGCAACCAAATTTATGGCTTCAGTTGCGTTTTTAGTAAAAATAATTTCTTCTTTAAACTTAGCGTTTATAAAATTTTTTACACTTATTCTTGTTTCTTCAAATTTATTTGTAGCGCTGACAGCTAATGAATGAATGCTTCTTCCTATGTTAGAAAATTCATTTTTATAAAAATCGTTCAATCTATTTATTACGCACATCGGTTTTTGTGACGAATTGGAACTATCTAAATAAACCAATGGCTTGCCATTTATCTTCTTAGAGAAAATTGGGAATTGAGATTTAATTTCATTAATGTTCATTGATTTGTTTCTCAAACATAGATTCGACAAATTTTTTAATTTTCGAATTTTTAATAAATTCAATTACATCACTTAAAAAACCTTTTATTAAAAGCTTTGTTGAATCTTCGCGATTTAAACCTCTTGTCATTAAGTAATGCAAAGAGTCATGATCAATGTTTCCAGAGGTTGAACCGTGTGAACATTTAACGTCATCAGCATAAATTTCTAATTCTGGTTTTGAATTAAATTCAGTATTATCATCTAATAATAAAGCCTTGCTTAATTGATAGGCGTCAGTTTTCTGAGCAATGTCTTTAACATAAATTTTACCTTGATAAACACCTTTGCTATTCGAACTTAATACATTCTTAACTTTTTGATTACTTTTACAATTTGGGGCTAAATGATTAATAAGAGTTTTTATTTCTTGATGTTCATTTTCTTTTAAAAATAATGCTGATAATATGTTACATCTACTATTTTCTTCTACAAGATCACATTCGATATCTAATTTATTAAATTTAAGGCCTGATGAAAAAATTAAATTCAAATATTCTGAATTTAAAGATAATTTATTTTTTAAAAATTTATAGAAAAAACCATCGCTTTTGTTATTTTGTATAAATAAACTTTTAAGCTTAGAATTTTTTTCTAGAATTATACTTTCATAAACATTGTTTATAAACTTAGATTTAGATTCATTGATAGTATATTCAATAATATGAAGTTCCGATTTTTCATTAATTTTAATTTTGTTTTTATTATTTAAAATTTTATTTTTTATATCTTTCGTAAATAAATTATAAATAACTAAAACTTTATTAAATTTATAGCCTTTATCTATTTCTAATGAATAACCATTCTCAGCTAAAGCATGATTTAAGCATACCAGGGGATTTTTGCTTATTTTATAGTCAATACTTTTATCATATGGATTTAATGTAATTTTATTTTTATCTTCATGATCAAAATTACTGGAATGTAAATTGCCATTTAAAAGTAAAATATAATTATGTTCAAAATCCCTAAGCAAATCTATTTTTTTAATATTAGATGACACTTTTTTTATATCCAACTCTTTAAAATTTTTATCTACAATGTCTTTAAAATCTGAAAATTTCCAATCTTCAAGTCTTTTATTAGGAAAGCCAGTAGTTTTAAAAAATTCTAAATTTTTAATTCTAAAACTTTTTTCTTTGGTAGTTATTTTTTTTATTTTATCAATTTGGGTAGATTTTATTTCAAAATTCTGCATTATGTTTATTTAGTTTTTTGTAACCAGTTTTTTCTAACTCTTCTGCTAACTCACCACATCCTGTTTTGATGATTTTTCCATCAGATAACACGTGAACAAAATCAGGTTTAATATGATCGAGTAATCTTTGGTAATGGGTTATTACTAAAAAAGATTTTTCATTATTTCTTGATGAATTCACACCTTTAGCGATAATTTTTAAAGCATCAATATCTAAACCAGAATCGGTTTCATCTAAGATTGAAAGATTTGGATCCAAAATCTTCATTTGCAAAATTTCATTTTTTTTCTTTTCTCCTCCAGAAAAACCAACATTTAATTGTCTTGATAATATTTTCTCGTCTATTCCTAGTTCAGAAGATTTTTCTTTAACTAATTTGAGAAATGCTAAAGTATCTAACTCCTCTTCTCCTTTCGACTTTCTAATTGAATTTAGTGATGTTTTTAAAAAGTTATTCGTATTAACACCAGGTATTTCTAAAGGATATTGAAAAGCTAGAAAAATTCCTTTTTGTGCTCTTTCATCAACAGAAATATTGTTTAAACTTTTACCTCTATAATTCACTTCACCAGAAATTTCATAACCATTTTTGCCCGACAAAACATTTGCTAAAGTGCTTTTTCCAGAACCATTGGGTCCCATAATTGCATGTAATTCTCCACGTTTAATGGTTAAATTTACACCTTTTAGAATTGTTTTTTTATTAATTGAAGCTTGTAAATTTTTAATTTCTAACATTATCCCACACTTCCTTCTAAGCTGATACCTACAAGTTTTTGAGCTTCAACAGCAAATTCCATAGGCAATTGCTGTAACACCTCTTTGCAAAAACCATTGACTATTAAACCTACCGCCTCTTCTTGATTTAGGCCCCTTTGGTTACAATAGTATAATTGCTCTTCATTTATTTTAGATGTTGTAGCTTCATGCTCAACAATTGAAGAAAAGTTTTTATTTTTTATGTAGGGCACTGTGTGGGCGCCACATTTATTACCCATTAACAATGAATCACATTGAGTATAATTCCTTGAATTTAGTGCTTTTTTATTAATATCAACTAAGCCCCTATAAGTATTGTCTGCATTACCCGCCGATATCCCTTTTGATATAATTTTACTCTTCGTATTTTTTCCAAGATGAATCATTTTAGTTCCGGTATCAGCTTTTTGATAATTATTAGTAATAGCAATAGAATAAAACTCACCTATAGAATTATCTCCTTGCAAAATACAACTTGGATATTTCCATGTGATTGCGGATCCTGTTTCTACTTGTGTCCAAGATATTTTAGAATTTTTTCCTCTGCAGGCACCTCTTTTTGTCACAAAATTATAAATACCACCTTTTCCATCTTTATCTCCGGGATACCAATTTTGAACAGTTGAATATTTTATTTCAGCATTATCTAAAGCTATCAATTCTACGTTAGCTGCATGAAGCTGATTTTCATCACGCATCGGAGCAGTACATCCTTCCAAGTAACTGACATAACTATCTTTATCTGCAATAATTAAAGTTCTTTCAAATTGTCCTGTTTTAGATGCATTTATTCTAAAATAAGTAGAAAGTTCCATAGGACATCTAACTCCTTCGGGAATATAAACAAACGACCCATCGGTAAATACTGCAGAATTAAGTGTTGCAAAATAGTGATCTGTAATTGGAATTACAGAACCTAAATATTTTTTTACCAATTCTGGATGTTTTTGAATTGCTTCTGATACTGAGCAAAAAATAATTCCTTTTTCTGTTAATTTATCCTTAAAAGTTGTTGCTACTGAAACTGAGTCAAAAATTGCATCAACAGCAACCCCGCTAAGTTTTTCTTGTTCTTTTAATGAAATTCCTAATTTTACATACGTTTCTAATAACTTTGGATCAACCTCGTCAAGACTTTTTGGTTTGTCTTTTATGCTTTTGGGAGCAGAATAATAATATAAATCTTGATAATTAATTTTTGGATATTTTGGTTTTTGCCAATTTGGCTCTTTTATATTTTTTAATCTATAAAAAGCTCTAAGTCTCCAATCTAACATCCATTTGGGTTCCTTTTTTATTTTTGATATAAATTTAATGATATCTTCATTAAGTCCTTTTGGTGCCTTAATACTTTCTATATCAGTAGTGAATCCATATTTATATTCTTCCCTTTTCTCTAATCTTTGTTGCTTCATTGGCTTAGTTCTCTTTGTTTATCTTCGCTGGCTCCATAAACAATATCTTTTAAAGTATTTTTTTCAAAAAAATTATTTATGTGAATTTCAAGATCAGTCCATAAATTATGGGTCATACATTTGGTTGATTTTCCCTGACATCCTTTTTTTGAATCTTTTATACAGCCAATGGTTTTAACTGTTTCATCAACAGCTTTAATAACACTTGATAAAGTAATTTCTGCTGGAGATTTGGATAATATATATCCACCTGAAGGTCCTCTAGAACTTTTAACTAAATTGTTTTTTTTTAACTTCAAAAAAATTTGCTCTAGAAAAGATATTGATATTCCTTGTCTTAATGAAATTTCGGTAAGATTTATTGGTTTTTTAGCGTTATTTTTTGCTAAGTCAGCCATTGCCATCACAGCGTATCTTCCCTTGCTAGTTAGTTTCATATTAAATAAGCACCATTTTATTTGGTTTATTTAAGTATTCCTACTAAAATAGTCAAGTATAGAAATAAATAAAATAGCCAGGCCTTAAACATGCTATAAAACTGCACTTTTGTTGATAGTAGTTATCACTACCAAATAAATAATTATGAGTATGGAAAGTAAAGAAATATTTATTCCCGGCCCTTGTGGAAGAATTCAAGCAAAATATTACAAAAATAATCTACCGGAAGCTCCTGTAGCTTTAGTTTTACAACCTCATCCACAATATGGAGGAACGATGAATAATAGAATAGTTTACGAAACTTACAATTGTTTTTATAAGAACAAATTTTCGGTAATTAGAATAAATTTTAGAGGTGTAGAAAAAAGTGACGGAGTATTTGATAATGGACAAGGTGAACTTTCTGATGCCGCTGCAGCATTGGATTGGATAGAAAAAGAAAACCCAGGATATAAGCAATGTTGGGTCTCTGGTTTTTCGTTTGGAGCATTAATTTGTATGCAATTAATAATGAGAAGACCTGAGGTAAATAAATTTATCGCAATATCGCCACAACCCAACGTATACGATTTTACCTTTTTAGCTCCATGTCCCATTTCAGGACTAATAATTTATGGAAAAAATGACGAACTTGTCCAAGTTGATAGTATAATTAATTTGAAAAAAAGATTAAATATGCAAAAAAATATCAATGTAAAATTTGATTCAATTCCTAATGCTAATCATTTTTTTAAAGATAAAGAAAAAATATTAGGTAATTCAATAGGAGAATACATAAAAGATAAAGTTACTATAATTTAGCTTTTAACAATTACTCCACCAGTACAAGGCTTACTTGCTCCAGTAGTTGAAGGAAAAGAAATTGGCAATTTAAGATAAGATCTTATAGCAAGATAAGCAAAAGCTTGCGACTCTATGAAATCCCCATCTAATCCGTAATCATCAATTAACAATATTGGAATTTTTATTTTTTTCCTTATACTTTTTATCAAAAATTTATTTTTCCTTCCACCCCCTGTTATTACAATACTTTTTGCTCCAGTAAGAATATTTCTGAGCCTAGTTGTTAAAATTTCTGATGTGTATTCAATTAAAGTTGCAGCTCCATCTTCTAAAGATAATCCCTGCACGAAGGATAAATCAAAATCTCTTACATCGTAAGATTTTGGTCGATCATTACTTGAATTAATTTGTGGATAATTTTCTAAAGCGGAATTTAAAACTATTTTATTAATTTTTCCTGATCTTGCTATCTTCCCATCTTGATCATACCTTTTTTTTGAATTAAGTCTTATCCATTGATCAATTAGGCAATTACCTGGACCAACATCCCAAGCTCGCATGTTATTAAGATGGTCTATATGAGTCAAATTGGCTACACCACCTATATTTAAAAATGTCAAAGGTATTTTAAATTTGTACTTATAAACTAAAAGCTTATGAAAAATCGCTGTTAAGGGAGCTCCCTGCCCATCATTTTTTAAATCATTTTGTCTAAAATCATAAATGACAGTTTTCTTTGTTAACTGCGATAGCAATTTTCCATCACCCAATTGTTTGGAAATCTTTTCTTTAGCGTTGTGATAAATAGTTTGTCCATGAAATCCTATAAAATCAATATTTGATTTAAATTCTTTAATAATTTTATTAACTGCCTTGGCATGAAATATGGTGATTTCTTTTTCGAGAGAATCTGTTTCTCTTGATAAATTTTTTAAATCTATAGAAGTATTTATTTTGTTTTTTAAAATGTGAATATTTTCATAAATTTCTTGGCTATATTTAAAATATTTGTCTAAAATTACTTTATATTCAATATCACCATCTGATTGAACAATTGATGAATCGACACCATCACCAGATGTTCCACTCATTAGGCCTAAACTATAATAGGATTTGCTCATAAATTATATTTAATTTAAAAGGAATCTTGTATATTACAATTTTAAAGAAGCTCAAAAATTCATGCAAGAAACATTTTTAACCGAGTTCGAAAAAAGGGGTTATTTTAGTCAATGTACTGATCGTTCCGGCTTAAGTGAGCTAATAATGTCCAAGACCAAAATTAAAGCTTATATTGGCTTTGATTGTACCGCACCAAGCCTACATGTCGGGAGCTTGATGCAAATCATGTGCCTACGTCTTCTTCAAAAATACGGACATCAGCCAATAATATTAGTTGGTGGAGGAACAACATTAATAGGTGATCCTTCCGGTAAAGAAGAAACTAGAAAAATTCTTAGTAAAAAAGAGATAGATAAAAACATAAAAAGTATTGAAGATGTGTTTAAAATTTTTTTAAAATCAAAAAATTCAAAGACGAAACCTATTTTTGTAAATAATTATTCTTGGTTAAGTAAATTAAACTATATAAATTTTTTAAGGGAAATTGGTAAACATTTTACCATAAACAAAATGTTAGCCTTTGATAGTGTTAAACTGCGTTTAAAAAGAGAACAATCTTTAAGTTACATGGAGTTTAATTATATGATGCTTCAAGCATATGATTTTTATGAACTTAATAAAAGATACAAATGTATTTTGCAAATAGGTGGCTCTGATCAGTGGGGAAATATAATTAACGGAACCGATTTAATTAAGAGAAAAGAAAATAAACTTGCCTATGGATTAACAACTCCGTTACTTACACTTTCCTCTGGTGCAAAAATGGGAAAAACAGAAAAAGGGGCCATTTGGTTGAATAAAAAAATGCTTTCACCGTACAATTATTGGCAATTTTGGCGAAATACTGACGATAAAGATGTAATAAATTTTTTAAAACTTTTTACAGATATAGATCTTGAACAAATTGGAAGTTTAAAAAATAGCAATCAAGATATTAACAAACTTAAAGTTTTGCTAGCCAATGAGACAACAGCTATGTTACATGGATCTAAAATAGCTAAAGATTCAGAGTTAACAGCACAAAAAACTTTCGGTGATAAATCCATAGGAAAAAATTTACCAATAATAAAAATAAAAAAAAATATCACATTAAGTGGCATAAATATATTAGACCTAGTACTTCAAACAAAGTTAGGTAATTCTAAAAGTGAAGTCAGAAGAATGATTAAAAGTAGTGGTTTAAGAATTAATAACGAAGTTGTAACTGATGAAACAAAAATAATTGATCAAAGTAACTTTGATAAAAACAATAACATGAAAGTTTCTCATGGAAAAAAGCAACACGTAATTGTAAAAATTATTTAATTTCTTCCTTTCTTTCCTTTTTCATTTTTTCTACAGCTCTTACAATGAATCTTGGAGTTAAAGTTTTAATCGGATTTACAGTTGTTTTAATATTTTTCGGTGGACCTTTCATTTTGAAACTTACACCAACAACACCTTCTCCCGTTTTTTTCCCAACCAAAATATCACCTACCACTGGGATAGAAGCAATTATTGAATTAAGTTTGGTCGCTGGTACCAAAGTTCCACGCAAGCTAACGATTTCTCCTTTATTTACATATCCTTCTAATAAAATTGATACTGCTGGACCTATTGCCAAAGCATCTTCAATATTTAAAACGTTACCTTTAGAATTTGATTTCATTTCAAAGGATTCGAAACGTATCCCTTCTCCACTAAGTGTATCTGCAATGCCCTGTAAAGA
>Ga0187827_10007006_pt1 | contig 12674 bp, 10 predicted proteins | sample ETNtaG_39_FD_167969 | JGI IMG/M metagenome (GOLD analysis project Ga0187827, IMG submission 167969) | Marine microbial and viral communities from oxygen minimum zone, Eastern Pacific Ocean - ETNP2014_SV_150_PacBio MetaG (Illumina Assembly) | ecosystem: Environmental > Aquatic > Marine > Hypoxic... | reverse complement strand
CGGAGGCGAAATGGTTTCCCCATCCGGCGACCGCCACGACAACAGCTGTGTGATCTGTCTGCCGAACGAGATGGGCCACATTCCACCCTGATGAGCGGATTGCATGATGATATCAAGCCGGGGGGGAGACGGTTTTAAATTCTGCTCATTCTGGAGCCACACCGACAGCCAGCTCGCCAACAGCTCTCGAGCGTTCACTCTGTACCAATTGCTCCTGGGCTTCCTGAAGCATTTGATACAAACAGGCATTCCCAAGGGCTACAGCCAACTGGTTTTCCAGCGTTTGGCGTAATTCAAAATCCTGCTTGTTAAACGAATTAACCTAAGGGTTTTTTATATTGACCACACCTAGGATGGGGGTATTGACCTTGATGGGGACAAGCATTGCAGAATTCATAAGATTGACCTCTCGGTTGGGGGATCGAAAGCTACCCGCCAGGAGGTTATTTTAAAAATATCATTTTTTCGGATACACCCGTCTGTGAACCGGATGTATTATTTACAACCAGTCTGTAGAAATAAATACCGCTCGATACGGTTCGGCCGGATTGATCTGTCCCGTCCCATGAAGTGGTAAATGTGCCGACGGGCCTTGTAACGTCTAAAAGCCTGCGGACTTCCTTACCAAGGATATTATATAACGTGAGCACAACCCGACCACTTTGGGGAATTTCATATTTAATGGTGACAAAGGTGTCGGAATTCAAGGAAAAAGGATTAGGAAAACTCGCCAGCGCAGGCCGGGTGATCTGGTTCGGTTGGGTCAGTTTGGAGTCATAAGAAACCGTGTATTGGTAATTAAAGTTGGAACCGGACCGATTTAATGAAGCAACGACAAGGACAATCGCGTCAAAATCACCCCAGTCGAATATATCCACCGTTCCTTTCTGAGAAACAACAGGCACGCTGATGATCGTATCCGGTCCCGTGATGCTGGTCGCCACAACCGAGACCCCCCATTCCCCTGTAAGACCGGTAAAATCTATATGCAAACCACCGGGAAGGGAGGCGTCAGGCGTAAATACCAGATAATTGGCCCCTAAATACGACGGCAGTTTTGAGGTAGCGGCAGTCGGCCCCGAAAAAGGATAACCATCCGTCGTATCGGTAGGGGTCACGAGTGGGAACAAGGCGCCCTCTTCATAAGCCAGTGTTGAATTTGCCCGGATATTTGTAAATACATTCCACGTCGTAAACTCCTGGAAGGCGGCCTTCAAGCTGCTGCCGATCGTTTGCAAACTCTGCTCCATCGCATCCACACTCTGAACCGTCTCTGCCCTTTCCCATATAGCCCGGATCAGGCCGGCACTGAAACGTTCTGTTAAAAATTGAGGCCATAACACCCCAGAAAATTCATGTTGACCGTTAGCCACGTCAAGAGATACCCAGGGCTGCGTCAGAAAACCGCTGAAACCGATTAGATAGGTCAGGTAATCGTTGACCGCATCAAAAACCTGCTCTTCCATCCAGGTCGCAGACTGCTCAAACCAGTATATGTCTTCTCTGAAGTCGTAACCGAACTGTACGCCGTGGAAAAATTCATGCGCTGCCGTCGCCCGCAACAAGTCGAGTGCTTCTGACAGTGTACTTTTGACGCCGACGAAATCATTATCGACCACAATATATGAGGGGAGCTGAAAACCGCTGGTCACGATTTCAGGGGCGGTATAACCGGCAATGCCGGATCCTATGTCCTCGATATATACGTCATATCGATTATCTCCACCATCGTCCAATCCGGCTGAAACGTATTGGGCGTGGAAGTCAAAATCGATGGGAGGAGGACGGTAACCTAAGGTATCTATCACCGTACGCCAGGAATGATCGAAAAAATCAGCGCATTGCTCAACCCAGTCCGGTACCCCGCTGTTATCTGCGTCAACGGGATCCGACCGCCCGGAACCCGGCCGGTCACTGGTGGTCGTGACATACCATATTTTGAAATGGCCGCCAGGACTGTTGTAAAAAGTCGGTGTCGTCGTATAGGTGTGTCCGTAGCCGCCGGTACGTCCGGCCTCTCCGGGCACGGATGGACGGGTGAGGCGGATTCCATCCGACTGGTGGCTAGCAAGTCCCAGTCCTTCGGTTGATTGAAAAGAAGAAAGCAGACTCGTCGTGCCACAGCGACTGGACGTGATGGATTGACCAAATGAAATCGAAGTCTGGTAAAACAGAAGAATAGACAACAGAAGGATGATTCTGGCATGTAAAGGGGTCAGGACATAAGACGGCCCCATAAATAAATACTCCTCTCCCTTACTACCTGCACATTATACAGATTAGTCTGAATAGGTCATGAAAATGTCATCCTCGCAGATAGTAAACGGGGATCCATTCATATTATGATACCTGGTTATATGACGTTTTGCGGCACAGTAGAATATGATCAGGACAACCCTTTGTCAACCTCGTTTTCAAGATAGCAGCACACAGATTTCAGGTTGACGAAAAAGAAACCTCTGAATACATTTAGAACGACTTCTCTCATCACTCGTTCCATATTTAACTAAACTTCCGCAGGTAGCAGCGAACCATCAGGCTGTTGAACTTCAGCGCAACACGCGACATCCAGACAGGAGGTAATATGCTCATCACGGGCATCGAGACAAAAATCATTACGGCGACCATCAACCCGGACATCATGATCATCTCTTCTCTCGGGTCTCATCGGCTTTCCAGATATGTGCTGATCTCCATACATACCGACGAGGGGATCACCGGTATCGGTGAAGCCACCGTCATGCCGGGATGGAGTGGAGAAGTGCCGGAGGGGACCTGCGTTTTGATAGAACGGTATTTCCTACCGGAACTGGTGGGCCAAAGTCCGTTCGATATTGAAAAGTTGATGCTGCGTCTCGATAAAGTGGCGGCAGATAATTGCTTTGCCAAGGCGGCCATCGAGATGGCGCTACTTGATATTCAGGGGAAAAAGCTGGGCGTGCCTGTCTATGATCTGCTTGGTGGCGCCTGTCGTGACAAAGATATTCCGATTAAGTTCGTCGTAGCAGCTACCGAACCGGACATCGCCGTGCGCAATGCCCGGAGAATGGTGGATACGGGCTTTTCAACCATTAAGATCAAAGTGGGAAGAGGCCATCCGGATGCAGACGTGGAACGGGTGCATCGGGTACGAGAATTCCTGGGCGAAAAGATCGATTTGACGGTAGACGCCAACGGCGGCTGGTCGGTCACGGATGCGGTCCAGACGATCCGCCGGCTGGAACCCTATAACCTAATCATGGTCGAGCAGCCGGTCCACAGGAAAGATATCCGTGGGATGGCCAGGGTCCGGGCGGAGACGAGGATTCCCATTATGGCTGATGAAAGCGTGTTTTCCATCATGGACGCCATGGAAGTTATACGGCAGGATGCGGCGGACATTATCAGCGTATATCCCGGGAAAAATGGCGGAATACTCAAATCCCAGCAGATTGCCAAACTGGCTGAAGCCGCAGGCAAACCTTGTCATATAGGAAGCAACCTGGAGCTGGAAATCGGTTCTGCAGCGATGGCGCACCTGGCCGTGGCGACCAATAACATCCAATCAGAACGATATCCTGCGGATATCATCGGCCCCTTGTACCATCAGGAACGGATAACAGCAGAACCGGCCGCAATCCACGGTGGTATCGCCAGCGTACCTGATGGACCGGGTCTGGGTATCGAAATAGATGAGGGACGGGTTGAGCAGATGGCTAATATGAAACTTTAGAGCCTGTTTTAAAATGCCTCTAATAAATCATGTTGAGAAATCGAGACAGGGCTATCTTCGCCGAACCGATGAATCCTCCGATAACAGGCGTATTGGCTGGCAGCAGCATAATCAATGCGACAACAACGACCACAATGGCGATGTTGATTAACACGATGCTCTGCCACGAAGGGGTATAAAAGCCACTTGAGTTGGTAGGCGATGGAGATGCCTCAGGTTCAGACGGCATCATGTCCAAAGAAGCAGGCGAGGTGGGCGGCGTTCTGCTTATAGCCTCCGCTTGCGACAATTCCGATTTCAAGAGATTAATATTGATCATAAGGAAAACTCAATCCTGCAGGGCTCCTATCGATCTCCATCCTGTTATCTTTCATTCCCTAAACTATATCTCTGATTTTCAACTGTCAAGATTTCAATAAAAAAGGCCGGCGTTTGCCGGCCTTTTTTGTCTGCCAACTACCTTTACGACCCAGTTATTTACTGGGCTGAGCCTGATCTTTACGCTGATGCTTTTCCGGGATGGGGAACCGGGACTCGTATTTGGTTAAATCTTTTCCTGCAATCAGATCTTCGAGAATATCATCATTTTTATCCCAATGCTGTTCATTAGGATGGATATCCAGGGCGATCCGGCCATCGGGGTTAATCAAATAGGTGACCGGAATGCCGGTAGTTTCGTTGGTCTTTGCGCGGAACTGACGTTCCCAATAGCCCCGAAAATCAAAGAGGGAGGAGGCACTCGTCATATAATAATCAACCACTTCTTTGTTGCGGGTTTCATATTCCGGAAGTTTTTCCGGATGATTTGCAACCGTCTCTTTACTCGGACGCACCAGTTTGGACTTCATGAGCTTCTGCTTAAACTCCTCAAGACCTGGTCCGAATCCTTCGGCAAATTCCTTCGGGTCAAGTGGCTTTTTATCTCGATAAAACCTGTTGACGCCGACAAAGAGAAATTCAATACGGCCTTCATATTTCTTGGCCATAGTCATCAGTAGTTCCGCTTCTTTAATGCAGGGCGGACACCACCAGGACCAGAAATTCACGAACAACGGTTTGCCCCTGTAATCGTTCAAGGTCACCTTCCTGCCGTCCATTGTATACACTTCAAAATTTGGCGCGACCTCACCCATGCCCGTACCGATCTTGTCCTTGCCGTTTTCACCGGCCTGAACCACACCTGTTATACTAATCATCATACCACATAAAATCAGCATACAGAGTAACTTTTTCACATCACATTTCATGGATAACCCTCCTGGTGAAATATATAAAGGTTGTGTCATTTGCAGGGGAAAATCACGTCAAAGTAGTATTATAAACAGTTAAATGGATAATCGCTTCAATCCGTTTCCAGGCAAAAATATCTGTAAAACGTAATTATAGAATACTATGTTGATTATAATTGTCAACTATTATTTGTTCACCGCTCTTTAAAGTTCTCCGAGCGCGTGTTGAAATGCAGTAACTGCTTCAGGAATATCAGGTGCAGATAAGATAGCCGAAATAACGGCCACACCGGTTGCCCCGATCTCCAGGCACGCCTGGACCCGGTCCGGCGTGATCCCGCCAATTGCGAAAACCGGTATCTTAACAGTCTGGGTGACCTCTTTCAAGGTCTCAAGACCCTGAGGAGCACCATATGACGCTTTCGATGGGGTGTAATAGATCGGGCCGAAAGTGATAAAATCCGCACCCGCCTCAGCCGCCTGTCGGGCACGATCTACACTATGCGTGGAACATCCGATAAGGGCGTTTTCAGAAAGACAATGGCGGGCAATTTTCGGAGATATACCGGACTCCGGCAAATGAACCCCGGTTGCCTGCAGGGCACAAGCTATATCCGCCCGATCATTGATCAGTATGGATGGGCGATAGTCGGCCAGGGCCCGTAGCACACCCTGCGCCAGCGTCACAAACTCGTCAGGAAGAAGATCTTTTTCCCTGAGTTGAACGGCCCGCACGCCTGCATGACATGCCTGCCCCAGCGCATCAGCCAGCGACCGCCCCCCACACTGCGTCCGATCGCCGATAAGATAAAGCTTGAAATCAACCATAAAAAACCCGTGTCCTCCCGCCTGCCGCCCTATCCAATTGACTGATGGCATGTGTCCTTCGAACACTCGGCGAGCGCTTCGGGGTTGACCTGTTTTGGTTGTTCAATCACCAAATCACCAAATTCTTTCTGCCCGCCTGCCGTTCTCAGACCACCGAGGAATGAATGACTCCCGTCACCGGGCTCGACGCAGAGGCATACAACTTCATGGGAATGCGTCCTGCTTCGTAAGCCAGTCGACCGGCTTCTACCGCCTGACACATCGCCTTTGCCATCTTGACAGGATCCTGAGCGCCCGCAACACCTGTATTCATCAGCAGGCCGTCACAGCCTAATTCCATGGCTACCGCCGCATCGGACGCCGTACCGACCCCTGCATCAACGATAACCGGGATGTTACTGTGCTCAATGATAATAGCGATGTTGTACGGATTGCGAATCCCGAGCCCTGATCCAATGGGTGCAGCCAACGGCATGACAACGGCGCACCCGATATCTTCCAGCTTCTTGCAGATGATCGGATCATCTATGGTGTAGGGAAGAACGGTGAATCCTTTTTTGACCAGGATACGAGCGGCTTCCAGTGTGGCTTCATTATCAGGGAAGAGCGTTTTTTCATCCCCTATCACTTCAAGTTTGACCATATCGGTTCCCAGCGCCTCACGAGCCAGTTCACAGGTCAATACGGCATCTTCAGCAGTATAGCAACCCGCTGTGTTAGGCAACAACGTATATTTGTCCCGATCGATATAATCGAGTAAAGATCTACCGGAAGTATCGTTTAAATCGATCCGTCGAATAGCCACAGTGACCATCTCCGTACCACTCACTTCAAAAGATTCACGCATCAACTCAAAATCCGGATACTTCCCCGTTCCCAGAATCAACCTGGAATTAAACACCTTATCACCGATTTTTAGCGCCGCCATAATCATCTCCTTTAATGTTGGTACTGCCCACCACTCATAACTCAAAACTCATAATTCGTTTTATCCCCCCGCCACAGCCCTGATGATCTCAACCACATCGCCGTCACTGAGCATCGAAGCGGGATGATTTTTGCGAGGTATGACTGAGGCGTTAACTGCTACGGCAATGCCTTCCGGGGGAAGGCTGAGTTCCTGTAGCAATTCAGCGATACTCATTTCGCGGTTCAATGCGCGAATTTTTCCATTTACGGTTACCGTCATCACTTACACCTCTCTATCTTCGGGCTTATAGTATCGATCCGGTAAGAATGGTTTCACAAGCGAAGGTATGGATTGGTTTTCTATCATATCCGCCATCAAATCACCGGTTATTGGTGCAAGAAGGATACCGTTTCGGTAGTGCCCGGTGGCCAGGTAAAGCCCCTGTACCGCCGTAGGGCCGAGGATAGGCAGACTATCAGAGGTCGTCGGTCGCAGGCCGGACCCGGTGGCCTCAAACGGATAGGAACGTAACGCCGGTGCGAGTCGAAGCGCGCCATGAAACAATTGCAAAATACCTTCAACAGTCACTTCTTTACGGAATCCTGATTCTTCCACCGTGGCGCCGATCAGCAAACGACCATTTGACCGGGGCACCAGATAGGTTTTACTGGAATAAATCGTATGGCGAAAGGGCCAGGCATCACCGGTTTTCACGGACAAAATCTGACCGTGGACGGGGCGTATCGGTGGGCGGACTATCGTGGGGACACCGTCCAAATACGGCGCCCAGCTTCCCGTCGCATTAACGATGTGGCGTGTTTCCCATGACACCGAATCAGTTTGAACACCGATCACTTGAGATTGATCGGTCAGGATTCGTTTTACAGCGGTCCCTTCATGGACAATGCCCCCAAGTTGCCGGATAGCCTGGGTAAGTGCTCTGATGAGGTCTCGATTTTCCACCTGGTGATCGGCCGGATATCTTAAAGCCATCTGCACATGACCTGATAGATTAGGTTCCAATCGCCTGGATGCCTTCGCTGATAAGAGTTCAACCGGCAAACCGGCCTTTTTTTGACGGTTGTATCGAATCTCGAGCTTTTGTTGATCACCGTCACTTAAAGCGGGGAAAATGGTCCCATTGGTGATGTAGTCAATAGCGTATCCTGTTTCTTGCTTTAGAGCAGAAATAAAGGCCGGATAGCCTTCCAGGCTTTTTTGACATAATTCAAAGAAGGCATCCGGCTGATCAAGTTCGCAGTGTGGAGCCAGCATGCCGGCTGCAGCCCAGGATGCTTCCCCACCAATCTGTCCTCGCTCCAGGACCGTGACCCGATGTCCGTTATGACTTAATCGCCAGGCGATGACCAGGCCAATGACGCCACCGCCAATGACCACAATCTCTGATGTGTGTACCACAGGCACTCCATGTACATTCATGTGAAAATAAAAAAGCCGTTTCGAGCTGAAACGGCTTCATTTCGAACCGTTTTCCTACGCTGGCATCGTCCAGGTCAGGTTCTAAGGGTGCAGTTCTCAGGCTCTCGATGAGCCGTCCCTAACGGATTAAATAAGTATAGTAAGAAGAGATCCGGCTGTGCAACAAACTACGCCTGCAGGCCTATACTGTCAAGAAAATACACGCACGAACAGGATCGAATTTACCGATCTGTAGATCTGTCGATCTGGACCTGTCTTACAACAAGCCATAGCGACGCCTGAGCAACCATTCCCCTGTTAGTAGAACAATAAATAAAAATAAAATTGTCGGATGGTTCCAAAGTTGAATATCACGGGTTTGTTGGGTAGAAACAGCAGAAAACGACAGATCGTCGATCAATTGATCCGATTCTTCAACAGAATAAAATTGTCCGCCGGTCATGGCAGATAATTGGGTAAGCAACGGCTGATTCATTTTAGTCTGATCAAATTCAATGGATGCTTCCCCGACAGTGAATCCTCCGGTGTCCGTGCCCAGAGAGATCCCGTTTAAAGTCGCGCTTACACGGGTTGTATATTCACCCGTGGGCAGGTAACGCACGGCGCCTTTATATCTGCCGTTACCCTGCCTGGAGGGCGTCAGGTCGATTTGAAGGATCTGGCCGTCTTCCTGTTTGGCCGAAATAGTGACCGACACGGTAGCGCCATCGACAGGCTGATAATTTTCGTCATATATCTGTCCATTAAAGTTGACCATCTCACCACTGCGATATTGTAGTTTGTCTGAGGCCACCCGAACACGGCGGCTACCGTCTCGAATGGTGATCCAGCGGACCGCGTTATTCCAGAACCGTTCATAGCTGGCATTCGTCCCCCCGGTGCCCCACATCATGAGGTCCCATCGCCACATCTCGTGTGTGGTGACAGCCATGACCTTGCCGAGTCCGTACCGATGGACGGTGATGACCGGGGTATTTTGAGCGCCAACCTGCCAGGTCGGGTGCGTCGCCAGCACGACGGCGCCGGGTTTTGCCGGCCCCACCTGGTTGATGCCCGGTAAGGGCGGTAGTTCCGACCACCGGTGTTCTGAGAGGACCGGGTCATTATGCAGCCTGGTCAGAGGATGCACCCGTCCGTCCGGGGTCAGAAGTGGGTGGAATGGGCTCTCTAACAAACCACGGGCAGTAGAGGGAATACGTACCGGCATGAGATTGCCGATAGGTGTACCGGCATACCCACCGAGATCGAAACTGTGTGGACCGCCAAGGGCAATCAGCCCGCCGCCTTTTTCTTCAACAAATGCTACGATGAAACGAGCCCATTTTTTAAGACGGGCCGCGTCAATACTGCCCAGAATAATCAAGTCATAGGAAAACCATTCCGAGCGGGAAGAAGGTAACACGTCAGAAAAAGTACTGCCGTCAGGACGAAAAATAAGACTCGATACGTTGAGGTTGGTATCTCGTTGCAGGGTACGTTTTAAAAAGGTTAAATCAGGTCGTGGACCGCCTTCTATATATAATATCCGTAGCTTGGTCTTCAATACTTTGATCGAAAATATACGGCGATTGTTCTCTGAAGTCACCTCTCCCTCTTGAACAGGGATATCAACCGAGTACTGATGCACGCCGTCTGTCGTCGGTACCACATGTAAGACCACCGACTGTTCCCGTTCCTGGCCGGTAAGGACAACATATTGGGTGTCGATCGTTTGACCGCCTTCCCTGAGCGTGACGGGAACGCGTACCTGAGCGATGCCCTGGCTTTTCACACTGACCTCGATGGGCACCTTGCTGTCAACGTATGCAATGTCATTGGTCAGATGGTTCGAAATACCGGTGTCATAGACCCCTAACGTGTCACCGATACCAACCGTGTATACGGGTATTCTTAAATCATCCGCTACCCTGAGCGGGTCCCGACCCACCGTGTAATTACCATCGGTGATCAGAATGATGCCGGATAGGCTGTCCAACCGACCCCGGGTCTTTACAAAGTCCAGAGCGGCGCCAATATCCGTACCGCTTTTCTGTAGAGGCAGAGAGTCGAAATCTGAGGAGACGATAGATCTGAGCTGTTCAGAAAACAGGTAGGTTTGTAGATGATACTTTTCGTTGAGATCCTTAAAAACCTCACCGGTTAAAAATTGATCAAGCGCCTCCTGGCGACTACCTGATCCGTCTATGAGACTCATGCTATCGGAGGTATCAACCAGTAAGACCAGATTCGCCGGTTCTGTACGACTGAGTAAAAGCCTTGTTACCGGTTCACAGAGCACAACAAGCAACAGCAGGGCTGCGCCGATACGAATGAGTACGAGCGCCCAACCGACTTTCGAGCCCACCTGCCTGATAAGTTCACGGGATACCCAATAAATAAAACCGATAACGGCAAACGACACCAGGGTGATCCAGACGATAGATTCGGTATTAAGATTCAGAGACATACGTCCATTATCTACCCAACGCCTGATCCAGTGTCGCCTGAGCAATCAGATAATCATACTGAGCAATGACCAGGTTGGACTTGGCCCCGGCCAGGGTCACTTGTGCGTTGAAAACGTCCAGAAGTGTACCGGAACCTACACGATACCGCTCTTCTGCCAGCCTCAAACCTTCTTCGGAGGCTACAATGTTCTCGTTGCTCAATTCGGTGACCAAAATAGACGTTTCCAGATCCAGCAAGGATTGTCTGATGGAAAGTAGCGTGGTGCGTTTGGTTTGATTCAGAGTCTCTTCCGCAATCATACGCTGAGCATGTGAACTCTGAATGTTAGCATAGGTTTGTGTACCGTTAAGTATGGGAAGGCGTACGTTGATACTAAATCCAAGATTCCAGTTGTTGCCGTAGTTACCGTATACATCTCTAAGGTATACACCATTTCGGCTGTACGTCACGCCGGCGCTAACAGTTGGCCACAGGGCGCCTCTGGCCTGTTTGCTCTGAAGATTGGCGGCCTGAATGCCGCCCACATCCCGCTGGATCGACGGGTTCCGCTGGAAAGCCAAACTCGCCGCTTCCTGTAGAGACATGGGGGATATCATGGCCAATGTATTTCCAGCGATAGGATCAACCGGATTAATAGGCGTATGTACATCAACGCCCATGGCGTTGTTTAAATTCGCTTTCGTTTGTGTTACGGCTTTCTGTTGATTTAATAGCGTAATACGAACTTGCCCAAGCTGCGCCCGCGCTTGAAGCACATCGATTTTGGCGACCGAGCCGATCTCATACATGCTCTGGGAACGACGCAATTGCTCTTCACTGAGTTTTACCTGTTCATCGGTTACTTCTTTCAGCCGAATAGCCCTGAGCAAATTATAATATTGCGTTTTAACATTGCTGGCAATCTGGTTCTCGGCATTTGACACATTATGCTTGGAATTGACTTCTAATTGCTTATTTCGGCGAATGCTGTTCCAGTTTTGGCCACCGTTATACAGAGTATAGTTTAAAGCGATATTGTTGGAATAATTGGTCCGGGTTCCGCCTGGCACCTGTCCAATGACTATACCTTCCAGAATTTGATCCCTATCCCCTGACGTGGATCGGTTTGCATTGATGACAGACGCATTGACAGTCGGCAGTATACCGGTATAAGACCCGTAAGTCTGTGCTTGGGCCACCTCCACCTGGCTCTCAGCAATTAATATCTGTGGATTTCTTTCCCGCGCAATTTGAAGACATTGATCTAAGGTTAACGTCTGCCCAGCAGGCTGAGCAGGCTGCTGGTGCTGTCGATCCTGAGCGGTCGTCGATCCCACTGAGACCAGCAAACCGGTCAAGGCAACCATGGACTGACGGAGAAATTGTCGAAAAATCATTGTGGTGCTCCTTAAATGATAAAAACTAAAAACGAAACAATTACTTATGTGCCTATTTCAATGGAAGCCACCTCCGGTGACTTCGAGCCCTTTGGGGTTTGCTATTTGCCTATCACCAATGTTAGACACTCTATATAGTCTATTTCTGGCGAAATTTATTGAACTTTTCTTATAGTAAGACCAGAAAAGAGGTAAAAAATTTCGGGCAGGGGCGAAATAAGATGACTGGCAGGGTTGATCACGAGAGGTCAAATCAGTGTTCTGCGGCGCCGGAAGGTCCATGCACCAAGTAGAAGCGAACCGACAACGCTCCCGCCCACGATCCAGGAGGAGGATCCAAATAAGGAGGCCTGATCAATAGAAGCTGTGGATGGTTTGATTGTACATAGAGACTCAAGCAGACTTATGGATTCAGCCTCGGGAATATCGCCGATCAGGGTAAAAAGTTTATCGTTCTTAACACGGCGGAATATAGAATACGTATTCAACTTCCACATTTGAATATCACCGCGTCGTTCCGGCGCACCATCAGGCCAGGCGACTTCATCTCTCTGAGGCGCAACCCGTTGAAAAAGAGATAACTGGGCCAGTCCGTCGGTATACATGAAATGAACCATCGGTTGCCCATAATATTGAATGACGCGTCTATGCTCCAACGTAAATCCTGCCGGTACATTGACCGGCGCGGCCAGAGCAAAACCAGCTTCTTTCTGTACCTCACTCATTGATCC
>Ga0187827_10007005_pt1 | contig 12674 bp, 11 predicted proteins | sample ETNtaG_39_FD_167969 | JGI IMG/M metagenome (GOLD analysis project Ga0187827, IMG submission 167969) | Marine microbial and viral communities from oxygen minimum zone, Eastern Pacific Ocean - ETNP2014_SV_150_PacBio MetaG (Illumina Assembly) | ecosystem: Environmental > Aquatic > Marine > Hypoxic... | reverse complement strand
AAGTTTAAAAACGGCGCACACTAGCTTCTATATAAATTCTAAGAATAAAATTTATATAATGTTGAAGTGTGTACGACAAATTTTGGTAACCTTAACCGTCCACACTTCTCTTCTTAAATTTTTACAAATAAAATAGCTAATTAGGTTAAAAAGCCTAATAATAAACAACTTTTCTATGTTGAGTATGAGGCTTATAGTACAAATCAAAAGGAAATCAAGTAATTAGATTTAAAAAAAATGTCAAAAAACATACAAAATTCAATGTTTTTTTGCTAGTTCTAAGGAATGAAAAAAATTATTTTTAGTAAGTATATCAAAAATAATCTCTATTTGGTTTTATTAATTTCCTTAACGCTTTTTACAATACTTTCAACATATTTTTTCACTACAAATAAAAAAAGTCATGAAAGTAAAATGTTAGATACTTTAAATAATACATATTTATTAAAATCATTAAATCATGTTGTGAACAATTTAAACCCAAGGTTCGTTTATATAGATTTTGAAATAAGCGAAGGTGATACATTTGAAAAAATATTAAACAAATTAAAAATTCCTTTGAAAGAAAAAGAAGTGGCTTTATCTAGCTTATCAAAATTTAAATTTGTAAATAATTTATACAAAGGTCAAAATATTTCATTTAAGTTAGATAAAAAAGATTCAAAAAGGATAATAAAAATATCTTTTGAAAGATCTAAAATAAAATCTTTTGTTTTTAAAAGAATTAAAGATTCAGATAAGTATGAATATAAACAATTAGATAAAAAATTAGATAAAGTATTAGTGTATAAAGAGTCAGAAATTATAAATAGCTTATACTCTAATGCAACGAAGATAAATATACCACCAAGTGTAATTATAGAATTTGCTCGTATATATGGATTTCAAGTAGACTTCCAAAGAGATATTTGGAAACATGATAGGTTTCAAATAATTTATGAAACATTTTTAGATTCAAATAATATGATTATAGAAACAGGAAATATATTATATGCTAATTTAATTTTGCAAGGAAAAGAAAATGATTTGTATATTTTTAAAACAAAAAAAGGATACGAACATTTTGATAAGTCAGGTAAAAGTGTAAAAAAAAGCTTAATGAAGACTCCAATTAATGGGGCAAGATTATCATCAAGTTTTGGTGTAAGAAAACATCCAATACTAGGATACAATAAGATGCATAGAGGCACTGACTTTGCTGCACCTGAAGGAACTCCAGTAATGGCGTCTGGCGATGGAAAGGTTGTAAGAGCAAAATGGTGTGGTGGAGGTGGAAATTGCATTAAAATTAATCACAATTCAACGTACTCAACTGTTTATGCTCACTTAAAAAATTTTGCTAGAGGAATAAAAGAAGGTGTCATAGTTAAACAAGGACAAACAATTGGTTATGTTGGTTCTACTGGAATGTCTACCGGTCCTCATTTACATTATGAAGTTATAATAAATGGAAAAAAAGTAAATTCACAAACACTAAAGTTACCATCGGGTAAAATTCTTAAAGGAAAAAATAGAAAGTTATTTGAAGTTAATAAAATTAAATTAAATGTTTTAAAATCTAAATTAATCAGTTCTCAGTAGTAATACTTTCTTCTAAATTATTAATATTTTTTTTATCTTCTTCTTTAACATTGGCAGTTTCGTTAGATATTTTATTTTTATTCAATAAATTATCTTTTTCGCCTAAAATCCTTATAAAATGCTCTGCGTGCTGGAAATAATTTTCAGATAGTATTTTATCTCCAACTAAAAGTGCTTCCCTTGCCAAACTTGTATATTTTTCTATTAATTTTGGAGCGTTATGATTATTCCTTCCTACATTCTTTCTAATAAAGCTTGATCCATTTTGGATATTATTTATTAGTTTTACTCCATTGTCATTTTGTAAATTGTTTCTATCCGAATGATTTTTAAATCTGTTTCTTCTGAAATTGTTTCTATAATTTCTCATTTATATCTTTTAATATTCAAATTTTTGTTGAAACTATACATCTGTTTCTTTTTGCCAAATCTTTAATAACTTTATTATTGCAGAAACCATTTAGCCTAAGTATTTCTAAAGTTTTATTAATCTGGCTACATCCTACTTCCAAAAATAACTTGCCTTTTTTTTTTATCAAATTTGAACTTTTATTTATTACTAGCCTAATTTTTGAATAACCATCAATACCACCATTCAAAGCAACTTTAGGTTCGTGGTTTCTTATATCCTTATCCAAACTATAAATTTTATTGAGCTCTATGTAAGGAGGGTTAGATATGATTACATCATATTTATATAGGTAAAAGTTGTCAATATTTGAGTTAAAAAATCTAATTCTATTTTTAATGTGTTGTATTTTTGCATTATATTTTGCCATTTTTATTGCTTTTTTTGAAATATCAATGCCAACTCCTCTGCAATTCTTTCTATCGTTAAGTATTGAAAGAATTATACATCCTGATCCTGTGCCAATATCTAAAATTTTTTTTGTAGAACTAATATCTAATTCATCTAAAACACTTTCAACTAAAATTTCGGTATCGGGTCTTGGAATTAAAGTATTTTTATCGACTCTAAATTTATTTTTCCAAAATTCTTTATAACCAGTAATATATGCTAGTGGCTCATTTCTTTTTCTCCTTTCAATTAAACTAAAAAAAAAATCTTTTTCTTCAATTTTTATTTTTTTATCTAAATTTAAAAGCAAACTAGATCTATCAAGATTAAGTGTGGAAGATAATAATAATTCACTATCTAAACAAAAAGATTTTATATTATTTAATTTTAATATTTCTGATCCTTGGTTTAGAATTTTTTGATATTTCATTTTAATTCATTTTAATTCATTTTTCTCAACTCTTCTTCTTGTGCTTGAAGAGTTAAATTTTCAATCATTTCTTCAAATATTTCTCCTTGCATAAATTCTTCTAGTTTATGTAAAGTAAGATTAATTCTGTGATCTGTAACTCTACCTTGTGGAAAATTATAAGTTCTAATTCTTTCTGATCTATCTCCACTTCCAATTTTATTTCTTCTGTCTTTAGATCTGGCCTCGTCTAATTTTTCTCTTTCCAGTTCATATATCCTAGATCTAAGAATTTTTAATCCTTTTTCCTTATTTCTTATTTGAGATTTCTCGTCTTGTTGACTTACTACAATTCCTGATGGAATATGGGTTATTCTAACGGCGGAGTCTGTGGTATTTACACTTTGTCCACCTGGTCCACTACTTCGAAATACATCAATTCTTAAATCTTTTTCTTCAATTTTTACATCAACTTCTTCTGCCTCAGGTAATACAGCAACTGTGGCAGCTGATGTATGTACTCTTCCTTGAGTTTCAGTGTCAGGAACCCTCTGAACTCTGTGTACACCACTTTCATATTTTAGAAGTGAATAGATATTTTTACCCTTTATATTTGCAATGACCTCTTTTAGTCCTCCAGCCTCACTTTTTGAAATACTTATTACATCCATTATCCATTTTTTTTTATGACAAACTTTTTCATACATTTTAAACAAGTCTGAAGCAAACAAACTTGCTTCTAACCCACCTGTTCCAGCTCTTATTTCAATTATAGCATTTTTTGAGTCTGCGTCATCTTTAGGAAGTAAAAATAATTTAATTTTTTTTTCATTTAACTCTTTATTCAATAATAATTCATTGAATTCTATTTCAGCCATCTCTTTAATTTCTTTATCATTGCTACCATCGTTAATTATTTTTTCTAAATCTTTTTTATTTTTTTCGAAATCTAAATATTTTTTTGCTTCTTCAATTATTTCGTTAAGATCAGAATATTCTTTTGATTTTGTTGCAAATAATTTCTTATCCACATTTCCTGAGGATAATTCAATTTCAAGATTTTTATGTTTAGAAATTAATTCTTCGACTTTTTTTATTGGTATCATTAATTTTTTTTTTCAATTTCTTCAGATTTTTTTTCAACTAATTCAACTACCTTTGAAATAATTTCATGATTGCCTAATTTTTCGGATTGAATTCCTTTTAAATAAAGCATGTTGCTATTTTGACCACCTCCAGTTATGCCAATATCTGTTTGGGCTGCCTCACCAGGGCCATTAACTACACATCCTATGATAGAAAGAGTTATTGGGGTTTTAATGTGAGAAAGTTTTTCCTCTAAAATTTTAACAGTCTCTATTACTTGAAAACCTTGTCTAGCACATGAAGGGCAAGATATTATCTTAACTCCTCTGTTTCTAAGACTCAATGATTTTAATATTTCATTGCCTACTTTGACTTCTTCAACCGGATCGTCGGAAAGTGAAACTCTAATAGTGTCGCCAATGCCATCTAATAATAAATTTCCTAAAGCAATAGAGGATTTTATGCTTCCAGGAATAAAACTTCCCGCCTCTGTTATTCCTAGGTGAAGTGGATAATCTATAACTTTTGACAGATCTCTATATGCTTTTATAGACAAGAATACATCTGAAGATTTGACGCTTATTTTAAAATTAAAAAAATCTAAATTTTCTAAAATTTTTATATTTCTAATTGCGCTTTCTACTAAGGCTTCTGGACATGGCTCTTTAAATTTTTCCAAAATATCTTTTTCTAGTGAACCTGCGTTTACACCTATTCTTATTGAACAATTATTATTTTTTGCTGCTGAAATAACTTGTGCGATCTTATTTTCGTCGCCAATATTACCAGGATTGATTCTTAGACAGTCTGCTCCATTCTCTGCAGCTTCTATAGCTCTTTTAAAATGAAAATGTATATCAGCAACAACTGGAATATAAGAATGTTTTGTAATTTCTTTTAATGCATTAGTAGATTCTTCATCAGGGCAAGAAACTCTTACAATGTCAGCCCCAACTTCTGAGATTTTATTAATTTGATTTAAAGTTTCTTTAACATTTTTTGTCAAGGTGTTTGTCATTGACTGGACTGAAATAGGATTGTTGCCTCCAACTTTCACTTTTCCCACATTAATAACTTTAGTGGTTCTTCTTTTTATATCCCTAAAAGATCTAATACTCATTATTTTGAATTATTTTTCTAATTTGAATTCTTTATGAAGAGCTGAAATAGCTTTTTTTACAAATTTCTTTTCTATTAATACTGAGATTTTAATTTCTGACGTAGAAATAACTAAAATATTAATTCTTTTGTTCGCCAATGTTTGAAACATTCTGTATGTTACACCAGGTGTGGTTATCATTCCAACGCCAATTATTGATACTTTTGATACATTTTTATTCACTATTAAATCTCTAAATTTTATTTTTTTGTTTTTTTTTATAAGTCTTAAAGTTTTTAACAAATCTTCTGATTTAATAGTAAAAGTTATATCAGTTTCTTTTCTATTGCCAGACGAAGTTTGTACAACCATATCTATATTAATATAATTTTGAGAAAGTGGTTTAAATACGGAAGCTGCTACGCCAGGCTTATCTTTAACTCCAACAAGAGTTACTTTCGCATCATTTTTAGTAGATGTTAATCCTGTAACTGTCTTATTGTTAAATATATTTTTTCTTTTTGTAATTAAAGTTCCTGATTTATTTACAAATGAAGATTTTACATCAATATTAATTCTATTTAATCTTGCATCCTGTATTGAAGTTGGCTGCATAACCTTTGCTCCTAATGAGGCCATTTCTAACATCTCTTCATAAGAAATAATTTTTATTTTTTTTGCTTTTTTTAAAGTTTTTGGATCAGTTGTATAAACTCCATCAACATCTGTATAAATTATACATTCTTGAGCTTTGAAAAATTTTGCACACATTATTCCAGTTGCGTCAGATCCTCCTCTTCCCAAAGTAGTTATTCTTTTATTTAAATTAATTCCTTGAAAACCGGCAATTACTGGAATTCCCCCTGACTGTAAAAATTTATTTATTTTTTTTTTGTAAATTTGGATAATTCTTGATGAACTATAATTGCCTTCAGTTAATATTGGAACCTGCCAACCCATCCAAGATTGGGACTTATACCCTAGATGATTCAGCCTACCTGCAATTAATGCGCAAGACATTTGCTCTCCAGATGAGACTAAAGTATCGTACTCGGAAGAAATAAAATTATTGCTTATTTTTTTTGATTTTTTAATTAAATCGTTTGTTACTCCACTCATAGCAGATGAAACTACAATTATTCTATAGTTCTTCTTAACATAGCCAATAATTATATTGGCTACTTTCTTAATTCTATCTACTGTACCTACCGAGGTACCACCAAATTTTAAAACAACAATTTTCATTGATAATAATTTTTATAAAAATTAAAATATATTGATAAAATACATCTTAATTGTAATGTCAACTGTCAATCATATATGAGTACTGTAAACAAAAAAGAAATTGAAAAATTTTCAAAAATGGCCGATGATTGGTGGAATACAGAAGGTAAGTTTAAACCTTTACACAAATTTAATCCATTAAGAATAAGTTATATAAAGAAAAAAGTTGTTGCGCACTTTAATATAAAGTCAAAATTATTACCTCTTAAAAATATCGAACTTCTAGATATTGGCTGTGGCGGAGGTCTTTTGTCTGAGCCGATGTGTAGATTGGGTGCAAAGGTTACAGCAGTCGATGCTTCACAAAAAAATATAAATGTTGCTTCATATCATTCTAATAAAAATAAATTAAAAATAAATTATTTATGTTCATCACCAGAAAAATTAAATTTAAAAAAAAAATTTGATGTAATTTTAAATATGGAAATCGTAGAACATGTAGATGACTTAAGTTTTTTTTTAAAAAAGAGTTCATTGCTCTTAAAAAAAAATGGTCTTATGTTTATCTCTACTATAAACAAAACTCTTAAATCATATGCTTTTGCTATAGTTGGAGCAGAATATATTTTAAAATGGTTGCCAATTGGAACACATGAATGGGACAAGTTTGTAAAACCTGAAGAATTAATTGAACTTGGAAAAAAAAATTATCTAGAATTAATAAAAATTGATGGTGTAAATTTTAATATAATAAAAAATGAATGGATTATTGGGAAAGATAAGTCCATAAATTATATAACTCAATTTAGAAAGATTTAATTTTCATTATCCTTTATCCAAGGTATTGTTTCTGTTTCAATTCCTTCGTCTGACAAATCTTTAATATCTTTAGTCGATGCATTTCCGTAAATCCCTTTATTTTTTTTCTTATTATTGTAGTGAATTGATCTGGCTTCATAAGCAAAATTATCACCAACGTATTCAAAGTTATTTTTTATAAAATTTTTATATTCTTTTAATTTATTTTTAATTTCTAAATATTTATTGGAATTTATGTTTTTATTTTCTTTTTTATTACTGATAATAGATGGTGCCATTAAAGATTTTTCAATCTTAAGAGAATTGCAATTTGGACAGTTTATAAATGCCGCTTTTTTTAACTTTTCAAATTTCTTTGAAGAAGCAAACCAACTATCAAAATTTTGTGAACAATCCGCACATAATAATTTATATTTTATCATATATATAATTTAGATACTAAATTGATAATTTCAACAACGTTTTAAGTTCTATAGTCTGAATTAATTTCAATATATTTTTTTGTTAAATCCATAGTGTAAGAAGTAAATTCTTTTTTTCCTATGTTTAAATTTACCAATAAATCAATTTTTTCCTCTTTCATATAAGTTGCGGCTTCATCCTCATTGTAAGAAGAAGATAATTTGCCATTTTCGATAATTGTAATATGTCCAAATTTAATTGCCAATTTATTTGGATTTAAATCCACATTGGCTTTTCCAATAGCCATAATAATTCTCCCCCAGTTGGGATCTTCTCCAGCTATAGCTGTTTTTACTAATGGTGAATTCGCAACTGAAAAACATATTTTTTTTGCATCTTCTTCAGTTTTACAATTTTTAACTTTTATAGAAACGAATTTTGATGCGCCTTCTCCATCAGCTACTACTCTTTTTGCAAGGTTTAATAGAACTTTAAATAAAGATGAATTAAAATCCAACAATTTTTTATCATTAACTTTATTTATATTTTTATTCTGAATTTCTCCAGTTGCAAAAATAGATACCATGTCATTTGTGCTTGTGTCTCCATCGCATGAAATTGCATTAAATGTTCTTTGTATATTTTGTTTTAATAATTGCTTTAAGATAGCTGATGAAAGAGTGGCATCTGTAAATATAAATCCCAATGTGGTAGCCATGTTTGGAAAGATCATTCCTGAACCTTTTGCAATTCCATAAATTTTTACCAATTTACTACCAATGTAACATTCTTCCATAGCAAGTTTTGGTTTAAGATCTGTTGTTAAAATACCCATTGCTGCTTTTATCCATATATATTTATTTTGTGTATATTTTATTTTTTTAATTAATTCTGGAATACTTTTTTTTATTTTTTCAACCGGAAAGGTTTCGCCTATTGTTCCAGTTGATGCAAACAATATTTCGCTTGTTTCAATTTTGTTAGGTTTATCTTCATCAGACAGCTGTTTTTGTGTCAATTCTTTTGACAAACATTCTGCTAAAACTTTTATTCCTTTAAAACCATTCTTCCCTGTAAATGCATTCGCATTTCTGGTATTTATAAGTAAAGCTTTTATTTTTTTTTTATTAATTTTTAGATTCCATTTAATATTTTCTGAAACTAATTTTGATTGTGTATAAACAGATGCATGGTTTGCTCCCTTTCTAAAATAAAACATAACAACATCGTCTCTTTGTTTTGAATATAAATTTGCACTTGTCGTTGATACTGACAAACCATCAATATGATCTAAATCTTGAAAATGACCCATTTTAGAGTTTTTGTTAATTGAATTGAATAGATTTTTTAGATTAATTACCATGCTATTTAAAAATTTGATTTAGTTACTATATTAAACCTTAATTTTAAATTATAAAATAATATACTTATTAAATGTTCAATCCACTAAATTTTCTATCAAAAATTATTAAGTCTAGTAACCAGAAAGAGGTTGATAGATTAAATAAAATTGCAAAAAAAATTAATGATTTAGAGGAAGAAACAACAAAATTAGACGACAAATCATTCCCGCTAAAAACTAAAGAATTAATAGAAAAAATTGATAAAGGTGTAACTTTAAATGAAATTATGCCTGAAGCATTCGCTTTAGTAAGAGAAGCATCAAAAAGAATAAATAAAGAACGTCATTTTGATGTTCAAATAATGGGTGGCGCAGCTCTTAATGAAGGTAAAATTGCAGAAATGAAAACTGGTGAAGGAAAAACATTAACAATAACTTTGGCTGCTTACTTAAATGCATTAACAAAAAAAGGAGTTCACATAGTTACTGTCAATGATTATCTTGCAAAAAGAGACTGTGAAAATATGAGGGGTATATATAGTTTTTTAGGTCTAACAGCTGGATATATAAACAATGATCAAACCGACGAGGAAAGAAAAACAAATTACGACTTTGATATTACTTACGCAACAAATAGTGAGTTAGGTTTCGATTATCTTAGGGATAATATGAAATTTTCGTATGAGTCTATGGTTCAAAGAGGGCATAATTATGCGATAGTAGATGAAATTGATTCTTGTTTAATAGATGAGGCAAGAACACCTTTGATCATATCTGGAGGTGTGGAAGATAAAACAAATCTGTACTTGGCTATTAATAAATTAGTTAAAAAATTAAATAAAGAAGACTTCGAAATAGATGAAAAAGATAAAAATGTTTTATTAACAAATCATGGAATAGATAATATAGAAAAAATTTTGACAGATGCTGGCATTTTAAAAAATAATAATTTTTACGATCCATCAAACCTGCATTTAGTTCATCATGTAAATCAGGCATTAAGAGCAAATTATTTATTTTATAATGGTAGAGATTATATAATCAAAGATGATCAAGTAATAATAATAGATGAGCAAACTGGTAGACAATTGCCTGGAAGAAGATTTGGGGATGGACTTCACCAAAGTATTGAGGCTAAAGAAAAGGTTGATGTGCAAAGTGAAAACCAAACTCTTGCATCAATAACTTATCAAAATTATTTTAAACTTTATTCAAAATTAGCTGGTTGCACAGGTACTGCAGCTACAGAATCGGAAGAATTTTTTGAAATTTACAAACTTTTAGTAATTGAAATTCCTACAAATAAAAAAATGATAAGAAAAGATTGGAATGATCAAATATTCAGATCTTTAGAAGAAAAAGATGTTGCGATTGTAAAAAAGATTAAAGATTGTAATGAAAAAGAACAGCCTTTACTAATATTTACAGCAAATATAAATAAATCTGAACATTATTCAAATTTGTTAAAAAAAAATAGAATAAAACATACGGTATTAAATGCAAAAAATCATGAGAGAGAAGCTGAAATTATTGCTAATGCTGGTAAAAAAAATTCTGTAATCATAACTACCAGCATTTCAGGTAGGGGTGTTGATATAAAATTAGGTGGCAAAAAACCTACATCCAATAATGAAAAAGAAGAAATTAAATCATTGGGAGGATTGTTCGTAATTGGAACTGAAAGAATGGAAAGTCGTAGGGTTGATAACCAGGCAAGAGGTCGTTCTGGTAGACAAGGAGATGAAGGTAATTCTATATTTTTTGTAAGTCTCGAAGATGACTTAATGAGAATTTTTGGATCAAAATCAATGAATAATATCCTTGAAAAACTTGGATTAAAAGACGGCGAAAGTATAGACCATCCATGGATTAATAAAGCTTTAGAAAGGGCTCAACAAAAAGTTGAGGCTAGAAATTTTGATGTAAGAAAAACTTTGCTAAAATTTGACAATGTACTTAACGACCAAAGAAAGGTTATATTTAGTCAAAGAAACAATATAATTGGAAGTAAAAATGCATTTGAATATTCTGATGAATTTTTGAATGATATTACAATTAAGTTAAAAGACTTAAAAAAAATAAATTTATCAAAAGATAAAAATAATGAATATTCTTTACAAATAAAATCTATTTTGGGTAAATCTTTTGAAGATAATCAAATTAATTCATTATTAGATTCAAATGATGAAAATTTTGAAAAAGAAATAAAAAATAAATTTTTTCAAAAGAGATCTGATAGAGAGCTTAAACTAGGGAAAGATCAAGCCTTAGGATTAGAAAAAAAAATATTATTGCAACTTATAGACCAAAACTGGAAATCTCATATTCAATATTTGGAACAATTAAGAGGAGTTATAGGATTAAGATCTTATGGTAATAGAGATCCGCTAGTAGAATATAAAAAAGAAGCTTTTTCTTTATTCGAAAACTTATTGTTCAAATTAAAATCTGATTTTATTACTGTGTTGTTAAATCTTACAATTGTAGAGCAAAAAAAAGAAGAAATCAAACCAGCTAAAATTGACCCAAAGTATATAGGAAAAAAAATTAGTAGAAATGAACCTTGTTTTTGTGGATCTGGTAAAAAATATAAACGTTGTTGTGGTTCTCTATAAAAAATTTAATAATATTAATATAATTAAAATAATTGCTAAAATTAAAACATAATTTTTATATTTTATGAATTTATCAACAAAAGTTTTTTTCATTGATAAATTATCTGTTAAATTATTATTGTTAGAAAAACCTCTACTTCTTCCAATGGATAAAAACTTGTTTTTTCTTTGTAATAAAATTTCTTCCTTATCCATGTTTACAAAAAAATTTAAATTATTCTTAATAGAATTTCTAACATTTTCTAAAATTAAATCTTTATCTCTATGTGCGCCGCCAACTGGCTCGGTAATTATTTCATCAATAATTTTTAAATCATAAAGATCTTTTGAAGATAATTTCATTGCTTTAGAGGCCTCTAGAGTTTTTTTAGGATCTCTCCACAATATAGTTGCACACCCTTCTGGTGATATAACTGAATAAATTGCATTTTCTAACATTATAACCTTATTAGAAGAAGCAAGAGCAATTGCTCCTCCAGATCCTCCTTCACCAATAATAATTGAGATTGTAGGAACTGTTAGCTCCATGCAACATTCTATTGTTTTGGCAATAGACTCCGCTATGCCTCTTTCCTCGCTACCACTTCCTGGAAAAGCTCCAGGAGTATCAATAAATGAAATTACTGGAATATTAAATTTGTTTGCTAACTTCATTAATCTAATTGATTTTCTATATCCTTCAGGTCTCATCATGCCAAAGTTTCTTTCAATCCTTGTTTCTAAACTTTCTCCTTTTTCTTGACCTATGACTAAAACTGATTTGTTATTAAATTTTGCAAAACCACAAATAACAGATTTATCTTCTCCATAAAATCTATCTCCTGAAAGAGAAACAAAATCTTCAAAAAGATTATCAATAAAATGTTTAGCTTTAGGTCTGTTCTCGTGCCTTGCAACAAGTGCTGTCTGCCAAGGGTCTAGATTGGAATAAATATTTTTTAATTTTGAATCTATTTCATTTTGAAGGTTTGAAATTTTATTTGTGTCTACTTCTGATAGTCCCTCTTGATTGTATGGATCTTTTAATTTGTCTAATTCTATTTCTAAATTTTTAATTTCAGACTCAAAATTTAAATAATTTTTCATATTTTTCTTATATTGTTTATAATGCAAAAGGAGGCAAGAAAATGTTAATTATTTTAAAATTATTAATAATAAATTGACTGTTTTGGGACCAAAAAGTTATATTATTCAGAAAAATATACCTTATATGTTAGTTCAAATGAGAGAAAAATACATAAAAATTAAAAATCTTTCTATTTCAGAAAAGCTGGTAACTTTTGTAAATTCTGAATTGT
>Ga0187827_10007004_pt1 | contig 12675 bp, 13 predicted proteins | sample ETNtaG_39_FD_167969 | JGI IMG/M metagenome (GOLD analysis project Ga0187827, IMG submission 167969) | Marine microbial and viral communities from oxygen minimum zone, Eastern Pacific Ocean - ETNP2014_SV_150_PacBio MetaG (Illumina Assembly) | ecosystem: Environmental > Aquatic > Marine > Hypoxic... | reverse complement strand
ACTATAAACGTTTTTTTTTTTGATAAATTTAATTTTTTAAAAGGATATTGAATATTCTAGATTACTTAGAATTTATTACCATTCTTAGTTGGAGCTACTTAATCTTTTAATTCATTATTCTGGTGAGTTAGACGGTATAAATATCGAAGTTAAATTATTTAAGCAAGCTTTGGGCATAGGTATGAGTAGAGTTTTTTAAAATTATATTTTATATTATTAGTGAAGATGATTAAAGGGGATTTGATTGTTTGTTCTTGTGAAGATGATTATAAGATTGCCAAGAACTTAACCAGAGAATATATGGACTGGTTGGGTATAGATTTGTGCTTTCAGAATATTGATAATGAATTTGAAGTTTTTGAATCCATGTATGGACAGTCTAGGGGTTGTTTTTTATATATACTTCACGATGGTGAAATTGCAGGAGGTGTTGGTTTACGTTATTTCAAAGAAGGTATTTGTGAAATGAAAAGGCTTTTTGTTTATGAAGATTATCGTGGTTTTGGTTATGGTCAGGTTTTGTGTGAAAAGTTGATGGAAAAGGCGAAGAATCTTGGGTATGTAAGTATGGTTTTAGATACGGTAATCAGATTGAAAACTGCTAATGCTTTATACGAGTCTATAGGATTTAAAGATATCCCTTCTTATTATGATAATCCAGAAGAAACGGTTCGGTATATGGGAATTGATTTGTAAAGTATTAGTTTCTTAGTTTTAAGCCCATCAACCAACAACTCTCAACAAAGCTCTATATTTAAAATGAGTTTGTTATTTTTGCAGTTCAAAAAGCAAGACTAACAATTAATTACACATATAATGGGGAAAGGATTCTTTCAGGTACCAATCGCATCATGCGAGCCCGTACAGTCGTTTGCACCTGGTTCTAGCGAACGTATAGCAACTACAGCAGAATACGCAAAAATGATGTCAGAAGTAATTGATATACCTATGTATATCGGCTCTGAGGAAGTTCGTACTAACGACCTTGCGGCAGTAACACCTCCACATAAACACCAGCATGTAGTTGGTAATTATCACAAAGGAAATGCGAGTCATGCAAAAAAAGCTATCGAAGCTGCTTTAGCTGCCAAAGAAGACTGGGCGAATATGAAATGGGAGCACAGAGCTTCGATCTTCTTAAAAGCGGCCGATCTTTTAGCTGGTCCTTTCCGTGCACGTATGAATGCTTCTACTATGGTAGCGCAATCTAAAAACGTACACCAAGCAGAAATTGATGCTTCTTGTGAGCTTATTGACTTCTTGCGTTTCAATGTGCAGTATATGACTGAAATCTTTATGGAGCAACCAGAATCGTCTGACGGTATCTGGAATCGTATGGAATTCCGTCCTCTGGAAGGGTTTATTTATGCCATTACTCCATTTAACTTTACTTCTATTGCAGCTAACTTGTGTGGGGCTCCAGCAATGATGGGTAATACTATCGTTTGGAAGCCGTCTGATGCTCAAGTGTATTCTGCTCAAGTAATTGTAGACTTATTTAAAGCGGCTGGTTTACCCGATGGTGTAATCAACGTTATTTACGGTGATCCAGTAGAGATTTCTAACGAAGTATTAGCACACCCAGATTTTGCAGGACTTCACTTTACAGGTTCTACGCATGTTTTCAAAAACTTATGGAAGCAAATTGGTAATAATATCCATAACTATAAAACCTACCCTCGTATCGTAGGTGAAACAGGTGGTAAGGATTTTATTATGGTTCATAAATCTGCCGATGCTAAAGAAGTAGCTACAGCAATTGTTCGTGGTTCTTTCGAGTACCAAGGGCAAAAATGTTCAGCTTCTTCTCGTGCTTATGTTCCTTCTAATTTATGGAGCGAAGTAAAAGAATACATCATCGAAGATTTAAAGACGATGAAAATGGGTGATCCAGCTGATCTTTCAAACTTCATCAATGCTGTAATTCACGAAGGTTCTTTTGATAAGATTATCTCTTACATCGATGGTGCTAAAACAGATGCTGATGCAGAAATTATTGCCGGAGGGAATTACGATAAATCGGAAGGTTACTTTATCGAGCCAACTGTTATTTTAGCTAAAACACCTCGTTACACAACTATGGAAACAGAGTTGTTTGGGCCTGTAGTAACGATTTTTGTTTACGAACAAAACGACTTCGAAGCTACGCTTGATTTAGTAGATTCTACTTCTCCTTACGCTCTTACTGGTGCTATTTTCTCTAACGATAGATATGCAGTTGAATTGGCTTCAGAGAAGTTAAAGAACGCTGCTGGTAACTTCTATATCAACGATAAACCTACAGGTGCTGTTGTTTCGCAACAACCGTTTGGTGGTGGTCGTGCTTCTGGAACTAACGATAAAGCAGGTTCTTCATTGAATTTACTGCGTTGGGTTTCTCCAAGAACGATTAAGGAAACTTTTGTCCCGCCAACAGATTATAAATACCCATTCTTGGGTAATTAAATATGAAAGCCTCCTACATTTGTGGGAGGCTTTTTACTTTTTATGGAAAAAGAAAATATACCACAGCAACAACCAAACAATCCTTTACACGGAGTAAAATTAGTTGAGATATTAGAACATCTAGAAGATAAGTTTGGCTGGGAAGAAATGGGTGAGCGATTGAATATTAATTGCTTCTTAAACAAGCCTACTTTTAAATCGAGTTTAAAGTTTTTAAGGACTACGCCTTGGGCGCGTGAGAAGGTAGAGCGTATGTATTTGAAGTCGATAGAAAAGAGGCCTTAGAATCTTCTTCAAAGCTTTAAAATTCTCATTTTCAGCCTCGCTGATTTTTCTTAAATTTGTAGGAATAAAATTGATACAACAAATTATCTATGGCTTCATCAAAAAAGAAAGAAATCTCCTTTGAGGATTTCCGTTCAGAAGTATTAGCAGATTACCGTTTGGCTTGCGAAAGTAGGGAGGCTAGTTTGTTAGGTAGACGTGAAGTTCTTACAGGAAAAGCAAAGTTTGGGATTTTCGGTGATGGTAAAGAATTAGCGCAAATTGCGATGGCTAAAGTGTTCAGAAATGGAGATTTCCGTTCTGGGTATTACCGCGATCAAACCTTTATGATGGCCATCGATCAAATGTCAATTCAAGAAATGTTTGCTGCGCTTTACGGGCATACTGATGTGGTACAAGAACCAGCTTCGGGTGGCCGCCAGATGGGAGGTCATTTTGCTACTCGTAGCTTAAATGAAGATGGTACTTGGAAGAATTTGATGGAGATGAAAAATTCTTCAGCTGATATTTCGTGTACTTCGGGTCAGATGCCACGTTTATTAGGCTTGGCTCAAGCGTCTAAAGTTTACCGAAATAATAAAGATTTACGTGATTGGACTACATTTTCTAATAAAGGGAACGAAATTGCTTTTGGTACTATTGGTAATGCCAGTACTTCTGAAGGACCTTTTTTTGAAACTATAAATGCTGCGGGTGTATTACAAGTTCCTATGGTAATGTCTGTTTGGGATGATGGTTATGGAATTTCTGTACCTGCTAAATACCAAACGACTAAAGAGAATATTTCTGAAATTTTAAAAGGTTTCCAACGCGATGAAAAGGGCGCTGGATTTGAAATTATTCGCGTTAAAGGTTGGGATTATCCAGCATTAATCGAAGCATATCAAAAAGCCGAAAAAATTGCGCGTGATGAGCACGTTCCATGTTTGATTCACGTTTCTGATGTTACACAACCTCAAGGGCATTCTACTTCTGGTTCGCACGAACGTTACAAGTCTGCGGATCGTTTACAATGGGAGATAGATTTCGATCCTATCAAAAAGATGGGTGAGTGGATGTTGGAAGCAAACTTGGCAACACAAGATGATTTAGACCTTATTTATAAGGAATCAAAGAAAATTGTAAGGGTAGCTAAAGGCGATGCTTGGAAAGCCTTTATCAATCCTATTAAAGAAGAGCAAAAAGAGGTTGCATCATTATTGATGCAATTGGCAGAAGGAAGCTCTAATAAAACATTCATTGAGAAGTTTGCAAACGACCTAAGCGAAAAGGTTGAGCCTATTCGTAAAGATATGTTCAATGCAGTACGCAAGGCTATGCGTTTAGTTCTCGATGAGAATTCTTCTGCTAAAGCTAGTTTAACAGCTTGGTTGTATAAAGAAAAAGAGGTGAATACAAATCGTTTCAGCAGTCACTTATACAGTGAGTCTGAATTTGCTTCTGTAAAAGTAGAAGAGGTTTTACCAGAATATGAGGGTGCTGAAGATGTGGATGCTCGTTTGATTATCCGCGATAACTTCGATGCCATTTTTACGAATAAACCAGAGACACTAATCTTCGGTGAAGATTCAGGGAATATTGGTGATGTAAATCAAGGTTTAGAAGGCATGCAAGAGAAGCACGGCGAACTACGTGTTTCTGATGTAGGTATTCGAGAGGCTACAATTTTGGGGCAAGGAATTGGTATGGCAATGCGTGGTTTAAGACCTATTGCCGAGATTCAATACTTAGATTACTTATTGTACGCCATCCAAATTATGAGTGATGATTTAGCAACGCTACATTACAGAACAAAAGGTGGGCAAAAAGCACCTTTAATTATTCGTACTCGTGGACACCGTTTAGAAGGTATTTGGCATTCGGGTTCTCCTATGGGAATGATTATCAATTCTCTTAGAGGTGTAAATGTTTTGGTTCCTCGAAATATGACTAAAGCAGCTGGATTCTACAATACAATGTTAGAGTCTGATGATCCTGCTTTAATTATTGAATGTTTGAACGGTTACCGTTTAAAGGAGAAAATGCCTAACAATTTAGGTGCATTCAGAACGCCAGTTGGTGTTCCGGAAATTACTAAGGAAGGTGTTGATATTACTTTGGTTACTTACGGTTCTACTTGGCGTTTGGTTATGGAAGCTGCTCAAGAATTACAAACGGTTGGTATTTCTGCTGAGGTTATCGATGTACAGTCATTAATTCCTTTTGATGTGAATCATAAGATTGTTGAAAGTATAGCGAAAACAAATCGTGTATTGTTCATCGATGAAGATGTTCCTGGTGGAGCAACTGCATATATGATGCAGAAAGTTGTGGAAGATCAAAAAGCGTATTTCCATTTAGATAGCGAACCACGTTCACTTTCAGCAAAAGCTCACCGTCCTGCTTACGGTACAGATGGGGATTATTTCTCTAAACCAAGTGCTGACGATATTTTTGAAGAGGTTTACACTATGATGAATGAGGTGAACCCTGAAAAATATCCAAGTATCTACTAAACGTAAATCGTTTTAAGATCCAAAATAGAATCCTCTCCTTATTACGAGGGGATTTTTTATGCCGATTTAATTTGACGAGATTCTTGCTCTTTGTCAAAGTGTAATCTTACATGTTTTGCTATCGGAATCGAAGTTCCATCTTCGTCGATACGGCAAAATAAAACGCGCGTACTTAAAACGAGATGTTCATCGTGAGTGTAGGCGCTACACCTTCTTACTTCCAAAGAAATCGTAATTGTAGATTTCCCCATACTGATGACTTCACCGTAAATTTTAATGAGGTTGTTTACTTTTACGGGAGCTAAAAAAGTGACTTCATCCATTTTTAAGGTTACCATAAGTGGTGTGAAGCAGTATTGTGCTGCCATAGCACAACCAGCTTCATCTACCCAACTTAACATCGTTCCTCCAAATAAATTATTGTGTACCCCAATGTCTCCTTTTTTGCAAACTTTTGTTGAAATAAGTTCCATTATAAATTGTTTTAAGGTTAGTGTTGTGGGGATTTATGTTTACAGGTCTAGCTTGGGAAAACATTTGTTTACGCGCGAATCTTTATGAATTGTCATAAACTGATTTAGGCTGTATGAGTAAATACGAGTTCTATTGTTTGTTAGACTCTTCAATTCGGTAATAAGTTTTTCTGTGGCATCGAAATAATATTCTGATACAGTTTCGATGCGGTGTTCTGTGTGGATTAATTCTCCGTACATAAGTATTGGTTTTAGTTAATATATTCTCCGTGTAAAGCTATGTCTAACCCTTTTTCTTCCATCTCCTCAGTAACTCGAATTGGAACAATAAGTGCTGTTATTTTATAAAGGATGTATGAGCCTGCAAAAGTGAAAATGCTAATAATAATGAGTGCGTAGACATGATTGATAAAGGTTTCTGTTTCTCCATAAATCAAGCCTACGTCTTTTGCAAATACTCCTGTTAGGAGAAGTCCTATAATTCCTCCCATTCCGTGGCACGCAAAAACATCTAAAGTATCATCTATGTCAAATCGTCTAAAGTAAGTTAGAAAGTGGTTGCAGATGAGTGCTCCAATAAATCCCATAAATAAACTCTGGCCTATGCTTACGAAGCCTGCTGCAGGCGTAATTACTACTAGTCCAACTACCGCTCCTATACAAGCGTGTGTAGCTTTTACCTTATTACCTTTCATCCCCTCAATAACAATCCAGGTAAACATACTTATAGCCGAAGCGGTATTGGTAGTGGCAAATGCCATAATAGCATCTGCATTAGCACCAAGTGCTGAACCAGAATTAAATCCAAACCAGCCAAACCATAGCATTCCTGTTCCCAGAAGTACATAGCTGATGTTGGCTGGATTTTCTTCTTGTTTGTGTTTTTTTCTACGTCCTAAGGCAAGGGCTCCAGCGAGTGCGGCAAATCCTGCAGAAATATGAACTACAGCGCCACCGGCAAAATCTAACACGCCCCATTGATGAAGAAAGCCGTTTGGGTGCCAGGTCCAATGCGCTAAAGGACAGTAGATGATTAAACAAAACAAACACATGAAAATAAGATAGGCTGAAAAGTTGATGCGCTCAGCAAAACTACCTGTAGTAATAGCAGGAGTTATAATGGCAAACTTTAATTGAAATAAGGCAAAGAGTAATAATGGAATTCCAAGCCCTAAAGTTTCATTGTATTGATCTATGTTTTTAAACATAAAGTATTGGGTAGGATCTCCAATGAGTCCTAAATAGCTATCACCAAATGAAAGGCTAAATCCTACGACTACCCATAAAATGCTAATCAAGCCCAAAGCAATAAAACTTTGGAGCATAGTGGATATGATATTTCTTTGACTCACCATTCCTCCGTAAAAGAATGAAAGTCCTGGAGTCATAAAAAAGACTAAACAGCTAGCGGTTAGCATCCAAGCAATATCTGCTGCATTTTCTGGATTTACATTCTCCAGACTTAAGCTTTCAAAATTAAAAACTCCAAAAATGGCAATTAGCATAATGGCTAAAAAGCTGAATATCCAGTTCTTATTCATAGTGATGTGGTTTCTTGTAAATTTCGAAAAATGTATTTAAAAAAGGAAATAATTTTATAAATGAACTTTATTTTAATGAATATCACATTTATTTTGATTATTTTTGTGAAAACATTATTTACGAGTTCAAATTGTAGTTATGAAAAATGATATTGATAAAATTGATTTGGAAATTATTAAGCATTTGTCTTCAAATGCAAAGATTTCATACACCGATTTGGCTTCAAAAATTCTTGTTTCACCGAGTACGGTACACGTAAGGGTGAAAAAGCTAGAGGATTTAGGGGTAATAAAAAACTTCACTATTAATATAGATTACAAGAGGTTAGGTCTTTCATTTACTTCTTATTTAGGTGTGTTTTTAGATAAGGCAAAGAGTTTTGATAAAGTGGTGGCCTCCTTAAGAAAGATTCCACAGATTACAGTTATTGATTTTACAACAGGACAATTTAGTGTGTTTTGTAAAGTAAGAGCAATGGATTCTTCTGCTGCTAGAGATGTGCTAAAAAATGTACATTCGATAGACGGCATTCGTCGAACAGAAACCTTTATTTCTATGGAGGAATTGCTAAACGACAAGGATTCATTAATGGATTCTATAGAGTTCGACGATGCGAAGCATTAGTTGTATATTGAAAATCGAATTATAACTGTTCATCTATTCAAGAATGAAAACTACCGAGCAAGACAGCTTGTATAAAGATTTGGAGAAACAATCCGTTTCTACCCTCTTACAACAAATCAATCAGGAAGATAAGAAAGTAGCAAAGGCCGTTGATGCTTCCATGCTGCAAATAGAAGCTTTAGTAGCTCACATTCTTCCACGTATGCAAAAAGGTGGGCGTTTGTTTTATATGGGTGCAGGCACAAGTGGTCGTTTAGGGATATTAGATGCTTCAGAATGTCCGCCTACTTATGGTGTTTCTCACAATTTAGTGATTGGTATTATTGCAGGTGGCGATAGTGCTATTCGTAAAGCGGTTGAGTTTGCCGAAGATTCTACCGATTTGGGATGGAAAGATCTGCAAGAGAAAAACATAACAGGAATCGATTCAGTAATTGGAATTGCTGCTTCAGGAACTACTCCTTATGTAATCGCTGCATTAAAAGTTTGTCAAACCGAGAATATTCTCACAGGTTGTATAACTTGCAACGCGAATTCTCCTGTAACAAAATTTGCTGATTACCCTGTAGAAGTGGTGGTTGGACCCGAATATGTTACAGGTAGTACTCGAATGAAGGCAGGAACTGCGCAGAAGTTGGTTTTAAATATGATTTCTACCTCTTTGATGATTAAACTTGGTAAAGTTCAAGGGAATAAGATGGTAGATATGCAGTTAAGTAACGATAAATTAGTTGCTAGAGGCTCAAGAATGGTAGCTGAACAAACTGATTTAGATCTGAAAATTGCTCAAGAATATTTATTGAAATATGGCTCTGTTCGCGAAGCTGTTAAGGCCTATAAAAATAGTAGATAAAGATGTTTTAGTAATAGGAGTAAGTTTATTCATTTACCTTCTTTTTTGAGGGCTTATGTTCTTGTTTTACTCTATTCAAGAAGATAATACCTTTTTGAAAATTATAGCATGAATATTGATGCTTAAGGCTATGTGTTTGGGAGCAAAAGGAGTAATAACGATTTTAGAAGAATTTTTTGGAAAAAGAAAATAATATGACTTTTAAGGAACTTAATTTCCACAAGGATATACAGGAAGGTTTAGATGCGATGTATTTCGAGAAACCTACTCCAGTACAAGAATTAGCTATTCCAGAAATCATGGAAGGGCGCGATATTATTGCATGTGCTCAAACGGGAACAGGTAAAACTGCTGCATTTTTACTACCTATTCTCAACGAACTTCACAAAGTGAAAAAGAAGAAGATTCGTGCCATTATCATTGCGCCAACACGTGAGCTAGCTCAGCAAATAGATCAACAGTTTGATGGTTTTTCTTATTTCGCTCACGTTAGCTCTCAGGCTGTTTATGGTGGTGGAGATGGTAAAGATTGGGTGCAGCAGTCCGAATCTTTAAATAAAGGAACGGAAGTTATTATTGCAACTCCAGGCCGTTTGTTGTCGTTTTTATCTTTGGCAAATATCGATTTATCCGGAGTTGAATATTTGATCTTAGATGAAGCGGATAGAATGTTGGATATGGGCTTCAATCATGATATAATGCGTATTGTTGATAAACTCCCTAAGAAGCGACAAACACTTTTGTTCTCCGCGACAATGCCTCCAAAGATTGTGAAATTAGCGCAGAGTATTTTAGTGAATCCTGCACGTGTAAACGTGGCTATATCAAAACCAGCTGAAACCATTTGCCAGGAAGCTTATTTAGCTTACGACAAGCAAAAAGCACCTTTGGTAGCTCATATTCTTAAGAGTATGGACTTTGAGTCGGTGATTGTATTCTCCTCTACCAAAAAGAATATTTCTGTTATTCAACGCGAGTTGAAGTCTCAAGGAATTCCTTCAAAAGCGATGTCTTCTGATTTAGAGCAGAAAGAGCGCGAAGAGGTGATGGGGCAGTTTAAAGCGAAGAAGTTTAAAACCCTTGTTGCTACTGATATCGTTTCGAGAGGTATAGATATTAAAGGAATCTCATTGGTGATTAACTACGACATTCCTTCTGATGCTGAAGATTATATCCATAGAATTGGTAGAACAGGAAGAAATGAATCTGATGGTCACGCCATTACTTTAATTAATGATAGAGACCAAATTTTGTTCTTTAATATTGAAGTTTTGATAGATAAGGTGGTTGATAAACTTCCTATGCCAGAAGGTTTAGGGGAAGCACCTTTATACCAGCCCGAAAAGAAACGTTCGAAACCTAAAGGTAGGAACAATAAGAAAAACTTTAAGTCTAGATATAAAGGAAAGCCAAAGTTTAAGAAAAGACCAGAGTCTGGTAGTTAGTCACTAGTATTATATGTTATTTATTCACAGTCCATAATTCATGGATGGCTTCTTCATTACTAGATAAATATGTGTAATACCATTTACCATCAATTATTGTATAATTTAATTTTAATATAGTATCTAACTTGGATTCATACTTTGAAAAGAATTCTACATTATCTGTATACTCATCATTGGTGATTATATTATACCCACCACCTTTATCCAAGATTTGTTTTGCATCAGTATTATAAGTTATCCATTGAATACATGTAGCAGTTTTGTCTTTAACTCTACATCATTTGTAATTACATAAACCGATATTGTCGCTCCTGATATAGAATCAACGTTTTTATTAACTCTTAGCTTTTGAGAGCTATCATGACCAACAAATTGTTTGAGCCATCCTCTTGAAGTTACTTCTTGTCCATGCGTAGCTTGATAATTGAAAACTTGTACTAATCTTACTGTTTTATTTTTATCAAATAGCATGAAATAGTCGAAGTATTCAGAGTTTCCGTCATCACTTGAATTGTTGGAAATTGAACAGCCACCTGCACGGCAACTGTTCACTCTTCCAACATAGATATATTTATATTTGCTTACATTTTCTGATTCTATCCGAAAGAATTTACCTTTCATCGGTTGTGACAATAAAGAATCGGGCAATATTATTTCTTGCACTTTACTTATGTCAGTCAATCCGGATTTCGTTAACGTTTTTACAAGTGATTTGTTCTTATAATTGATGTCCATACCAGTCTGTGCAAGTACTGATAATGAAACAAAAAAAACGATTACTGATAAAATTCCTCTTTTTAACATCTTTAGTCGTTAATTAAAACATTACTCCAATCCCAAAGTTCACTGTTTTTGAGTAGGTATTATCAGTACCTGATTTAATAAATTGCATATCTGCTTTTGCAACTGCCCCTTTAGTTAATGAAAGTGTTAACCCTGTAGTCATAATAATTTTTTCGTAAGCAATATTTTTTTCAATATTGTCTTCTACACTATTATGAGTATTTAGGTATTCGTATCTAACAAAAGGTACAAGCTGCTTTTTTGTTTCAAAAGAACGTAGTACATCATAACCTACCTCTGCATAATAACCTACCATTGAACTACCCACGTCGTTTAATGTCATATCTGCATTGGCAGTAAATACATTATATTGCTCAGAGTTAGATAAGCTTGAATAATATAATTGTCCTCTTAACTGTAGTCCTTTAAACTTATACCTTGCATCTAAACCAACCATAGAAACACCTACAACCGATGAATCTGCTGTAGCAATAGCTGTATCATCATTTTTAGAAATACCGTCGTAAAGTGTACTTTGTGTGTCTCCAATATATCCTGAAAGTCCAATATTTAAACCACGAATACCATAATATTCAGCTTTACCAGAAAAGTTAGGACTGCTCATATAAGATTCAATTCCTTTTTGACGACCTTTTCTCAACCCATTTTTTCCGCTAAATTTTGCTGTACCATCATAGCCATTAAAACCGTTCATCACATATGCTTGGTACTTAATTGATGCAGGGAAAATATTTCCTGTTGCTCCAAATCCAATTTCTCTCCATGTTGTAGGAGCTATATATTTGTCAATTAGAGGACGTTCCACACCGTTAAAAGTAGTAGGTTCGTGATATTCATTTATAATTCCCATTGGAACAAGCATTAAACCTGCTCTTAAATTTATGTACTTATTTAATTTATGTTGTAAAAAAGCTTGTTCAACATATACTTCTGAAACATGCTCAAACTCAAGTTCAGTTATAAATTGGGTTTTGTTAGTGAAATTATATCCAAACAACATTACAACTCTATGTACATCTAATGTTCCGTTATTGTATTGAGAATTTCCAAAAGGTTGGTTGTAGTGTACTTCTCCATATCCACCAAGAACAAGCTTGCTGTCTTTAAGCATTAAATTGGTCGCTGTGTTTGTGTATATATTAGATAAACTGTCAGCATTTTGTGCTTTAACAGAAGTTAAGGTTAGTAATAAACTAAAAATAGTTAAGATTTTTTTCATCTCGTTTTGCGTTAAAAAATTAATAATTAATTCTAGTCAGCAAAATTAGAATGAGTCTAAATAAAAACAATCACTAAAAGTAGTGATTTTTAGATGAGATCTTTTATATCAATATTTTCGGTATCGATGTAGTTGTTAATTATTGCGTAAACAGTTAATCCTGATATAGATTTTATCCCGAGTTTTTCTGTAATCTTTTTTCGATGCGACATTACAGTATGAGTAGTAATAAAAAGCTTTTCAGCCATATCCTTATTTGAAAAACCTTGTGCCACTAATTTTAAAACATCAATTTCTCTACTTGACAAATCATCACTTCCCCTTCTTTCAACTTTTTGAATAAGATAAGGTTTTAGTTTGTCATAAATTTCTTTATCACTATTGTTAATATTAAAAGAGTATGGCTTGTTTATCAGTTCTTTATCATCATCACAATTATGAATACTGAATGAGGTTGTGTTTGGAGAATCAACCATAAATTCTATGT
>Ga0187827_10007001_pt1 | contig 12678 bp, 13 predicted proteins | sample ETNtaG_39_FD_167969 | JGI IMG/M metagenome (GOLD analysis project Ga0187827, IMG submission 167969) | Marine microbial and viral communities from oxygen minimum zone, Eastern Pacific Ocean - ETNP2014_SV_150_PacBio MetaG (Illumina Assembly) | ecosystem: Environmental > Aquatic > Marine > Hypoxic... | reverse complement strand
CTCCTGAAATACGTGCTAGCAAGGCCACTCCCAGACCATCTGCCTGCAATGAACCACAGCAACCATAGGGCTCTTCGCGTTCGAGGTAACCTTCGATCATCGCTAGCGTGATATCCCTGAACACCACTTCATAGGGGATTACCCGTGATCGGATGACCCCGGAGTTGGAGTTGAGGAGCGCAACCCCAGTATATAAACGGACCGTTTGGCCGGATGCGCCCAATAATTGTTCGATCGCGGTAGCACGATCACCCGGTTTCCCAACGATTTTCCCCTTGTACGATGCCACCTGGTCTGAGCCAATAATCAAGGAGTCAGGAAGATTCACCCCGACCACCTGAGCTTTTTCAATGGCTAATCGCTCTACTAACCCTTGCGGCTCCTCTTGCGCCCGTGGTGTTTCATCGATATCGGGAATAACGACCTTAAAAGGTACTTGGAGCTGCGCCAGTAATTGGCGCCGAAAAGGCGAAGAAGATGCCAATACTAACTCCGGTTTTTTCTCATTTTTTGACACTCAATGACTCTCCGAATATAGTGCGACCGCTACCGGGGCAACTTTAAACGCTGTTGTAGCTCGAGGTACCCGATTTATCTATTTTAAGGTAAGCAAATCATCATGGCCGTACAGAAAAATAGGAAAACCCCCTCTAAAAGGAACATGCGCCGGTCACACGATGCTCTCCCAACGACCGCCCTATCTACTGATCCGGTTTCCGGAGAACTTCATCGGCGCCACCACGTAGGCCCTGACGGGTATTATCGCGGACATCGCGTTGTTCCTGAAAAAGAAACTTCCGAATAATCAGCGACTTCACCGTATTCAGCGGCTGTCCGCCGAGCGACCAACTGGGGCGGGTTAGTGGAAACAATCATCGCGCTGGACCTAATGGGCGGCGATATGGGTGCGGCTGCGACCGTGCCGGGAGCGGTGGCTGCACTAGATCAGTTCGCCTCTTTGGGCTTAGTAGTCGTCGGTCGACGAGCAGACATCTATCCTGAATACGCCGCGCTGTTAGATCATCCGCGTTTGCGGTTTCACGATGCCTCAGAAGTCGTTGACATGCATGAGGCACCCACCGTTGCACTGAAGGCCAAACCGAATTCTTCAATGCGTCGTGTGATCGATCTTGTCAACGACGGCAGCGCGGCGGCGTGTGTCAGCGCCGGAAACACCGGCGCCCTGACCGCGATGGGCACGCTATTGATTAAACGATTGCCGGGAATTGAAAGGCCGGCGATCGTGAGAGCCTTGCCAAGAGTCGGTGGACATGTCCACATGCTCGATCTTGGGGCCAGCAATGATGCCAGTCCAAAGCGTTTGTTCCAGTTTGGAATTATGGGTGCGATGCTTTCGCAATATTTTGATGACAATTCTCATCCCACCGTCGGGCTACTTAATATTGGCACTGAGGAGGGTAAAGGCAGTGATAGCTTGAACGAAGCGGCGAATTTATTTCGAAGAAGCCCTTTAAATTATATTGGTTATGTTGAAGGTAATGATATTTACGATGGGCAAGTCGATGTTATTGTCTGCGATGGCTTCAGTGGAAACGTGGCATTAAAAACAAGTGAAGGTCTAAGTGTGATGCTGCACGCGATCCTTAAAGAGGAATACAGCAGAGGCTTTATGAGTCGTATGGCTGGGTTATGCTCGTTGTCAGTTCTTCGACGGATTAAAGCCCGCACTGATCGAAGGCAATTTAATGGCGCTATGCTTCTTGGTCTACGAAGACCTGTCATTAAGAGTCATGGCAGTGCTGATCCTGTTGGGATCACACAAGCTATTAAAGTTGCGCTGGAAGCTGTCGAAAAAGATATTGTTACTCATATTGCGGACCAAATGGAGCAACTTCAGGACTAGCACAGATGGCATTCGCGAGAATTATGGGTACCGGCAGTTATCTGCCAGATCGTGTACTGACCAATGCAGAGTTAAGCCAGTCTCTTGATACGACCGATGACTGGATTCGCTCGCGCAGTGGCATTCTCGAACGCCGCATTGCAGCTGATGATGAATTCACCTGTGATTTGGCCGAACACGCAGCTCGACGCGCCCTAGAAAATGCGGGCCGATCATCCGCTGATATTGATCTTATTGTCGTGGCAACAACAACACCTGACCAGGTCTTTCCGAGCACGGCATGCTTGCTTCAAGCACGCCTGCAGGCAAAGGACTGCCCCGCGTTTGATATCCAGGCCGTTTGCGCCGGGTTTGTGTATGCCTTGGACGTGGTCAGCAAATATATTGAAAGTGGGGCTGCCAAATGCGCATTGGTTGTCGGTGCGGAGACTTTTTCTAGAATCCTTGATTGGAGCGACCGGTCGACGTGTGTTCTGTTTGGTGATGGCGCCGGGGCGATGGTGGTGGAAGCTGCCGAAACGCCAGGGATTCGTTCAACCCATCTCCATGCAGACGGCACTTATGCCCATCTGTTGCAGGTGCCGGTGGGTGTATCGACCGCTCATTCCGCATTAGCCCAAGGCAAAGCATATACCGAGATGCACGGGTCTGAAGTGTTTCGATGGGCAGTCAAGGGGTTGAGCGAGGTGATTAAAGAGGCCCTGGAACATAACAACATGGATCAGTCCGATATCGATTGGCTGATCCCGCATCAAGCCAACGTGCGTATTATTACGGCAACAGCAAAACGGGCAGGTCTCAGCATGGAACGGGTGGTGGTGACGCTCGACCGTCACGGAAATACGTCAGCCGCCTCAATACCGTTGGCATTTGATGAGGCAGTGCGAGATGGTCGTATCCAGCGAGACCAGAATATTTTGCTAGAAGGTTTTGGGGGCGGCTTCACTTGGGGCAGCGTTCTCCTGACGTTTTAAACTCAAGGAATATTAAAAATGGCTAAGGGACTCCAAGGGGAGATAGCACTTGTAACCGGGGCGAGTCGGGGTATTGGGCTTGCAGTTGCTAACGAGCTAGCGGTTTGTGGCGCCATTGTCATTGGCACGGCCACGACCCTGGAAGGAGCAAGCGCTATCACCGCGCGACTTCGCCAAGCGGGACATAGGGGAGAGGGCTGTCTGCTTGACGTTACCCAAGATGACTCTGTTGAACAAGTGACTACGGAGATAAGGGAGCGCCACGGGGCGGTCAGCATTCTTGTCAACAATGCTGGCATCACTCGTGACACTCTTTTGGCGAGGATGAAATCGGCGGATTGGGATCTTGTTCTTGATACGGATCTGAAGTCGGTGTATCGCATGAGCAAGGCGTGCCTTCGGCCCATGATGAAGGCACGCGCAGGTCGTATCATCAGTATCACATCAATCGTGGGTGCCACAGGAAACGCGGGCCAGGCGAATTATGCCGCGGCTAAAGCGGGCATTGAAGGCTTCACTCGCGCTTTGGCGCTCGAGGTTGCGAGTCGGTGTATCACAGTCAATGCGGTTGCCCCGGGTTTCATCGAGACTGATATGACCGACGCGCTTGACTCCGCGACCCGGTCCCGGTTGTTGGACAGGATTCCCCTGGGAATTCTGGGTCAGACTAGGGACATTGCTGAGGCTGTATCGTTTTTGGCATCCCCCAATGCCAGCTACATCACAGGCCATACGCTGCATGTTAATGGCGGTATGTATATGCATTAAAACCAAAGGGTTATACAGCATACCTAAGGTTCGTTTTATACTAATTGATCACCTATTCGTGAAGCATAATATGGACTTGTTGCGGGGAATATTGTTTAATCCGTGCCACTCAGTGGTGGCATGGGGGGCACGCATGCTCCCCAGTTGAAGGCTTTCCTGATAAGAGTGATAAACAAAAGACACAAACTGAGTGGGTAACCTACGGAGGCTGGAATACTGATGAGTAGCATCGAAGAACGCGTAAGAAAGATTGTAATCGAGCAACTCGGTGTAGCCGAGGATCAGGTGACGTTAGAAGCCTCATTTGTCGATGATCTTGGTGCCGATTCTCTCGATACTGTAGAGCTGGTAATGGCATTAGAAGAGGAATTTGATGCTGAGATCCCAGATGATCAGGCCGAGGCTATCACGACGGTCAAGCAGGCTGTCGCCTTTATAGAGGCCAGCGAAAAAGTTTAAACACCGTTGGCGCAATCGTTAGCGTTACTGGCGATAGCGGCCGTGTGGCACCAATAACGGGGTTTCCAATTTTGATGAGGCGGCGAGTCGTTGTGACTGGCATCGGCTGTGTTTCCCCGGTCGGGTTATCCGTCAAGGAGACTTGGGCAGGCTTGATCGCGGGGGTGGCAGGTATTGGACCTATCAGCCTTTTTGATGCCACCGATCTACCCTGCACGATAGCCGGAGAAGCCACTGGCTTTGATCCCGAGCCAATCATTTCGGCGAAAGACGCGCGCAAGATGGATCGATTTATTCAACTTGGCCTGGTGGCCAGCGTCGAGGCATTTGCTGACTCTGGCATCGTGGTTTCCGACTCCCTGGCGCCGCGTTTCGGTGTGGCGGTTGGTGCAGGAATTGGCGGTTTACGGACTATCGAAGACACCACTGCGCTGTATTCCACGCGTGGGCATCGGCGCGTATCTCCATTTTATATTCCCGGAAGCATCATCAATATGATCTCTGGGAATGTGTCAATCCGCTTGGGGTTGAAAGGGCCTAACATCGCCATTGCGACTGCTTGCAGTACGGGGACCCACAGCATCGGGCAAGCAGCGCGCATGATTCAATATGGTGATGCGGACGCCATGTTGGCGGGCGGCGCAGAAGCCGGTGTTACCCCAACGGCAGTGGCCGGATTTAGCATGGCGCGTGCACTTACTCGCCACAATGCAGTCCCGAGGGAAGCCAGCCGACCATGGGATGTAGATCGAGATGGGTTTGTGATTGGGGAAGGAGCGGGCGTCGTGTTGTTGGAAGAGTTCGAACACGCACGACAAAGAGGCGCCCGCATTTACGCGGAGTTAGCAGGTTTCGGACTCAACGCAGACGCTAATCACATGACACAGCCGTTGCCTGATGGTGATGGAGCCGCGCAGTGTATGGTCAGCGCGGTGCGCGACGCTGGTGTCTCTGCGGAATCTATTAGTTATATTAATGCCCATGGCACTTCCACACCGCTTGGTGACATCGCGGAGACAAAGGCAATCAAGTTGGCTTTCGGCGATCACGCCTATGACATGATGATCAGTTCGAACAAGTCAATGATCGGTCATTTGCTTGGCGCCGCTGGCGGTGTCGAGGCGATATCGACCATCCTATCCGTGCATCATCAACTTATTCCTCCGACCATTAATTTGGACAGCCAAGATCCGGAATGCGACCTCGATTACGTCCCTCATACTGCCCGCGACGTTTCGATAGAAGCGGCAATATCTAACTCATTTGGATTTGGTGGAACGAACGGTAGCCTGGTGTTTCGACGCTTGCAGTGAAATCTGCAACCAATCGGTGGTGGGTTCGCCTAACGGTCGGTGCGGTCGTGATCATGATTGGGTTTATCGCGAGTTTTTCCTTTGTGTATTGGGACGTTCATCGCTTAGTTCGACCTGGTGCCGAGGTTTACCGAATAAACGTAGGCAGTGGACTGTCCGCATTTGCCACGAGCCTTGCCGAGCGTCAAGTTATCGAACGACGCTGGACTTTCGTTGCCTGGGCCGGGGCCATTGGCCAATTGGGAAAGGTCAAGGCGGGTGCCTATCGATTTCAAGAGCCCACCACATTACACGCCATACTGGGTCAACTCATTCGGGGAGAGGTGGTCACGTACCGAGTGACTTTATTCGAGGGATGGACGACAGCGAGTATGCGAAATGCCTTGGGCGTTGCCCCAGCGTTGGTTCGATTACTGCCCAAGATTGACGATGCGCATTTGCGTGAAATACTCGCTATTGCGGAGCAACGATCCGAAGGCTGGTTTTTCCCCGACACCTATCATTACAACCACGGCGACACGGACATTTCGATATTGCAACGGGCTCACCATAGAATGCAACGGATGCTGGCTGACGCCTGGTCGACTCGGAATCCTGCCCTCCCATTGAATAGCGCCTATGACGCACTAATCTTGGCATCGATTGTTGAAAAAGAAACTGCGGTTAATTCAGAAAAGCCGTTAATCGCGAGTGTCTTCACCTCTCGGCTAGCTCGCGGGATGCGTCTACAGGCTGACCCGACAGTCGCTTATGGATTGGGGTCGGAATTTAAGGGCCAGTTAAGGCGAGCGCACCTGACGTCCGATACCCCTTACAATACCTATACACGCAAAGGGTTACCACCAAGCCCAATATCAAATCCAGGCAGGGCAGCTCTCGCCGCCGCGACGCGGCCTGCTGACACGAATTTTTTGTATTTTGTTGCACGCGGCAACGGGGCGCATCAGTTCTCTGCGACATACCCAGAACACCAGAAAGCCGTCTTGGCCTATCGCCAAACAAGGCGGCGCCAGTCCTCCACGAGTAAGCAAGATTGAACGACGTGATAGGAAAATTTATTTCGCTTGAAGGCGTTGATGGTGCGGGCAAGACGACCCACCTCGAGTATCTATCTGACTATTTAGTGCAACGACAACTTACGGTTCTAGTCACCCGTGAACCGGGTGGAACCAACACAGGAGAGCAGTTGCGGTCGATCCTGCTTGATGCCACTGAACCTATCGCGCCCCTCACGGAACTGTTGCTGATGTTTGCCGCACGAGCGGAGCATGTCCAGAAAGTCATTCGGCCTGCTCTACTCGCGGGGACATGGGTGTTGTGTGATCGATTCACCGATGCGACCTACGCGTACCAGGGCGGCGGTCGAGGCATCGATCCACGGAAGATTGAAGTGCTTGAACGCATGACTCAGGGTGACCTTAGACCGGACCTGACGTTTTTGTTAGACCTGCCGGTGGAGATTGGCCTAACGCGACGTCGTGGGTTAGATCGAGCTCGGGATCGCTTCGAAAGCTTGGATCTTGAGTTTAAGCAGCGGGTTCGATTGGTTTATTTGGCGCGCAATGAGGCTGAGCCACGAATGCATTGCATGGATGGCACGCTTTCCATCGAAACGATTCAAGACGAAATGAGGAAAAAACTTGAACAATTATTAGAGGAATCAACACTATGAAATCGCTGTTTCCCTGGCACCGTGCCGCGTTCAATACCATCGTATCCCAGACAGATCGACTACCGCCGGGGTTGCTGCTGGTTGGCGGGCGGGGTGCCGGAAAACTCCGTTTTGCTAACCACTTGGCGCGGGCGCTGTTATGCACCCGTGAGCCACAAGGCTGTGGTACCTGCCCGCAATGCGTCCAATTTATGTTGGGTCATCACCCTGACTTTCATGTATTGACGACTCGACGGACCCTAGACACTCATGGTGATTCACCAATCAAAGGGGGGGAGCGTTATTTGGCAGGCACAGGCCGAGCCGTCAGCGGGCGCACCATCACTGTCGATCAGATTCGCGCCCTCACGGGAGCGCTGGCCCTTACAGCACACGGCCCGGGTTCGAAAGTGGTGCTGATCATGACGGCAGATGACATGAATTCGAACGCGGCTAACGCGCTCTTAAAAGCATTAGAAGAGCCGGCCGATAATACGTTTTTTCTGATGGCATGCCGGGAGCCAACCCAAATTGCAGCGACTATCCGTAGTCGCTGCATGGTCGTGCCGCTTGGTGCGCCGCCGGCTTCAGTGGTTAGGAAACACCTGACAGACCTTAAATCTTCAACTCAAACCCTGCTGGATAGAGCAATGACAGTCGGACTGGACTGCCCAGAGATCGCTGAAACGATAATCCTGGCGGAAGCGGAAGCGGAAGCGGAAGCGGAAGCGGAAGCAGGGGAGGGTGGTGGATTGGGAATGGAATGGACGTGCGCTATCACGCCCGAAGGGAATATTAGGGGTGAAGCGCTAACCCACCTAGATAGCGAGCAACTTGGACTCGTTTTGCCACGGGTCCAACAGGCAATCTGTCGCCAGATACGTTTTCAGTTAATGACGATCAAGGACGCGGAATTGGGAGAGCTTAGCCGTTCGTCGGCTCGGAGTTTCACAGCGTACAAGAGATAGGGCGATTTCTGGCTGCGACACCGGGAACAGTCGATGACACACTTTTTGTAGAACACATCCTGACGGCGCTAGAATAGAACCCATTAGACTATCACTCACACAGGAGATAGCGAACGTATGGCAAGTACAAAACCTACCAAGAAAGAGGCGGGAGCAGTTAAGACCGCGAAACCGAAGGTTATGACAGTGGCCATTAGCGACGAGAAAGCGCTGTACTTGTCCTACATGCCGTTTCTGGCCAATGGAGGTGTTTTTGTACCAACAGATGCAACCTATACGGTGGGTGACCCGGTTTTCTTGATACTCAAGTTGCCTGATAACGATCAACAAGCGGTTCCCGGTACCGTCGCTTGGATTACCCCAGTAGGCGCGCAATCTGGACGGACGGCAGGCGTGGGGATTCATTTCAATTCCCCGGACGGCGAGCCGATACGAAAACGCATTGAAGCCCTCCTTACGGGCACGTTAAATAGCGATCGCGCCACCTACTCGATGTAAGCGGGGCGTCGGAAACGATGCCGACCGCGGGCGAGCGGAAGGAATGATGGCGAGGTGATTCTCGTAGATTCACATTGTCACATCGATTTTGAAGAATTCGATGTTGACCGGGATGGAGTTCTCGAACGCCAGGTCGAGAACAATGTGGCGTATTGCCTGGTAGTGTCAATAGAGGCCGCTCGGTTTGAATCATTGTTACAGCTGGTACAAAGCAAAGATTACTTGTTCGCTAGCGCAGGTATTCATCCCAATAGTGCGTCAATCGGGAGCAAAACGGAGCGGCAGTGGGTGTGCGAATCGGGTCGTAAGCCGGAAGTGGTTGCGATCGGAGAGACCGGTCTGGATTATTTCCGCTCTGAGGGGGATTTGGACTGGCAGCGGGATCGTTTTCGAATGCATGTTCGGGTGGCCCGGGAGTTGGATAAGCCGCTAATCATTCACAACAGAAATGCGGCGGAGGATACCTTGCGCTTACTCCAGGAAGAAAAGGCAAGGGAGGTCGGTGGTGTGATGCATTGCTTTACTGAAGACATCACGGTGGCGCGGGCGGCCCTCGAGTTGGGGTTCTATATTTCCTTGTCGGGTATCGTGACCTTTAAGAACGCGTCGATTATTCAAGCTGTCGCCAAGTATGTGCCGGAAGACCGATTGCTGATCGAGACTGATTCACCATACCTCGCGCCCATTCCATGCCGGGGAAAAAGAAATGAGCCCGGGTTCGTCTATCACACGGCGGTTTTCATTAGCGCACTACGCGGTATAGAGGCGTCCCATCTGGCCGACTTTACTACGCGGAACTTCTTTAGTCTGTTTCGTGGAGCCAAACGCAACCTTCACAGGGAAAGTGTTATGGGTGCGATAACCGCGTAATGTTTGTATGTTTCGATTAATTATAGTTCGTATAATGTATATTATGTAAAGTTACGTACCGAAGGTCCGGCAGATCGGCTCGACGGGAGTGATTGACGCCCCCGCCCCCTTGAAACACAATGCCACTAGAACAATTAGGTCGATTACTTAAGGCATCCGCCTTCCAAAGGAGCCACCACCATGGTTGATAAAACTACCGTTGCCACCTCAACAGAGGCCTCTAAACCCACCGAATCAGGCCGTAAAGAGTCGCCTCGAGGCCAATCCGCCTCGATCGGTCCTTCCATCACGATCAACGGAGACGTCACTGGCGAGGAGAACCTAGTGGTCGAGGGGGTCATCGAAGGCACGGTTAATCTCAAGGACAATAACCTCGTTATTAGCGAAAACGGTCGCCTGACCGCCAATATCAGCGCTCGGATCATTCGTGTTGACGGTGAAGTTAAAGGCGAACTTCGCGGCAGTGAACAGGTCATTATCAGTCCAACGGGCCAGGTTTCGGGGGACATTCGAGCACCTAGGGTCGTCCTTGAGGACGGCTGCCAATTTAAAGGATCCATCGATATGGAACACGACAAGCAGGCCGCCGCAGGCGAGCGCGGCGTTAGAACCACTCGCCTACGATCTGGTGCTACCCGGCCGGTACGCCCTGGCAGCGATAATAGCTCGGGTGGACCAACCGCGATTAGCTGAGCCCGCCCTAGCGGGCTCGCCCGGTCTTGCACGATGGGGTTACCCATTACCGTCCGGTACTCGATAACTGACCATGCCGACCACAATCGCTGTCGTCGAAGACGATGCTGATCAACGAGACACTTACGTCGATGTTCTAGTTGCTAACGGCTACGCCGTCAACGCCTATGCCGATAAACCTTCGGCCCAATCGGCCTTTCGAACGGCACTGCCCGACCTAGCGATTCTGGACATTATGTTGGGTCAAGACATGGACGGCGGTTTTGATCTATGCATGGAACTGAGAAACCAGAGTCAGACCGTGCCGGTCATTTTCATAACGGCACGCGATAGCGACATCGATCGAATCTCTTCGCAACGCATGATGGCGTGGGACTACATCACCAAGCCCGTCAGTCTTGAATTTCTGGTCGCGCGTGTGCACGCGCTGCTCAGTATCGCAACCCATCTACAAAGCCCCGTACCCAATACAACCGTCCTGACCATCAACGAACTCGACATCGACGAAAACAGCATGTCCATTCAGTGGCAGGGGCAACGTTTGAACTTTACCCTGACCGAGTTTCAGATCGTAGAATCACTGGCCCGTCGACCCGGACACGTAAAGACCTACGACGCCTTGATCGATGTCACTCGACAAGGCCTGGTTGAAAAGAACACTATTAATGGCTACATCCGACGTATCAGAAGCAAATTTCGAGAAATCGATACCGCCTTTAATCGCATCCAAACCGTCCACGGAACGGGGTACAAATGGGCCCAGGACTAACGAGTCCTATTCGCTCACCCACCCACTTTTACCCTGTCCCCACCCCTATTGCAGCGGCCTCCCTCCAACGCTCGCCACGCCGATCGGCAGCGCCCGAGACTACGCCCTGCCCTGCGAATTCGCACAAAATTATTGCTCCTCATACTCGCGCTTTTGACCATTCCATGGATGGGGTACAAATCAGTTCGAGAAATGGAGTCGTTTCTCCTGGAAGGCCAACGACAAGCCCTCGAACTGACATCTGAAGGCATTGCAAGCCTTCTTAGCGGCCGACAAGATTTGTTTTCGGGATTGGTCGGTGTCCCAGAAGTCGTCGGTCTCGCCTACCACCCGATTCCCACTGAATTGAAGGAGTCGTTACCATTCGATGCTTCTGGAACACAGTGGGCCAAACTCCTTGGACCATTAGCTGACTACACTGGGAGTGGTTCATACGAGTGTGGAATCGAATTCTCTCCAGAGTCCTTTTGGGTACGACATGCGGTTGGCATCAGCGATGAGTACTTTTATGCCCTATTCGATGTTGTCGACGATATCGTTATTTACCGAGATCCGGATCGTTTAAAACTGGACCACAGCGACCAGGTTCGCCTAACTCTAGAGTCCCCAGGCCAATCGCCTGACCGTTATCTTTTGCTTTCGAGGAAAAAAGAGGGACGCATGAGTATGTATAGCATGGAGGCTGATTGGCGAACGCCGATCACGGGCGATTCTTTGACTATTGTTGCTGCTGAATTCAAACGAGAGAAGACGGGCTATACCGTCCGCATAAGAATCCCAGAAGATTTTATAGGTAACTCTACCCGCCTATTTTTTGAAGTCATCGACGTAGATGACAAAAAGTCGAGAGAAATCCGCACAAAAGTTAGCACCTCTCCCCTCGGTAGCGAACATGTCGGTCAGGTGCATCTAGCGAGCCCCAAACTCGCTGAGTTGATCCGCCCGTTACATTTGCGGGCCGCTAACATCACCATCTGGGACAAGGAATATCGAGTTCGGGCACAGTTGGGCTCTATCTTCCCTGAAGGGTACAAACCAACACCAACCGATACACCTGACATGGCCCTGCTCGATCGAGTATCGACTCTAACTTTGGATGTGATGGACTGGTTGCTGAGAATTCCAGCAACTGATGATTTTGATTCAGTTGTGGCTCTTAATCGACTGGATGAACCATTGCTTCAGCATTCAATACGCGAAGGTAAAACAGTAAGTGAATTGAGACGTCACGGGGGCGCTAAAGTTATCGCCGCCGCGCAACCGATTTGGGCAGAAGACCAAATCATTGGCTCTGTTTTGATCAAACAAAGCGGAAATCGCGTGGTGACCATAAAACACGCGACCTTGAGTCGCTTCGTCATTCTCTTCCTCGGTGTGTTCTTATTTCTGGCCATTGCGATCGGTGTATTTGCCACACGTTTAACCTATCGCGTCACGCGACTGCAACGAGAGACAGAGCAAGCGACGACGACCGATGGTCGCCTACTGCAGGATTACATTCGCTCAGGCACCCGTGCCGGTGACGAGCTGGGCAACCTCACACGCAGCATTTCTTCGATGCTTCAAAACCTGGGTCAATACACCCGCTATTTAGAGAAGTTGCCCGACACGTTAGCGCATGAAATGCACAATCCTTTGAATGTTGTGAATTCTTCTCTGGACTACCTAGAGTATCAACATAAAGATCTTGTCGACGACAAGTATTTAAATCGCGCCCGTAGCGGAATTTTTCGTTTGCGCACGATCCTGACCAGCCTTACTGAAGCGGCTAACCTGAAAGAAGCCTTACGTAATGAACAATCCGATGAAGAGCGCTTCAACTTAGTCGAGCTTGTTACAGGTTGTGTCGAT
>Ga0187827_10006996_pt1 | contig 12680 bp, 13 predicted proteins | sample ETNtaG_39_FD_167969 | JGI IMG/M metagenome (GOLD analysis project Ga0187827, IMG submission 167969) | Marine microbial and viral communities from oxygen minimum zone, Eastern Pacific Ocean - ETNP2014_SV_150_PacBio MetaG (Illumina Assembly) | ecosystem: Environmental > Aquatic > Marine > Hypoxic... | reverse complement strand
TCCTGCTTTGCGTAGATTCCTAAATTCAGATTTTTCGTATAACACTAGGATATCTGAGAATATCTCATATCTTTTCAGAAAGGACTGTAAATAATGTGGGCCTAATTGCTGATAAACAAATTCATCTTCTAAAAATCGATCCGGAGGTTTAACAAATAATATTTTTTTTGATGGCGTGAATTTCATTTATAGTTCACTCTATGATTCTTGTGGGCTCTTCTTTATATTTATTTTAAGTAACCACTATTAATTGCGAGAGACCACTGCGTAAAATACAGGTTCCAAGATACTTGGGTTTGGATTAGAGTTGATGGTGCGTAAAAATCTAATTATTTTTCTAAAAAAATATCGTAATATTTTTTTAGCAGTATTTTTTGGTGTTTTTTCATATAATTCTTCAAAACCAAAAAAAGATATACTGCTAAATCCAGCAGATAACAATACTTGATTTAGACTATGTTCTACAAATCCACTAACATGCGTAATGTCATTAAAGTGATGCAAATATCCAAATGGAGATTGCAGGTTTGGAACCTGAATTATAGCTATTCCATTTTTATTCAAAGATTGATGTATTGATTTTAAAAAGGCAATTAAACGCTCATGGGGTATGTGCTCCAACACATCTAAGCAAGTAATAACATCAAATCGATTTAGATTTTCACTAAGCCAGGTCTCGGTATCACTGACAAGTTCACATGACAAATCTAATTTTTTACAAAAATCAATTGTAGACGGAGATATGTCTATTCCGTGATAATTATGTCCCCATTTCTTCATGCAACTTAACATCTCACCACGACCAACCCCAATATCCAGCACATTTGAGTTCTCATGGCTACAGATTATTTTTTTGTAATTGAGCTCAAACTGATGAAATTTAAAAACTGCCTGCTGGCTCCCGTCAAAAGAGTTGTCTATGTAATTTGAAAATATCTCTTGCATTTACTGATAACCCTTTTATAGATGTTTGGACACTCAATATTAAACCTGTTTAAATCAAATGATTTATCATATGTTTCTTTCAGATTGCTGAAATCCAATTCAAAAGTGGAACTTCGTTTTGTATTATCATTGTCATGTGTGTGTGTAGCTTGGCTCCCAAAACCAATATTATCAATTAAGTTTATGGGCGGATAGACAACATTATACTTAAATTCTGCAAACATAAATCCAAATTGTGCACACCAAGTATCTATTTCGCCCTTCTCCACTCCTTTCAAAATACTCAAAATATACAATGTGTACCTAAGATGCTTAATATGGCTATATGTAGTAGTAAATTTGTATAGGTAATGAAAATCAGTTTTCAAACTATACTTTTCCCATACATTTTTCCAAGTACCCCAACCCCATAAACTGGGATAATTAGAAATTATAATTGTATCATTTGAATCGTCATTAGGTGAAGTAGGGTTATAACCGCAGATACTACCAATGTTCTCATCATTCCTATATTTATTTAAACCAAAACTGATAAATTCAAAAAATTGCTCAGTAGGCTTCGTATCATCCTCTAAAATTATTCCTTCTGATTCTTGTTCAAAAAACCAGTCAATGGCACTTGTAACAGCCAATCCACAACCTAAATTTGTCTCACGAAAAAGTGTTTTCACCTCACATTCCCAGTCAACATTTGTTGCGATGGAGCGAGCAATTTCGCAACTCTCAGCCTCATTTGGATAATCAGAACGTGGGCCGTCAGCTGCGATATATAAGCGAGGTGGTTTAGCTTTCTTAATTGCAGAGAAGACTTGTTGTGTTGTTTCAGGGCGGTTGAAAATTAGAAACAGTACTGGCGTGCTAAAGGATGTGTTAGGGATAAATATACCCATGTCAGTTTTCAATGTCATCTTCCTCTGATTAAAATTCTCTGGAACGTTCTTTTATATGCACTAATAATGCTGAGCGATTTTGCTACCAACAAAAAATTATGTCGTGTTTTTTTAAAAAAAGATAAACTCAAAAAACATACTGTTACTTGTGCCACCAATGTAGCAAAAGCTGCCCCTTTGCTCCCATAAATTGGAATCAACCAATAATTACAACTAATATTTAATACTGCTCCCAAAGCTGTTATGTAAAATGAGTAACGTTGAAGATTTTCTGCAATTAAGCACTTTGAGCTGGCAATACCTAGAGAGACAAAAACACCCGCCCAGATATAAATACGCAGGACATCAGCAGCTTCTTTAAAATCAGCACCGTAAAGAATCAGAATAATCCAATCAGCAAGCAGTGTGGATGGTATAGCAACTGCTACAGATCCCCAAACCATCAGATCATAGAGTTTTTGGACTCTTTCATAGTAAAGTAGTTCACTATTTTTTCTTGCCTCAATAACTGCAGGAAAGAGAGAAGCGATCACCGCTGTTGGTACAAAATACCAAGCTTCACAGAGTTTAACTGCTGCTGCATAAACTCCAACTGCTTTGGTATTAAGCATTTCCTTAAGCATGACCTGGTCGATCTTCATGTACACAGAAACAACCATACCGGCAAAAATCAATGGCCATGCGTCTCTCATTAATTTCTTTGCCTGTGTCCACGTAAAGGAAAAAAACGGAAACCACTCGATTTTCCAACGGTACATGATCAAAAATAACAACGCAACTACAGCCTGATCCAGCATCAAAGCAAAGGCAAACCAAATGAGTTCTGCCTGGTTCCAAACCAGATAGATTTTGAAAAGAGATGTGATAAGCAACTGAAAAGCTTGCGCTCGTACCGCAAATTTAGACTGTACCTGGGATTGAAAATAAAAGTCAACGACATTTGTTGCCTGGAAGAGAAAACCGAATGTTATAAGAGCAATCATCCAGTATGTCTGTTGTTCCTCTGCCTTCAATTGTAGTACAAGCGCAATGGCTGTTCCCATTACTACTGTGCCGCAGACTTTCAACCAAAATACTGTTCCAAGTAAATTATTACGTTTTTCTGGACTCTGTACCAACTCACGCACAAGGATATCGTCCAATCCAAAAGACGCCAGTGAACTGAATAACCAAACAAAACTCAGTGTGTAACTCAGTAAACCAAAGCCTTCCGGTCCCAGATAACGAGCGACGTAGATGCCGACAAAGAGTGAAACAACCATCCGGAGCACTCGCTCCCCCATCAGCCAGGAAGTGTTTGCAAAATATTTCCTAAATCCAGAATGATGTTTTAATTTTTCTACTTTTTTCAGGATACTCATCCAGTGCCACTCTAATGTTCAGCAATCAGCTTATTCGATATTTCTACACTGTCCCCCCAAAAAAGATGGACATATAAATATATGAATAAACCTTTTTTCAAAAGTTCTGATAAATTGTTTCATTGAAATAATTCACTTCCAAAGTACTTGAATTTATGTTATTTTTCAAGCATGAAGATGCATATTTAAAATAACGGGATTGAAAAAATAATTAAGATTATTTGCTCAATAATTAAACTAACAGATCATAATAATTGTCACATTTATGAGAAATTTCAATAGAATGACGAATGTAACTACTCCTTCAACTTGACACTAGTTAAAAATGTCCAGAGAAAAACCTGATGTAAATCAAAAGTCTTTAGACAATGAGTTGGAAATTTTTTTGACATTATGATTAACTATTATTTTGGTAGCTTATAATAAGGAATGGAACTGCTCGATGAAGCCAGATCCAAAAAAATAAGGTTTGTAGTGACTGGATGTGCTGGTTTCATCGTTCTACATTTATAAGAACTAATCCACGAATTTAAGCGTGAGGTTGTCAATCAAGATAAACTCATTAACTCAAGAGAATTAGAAAATCTTGAATCAGTTTCAGATACTGCACACAAAAGAATTTAAATTTAATTTTTCGAATTGTATGAAAAAATTTCTGCAAAATCAGTCTAGCTTGCTTATCATTTTGCTATTATTTTCTATAATAATATGGATTGATTTTTCTTGGTCCGAACTATCAATATTGGAAATGAAAAGTATTGATGAATATGCATTCCACGGTTCTATCCTACGAGTTTACGAGGGATTGATTTCATTTGATTTAAAAAAAATATTCTCACATGGTTTTTATTCTTATGGATCTACATTTTTTATTTTAAATGGACTGGCCGCCTTCCCGTGGATAGGAGAAACTGGTTCAAGTTTCGCGATTATTGTGCCAAGGGTAATTACTACTATTTTTATGGCGGCAAGTTTGTTTATCATGACCAAATTAGTAGAGCAATTTCATAATAATATCTTTGAAAAAATACTTGCGTTATTATTTGTTATAGCGATGCCAGGAATATGGGTTAATGCTATGTGGTTTCATCCTGATTATATGATGACCGCTTTCTTGATGGCATCAATGTACATGTTGTTTCGATCAAATGAAATTGGCGATCGATATTATTGGTTGTCAGTTCTATTTTGGGGAATCGCAGTTGCAGTAAAAGTACAGGCAATTACGTTTGCACCCGTACTAATTTGGTCAGTATTGATTATGATAAGAAATAAATCTGGATCTGAACATTTTGTGCAGATACTCACTGCTTCATTCGTTTCCATTGTTATTATTTTCGTAATATTAAATCCATATGTAATTCATCCAAAAGGGGCGAATGCGTGGTTCCAAGTCTTTGTTTCTAATATTGAAAGTAATGCTTCTAACCATGGAAGATTTGGTGATCTTTCATTATTGTTTAAGATTAAAAATGCAATTGAGTTATTCTATGTGCCGATGGTACTTTTCATAGTGTTGCTATTATTGTCATTAATTGCCTTATATAAAGAATGGAAGAGCAAAAAGTTACGATTGAGCGGAATGGCCGCTGCTTATATTCTGCCTAATATTATATATTTATTATTCTTTGTAAATAAGGCCTGGAACCATTACTTTCTACCAGTTTTTATGATGTCACCATTAATTTTCTCGTTTGGGATTCAATTATTAAGAGATCGATACTCATTAAATATTATCTGGTTAAGAGCTACATTTATTATGCTTGTGGCTACTCAGGTAGTTGTTTTTTCCCCTTTATTAAAAGATTTAATTGAGTTAAGAATGAACGGTGGTGCAATAAGTGCGGATTCATTCAATAGATACCAACCACAAATTGTTTATGAATCTGATGAGAGAGACAAAGAAAATGAGGTGTATGAGTTGATTAAAGAAGATGTGAAACATGATTCAATATTTTTAAAATCACCATATTTACCTTTTCCCTTTAGAAATAGCGAACTTTCATATGGGCAGGTGAGAGTTATTTGGGGGCCGTTATCTCCTACATCTTTTGAGAGAAAAGTTAGTCGTTCAGGTATTATTCAGAAAGAAGCTAGTCATATACTAATTAGAAAAGATGATATCTATTTCGATGAGAATAAGATACAGACGATGGTTGAATATGATGCTTATAAAATTGCAGAAAAAACTATTCAACAATGGATATTAGGTGAAGGTCAATATAGTTTAATTAAACAGTCAAGCTGTTGTTATTTATTTGAGAAAAATAAAGAAGAGAGTCTTTGATTTATTCCATTAAATTTTTCTTGCTATCAAAATAATTAACATAGAATCTTGAAAAGTTGAGAAAGAAAAACAATCCTTGCTAATTATATATTGCCTCTCACCATTAACTGGGTTTTATTAACTTTATTTTAGCAGAATCAAGGAAATCAATATTAAATTTTTTTTGTTGGTATTCCTTTTATTGGTTACCTAATTGCAATTCCAAAGTATCTTTTTTCAGTAAAGATGACTACCAAATCACTGATTATTATGATGCAGTATGCCAAATATTAAATAGAAAATGAAAACGGAAGTTTTAAATAAAAATAAGGAATTGATCCTTTTAAAGCTTGTGATTGGGAATTTTGGCAATGCAAGTGCTATAGATGGGAGTTCTGTCCTTATAAAACCTAGCGGTGTGGACCTCAGTTTGATTTCTGAAAATGATATTTCTGAAGTTGAAATTAATTCAGGAAAACTACTTTCTGGGAAAAGTTCTTCCTCAGATACACCTATACACTTGGAGCTATATCGATCCTTTCCTCAACTTGGTGGAATTACTCATACTCACTCACCTTATGCTACAGCGTGGGCGCAGACTGCTAACTCAATTCCTTGCCTTGGTACAACACATGCTGATTATTGGCGAGGAGAAATTCCGGTAACGCGACCCATGACTGACCAAGAAATTTCTGGGGATTATGAAGAAGAAACTGGAAAAATTATTGTAGAAACCATTAAAGAATTGTGTCTTGATCCGCTAGAGTGTCCTGGAATACTTGTCATGCACCACGGTCCATTCACATGGGGAAAAACGATTGAGGAGGCAGTCAAAAATGCCGAAGCTCTTGAATACATTGCCAAGCTAGCATGGATGACCCGTCAATTAAACCAATCTATTCCGGCAATTTCCCCTTCCCTTCATTCAAGGCACTTTACTCGAAAGCATGGCCCAAAATCTTATTATGGTCAGAAAGACTAGTGAATCAACTGCTACATCCTGAAATCATCAAAATCCTGCATGGGTTTATATACCGCTTTCGGTTTTTAGGGGTGTACATCGTCATCGGTATACTTTCTATTCTGTTGGAACTGGCTGTTCGTAGACAGTTTGAACTGCTGGGAATTAATTTTTATATTACTGGCGCAGTTTCTATGGCGATCGGTATCGTTTTTGCGTTTTTTGGGAACGTTTACTTCAATTTTCGTATTCCACCCTCAAGGAGGAATCGTGCATTTTTCTATTTTGTTTCGATTTCCTTGTTTTCCGGACTTTTGCAATGGGGAGCGTTTAGAACGGTCATTGATCCGGATTGGAGTTATGAGCAAGGGCGGTTGATAATTTCTGGTGTTTTATTCATTGTTGCTTACTTTCTACATCGTCGATTTTCTTTTCGCGATTTTAAACGCGTGGGCGTAGCCATATATGCTAATGGTGTAGAAGATTTAAGTAGTATTCATGGACAGATCGGACAGTACCCTGATTTTATTCATGTTGATATCGTTGACTCAAGTTTCACTTTCAGCCCAGAGGAAGTCAAAGCATATCGTATGGAAACGATCAAAGCATTTTGGAGGAATCGAGAAATTCATACACACATTATGTCTAAGACTCCATCGCGTTGGTTGTCGGAAGTTCTTCCGTATTCAGACATTGTCTATATTCACTGGGAATGTGATGAAGATATCAAAGCTGTTCTGGGGACCATCCATAAAGCTGGGAAAAAAGCAGGTTTAGCACTGACAATGAAGACAACACTTGATGATGTGAAAGAGATATTTAATCAAATTGATGCCATTCTCTTGTTGACGATATCAGAGCCAGGCCATTCTGGACAGGAATTCGATTTGGAAGGACTGAAGCGAATTGAGAAACTAAACAAACTACCATTTAGAGACCATTTGAGGGTTTGTGTAGATGGTGGGGTAAACGAAAAGATCATTGGCCTTGTTCAGGTTGAGGATGTTGTTTCGGGGTCTTCGGTTCTCAACCACATCAATCCAAAGCAACAAATTTTGCGATTACAGACTTCTGGACGTTATGAGGTGTTGTGAATGAAAAGTTAGTAAGGCAAAGTATCCAGAAAACAATCTTCACGAACTTGACATCTATTTCAAACGTTCTTTCTGTTACTTTCGTTGGATCTTTTGTGGATCACAAGGACTTGTCAGGAATTAGTGACATCGATACAATTGTCATCTGTGATCACTTGACAGAAGATGTTTTCAATAGTTGTATTGAAGCGGTTGATAGTATTAATCTAAGTGATCATGGATTACAGGAATATATTTTAAAAATTAATTCTTCGTTTGGCCCTTTAAAATTTGATGAACCAAATCTTGCTGTAATTCATCTTATGGTTTATGACCTGCAAAGTCATCGTCAGCACGTTATTTTAAGTCCTTTTACTTGCCTTGATTGGGAACGGAGTGAAAGTGTTGTTGGGATGAGACTTCAGCAAATTTTCCCAGTTGGTAGGTTGCAACCTCGAGATTTTGTCGAGGCAAGAAGAGGTTTGGGTAATTATATAGATGATCTAAAGAATGGAGTGATCAGCATTAGAGATTATGAATTCACTGACAACATTGTTTCTGAAGCCAAGAGGTCGCATCCACTAGATGATCGACACCGAGGTGAATATGCTTACCATATCGTCCGGAATCTTGTTCTGAATGGGCTCAAGTTAATGTATGGTGAAAACAAATTGTATTCATCGAGTGAGTTAGAACGCGGAATAGAGATGCTAATGGACAGTAAATCTTCTGAACATGATGAAAAATTTAAGCAACTTTCAAAATTAAAAAACAAACGGAGCATTGTCTATCCTGAATGGACACTAAGTTGGGTTTATAAATTCGTCAGTGATTTTCAGGAATCATTTATCAGTCGATGGGAAAATGCACAAACGATATATTTTATACGTCATGCTCAAACAGTTCTCAACGATGGTACATTCCTTGGCCAAGGGCGTGACCCGGAAATTCTGAATACTGAACATCCAGCATTTCAAGGAAATAATATAAAAACGGTTTATAGTAGTCCTGCTAAGAGGTGTGTTGTAACAGCAAAGCTGATTTTTCCTCAAGTTACTATTACCAAAGACAATCGCTTGAAAGAAATTAATTATGCTTCTGCAGAAGGAATGACATTTGAAACTCTGAAAATACAACATCCTAAAATTATTGATGAGTGGTCAAAAGGAAAAGATCCACATTTTCCAGATGGTGGCGAGAACACATCCGGTGTGTTATCACGCTTGAATAATTTTCTCGGAGAGATTAGTGGAAAAATAGATGGGGCAACTGTTGTAATGACGCACAATGTTGTCTTGCGTTGTCTGATCGGAGAAGCTCATGATATCCCACAACAAGAATGGCACTTGCTCAGTATCCCACATGCAGAACCTTTGGAGTTCAAAATCATGGCAGGCAGGCTTATTTCAAATATTCCACGGTCTCAGTTAGGAAATATTTTTACCGCTCTTGGTAAAGTCTAATGGGTTTTGCAGTATTTATCGAGCCCGAAGGTGAGTTGAGAACTAATATTTTAAAGTGGAAGAAAATGATTGAGGCTAAATTCCCTAATCAAAGCTATTGTTCTCATCCCCCACATAGCACTCTAATTTATGTTAATATCAAGCAAGAAGAAATGGCCATAGTGGCTGTTGGCAAGGCGTTGGGAGGTTTATCTGCATTCAATAATAAAATTGTGGAGGCAGATGTTTTTTGGAACGACAGTGCTACCGGTGGTGGCCATACGCTTTATTGGAAAATACAATCTAATCAAATACTTTTTGATTTACAAAGGCAAGTTGCGGAATCACTCCATCCATTTATTTCTAACAATCCGGAACCAAAGTTTGTAAAAAATGTACCTTTACTAAAAAATAGTTTTGATCGTTATGGTTTTCCTTTTATTGGGAATCATTGGATTCCACACATGACAATTGCTTCGTTGAAAACATGTCAAAATGATCCATTGATTGAAGAGTTCTTGGAACAATCTTGTGAGTATGAACTGGATGTCACAGAAGTGAGTTGTTGGCACGTCGAAAATGATCAACACAATTGTATAGAAAAGTATAAATTGTTATGAGACGAGTTAATTTAATCCCAATGGCTGGCGCGGGGCAACGCTTTGTTGATGGTGGTTATGATACCCCCAAACCACTTATCGAAGTGGACGAGTTGCCAATGATAGTTCAGGCAGCAAATAGTTTACCTGTCGCAGATTATTGGATATTTATCTGCCGAAAAGAACATGTTTTGAGGTATGAAATTGATAAACTACTGAAACAGTATTTCACAAATTCAGATATTATTTCAATCGATTACGTTACGGATGGTCAAGCTAGTACATGTCTACTTGCCAGAGATTTACTTTATCCAGATGACCAATTGACTATTGGAGCCTGTGACAATGCTATGGAATATAGTCAGGAAGAATTTGAAGTAAAATTAAATCAGTCCAATGCTCTTATTTGGACCTTCAGAAATAATTCTGCAGTTCTTCAAAACCCAAAAGCGTATGGATGGGTAGAAGTAGATGAAACTGGAACGGCTTTAAAAGTATCTTGCAAAGAGCCTATCAGTGATAATCCACTTGTCGATCATGCTGTGATTGGCTCATTCAGTTTTCAGCGTGCAGAGACTTTTTTCCAGTGTGTTGACTCAATGATTGCCAAAAATCGCAGAATCAATAATGAATTCTATATTGATGTTGCCTTGGACGAGTGTATCGGCCTGGGGTATGTAGTTCGACCGTTTGAGGTGGAAAAATATATTTGCTGGGGAACGCCTCAGGATTTAGATAAATATTTAACTGGTGATAAATGACACAATTTGGACTACTGAGCAAACTAGACATATTACAGACAATTCCTTCTGTTATAATATCTAAAATTAATCCTGCAATATTCCACAACATTGGGAAATATCTTGCAATTAAGAAAGCATTTTATTTGTCATCGATAGAAGAAATAGTAGGAGATTATTTTGAATTTGGTGTTTTCACAGGTTCATCTTTTTGTCATGCTGTAAGGTGTGCTAAAGCAAATGAAAGATTTGATGATAAGTTAAAAGAAATGCATTTTTTTGGATTTGATTCTTTCGAAGGCTTTGGCAAACTGCCTGAAAGTGATCAGCACAGATTCTATACTGATATTAATTTTGCGACAAATTATGAAAAAGTTTGCTCAAGAGTAAAAAAAGTTGTTGATGAATCAAGATTTACATTGAAGAAAGGATATTTTGAAGAAACATTGATAGGAAATAGCTGCAGAAAAAGTAGGATAATTTTCATTGATAGCGATACGCAAAGTAGTGTGAATTTAGCATTAAATCATCTTAATACATCGCTTCAAGAAGGGACAATATTGATACTTGATGATTATTTTTCATATAAGGGGTCCGAAGAAAAAGGGGTTGCTGGAGCTGTAAGTGTGTTTTGTTCCAAAAATAATATAGAAATGCGAAGAATATCATCTTATGGAATGGGAGGAGTCATTATGATCATTAACAAATTAAATAACTAATGAAGAAATTAACACTCGATTTTAAAAATGAAACAATTTGAAATGGAGTTCTATTTTCATAAATCGCAATGTGTGTTTTAAGTGTAATATTCCCCTGCTACAATGAATCAAGTAATATTGTTGGTATCATTTCGTCCATAAAATCTGCACTACAAGGCCGTAATGATGTCGAAATAATCTTAGTTGATAATGGTTCTACAGATTCAACACCACAGGTTCTGGAACAAGCCCTTCAAGGAGAACACAATAAACAATTTAAAACGCTTAGAATTGAAAAAAATATTGGCTATGGTCATGGTATCATGACTGGAGCAAAAAATGCTTCTGGTGAGGTGATTGCCTGGACCCATGCAGATTTGCAAACCGATCCAACTGATGTGCTTGAAGCTTATAAAAAATACATTGCTCATCCCATTTTTCCCAATTGCATCATGAAAGGGAGAAGAGTAGGGAGGAATTTTTTTGATATGATTTTTACAGCAGGTATGTCCCTGCTTTCCACCTCTCTACTCAGAGTACCCCTTTCAGATGTTAATGCTCAACCCAAGATATTCCACAAGAATTTTCTGAAACAACTTCCAAATCCTCCTCTGGATTTTTCGCTGGATTTATACCTGCTCTACCAGGCACGGGTCAATAAGTATCAAATTTTAGAACATCATGTCAATTTCGGGAAACGACTTTATGGTGAATCGAAAGGAGGAGGAACACTGAAGGGAAAGTTAAGATTGATACAAAGGACTTGGAAATATATGATTAAACTTAAAAGAGAACTGGGACGGTGAGTATTGAAATTATCATCCATCGAGTTAATTCAATTAATGGATTGAAACAAATTAAACCAAGATTTGGAACCGAAATAGATATTCGGGCATGGGGCAGTGAGCTAATATTGAACCACGAACCATTCTCCTCTGGGGAAAGAATTGAGGACTATCTTGATGAATACAGGCACGGAACACTGATTCTAAATATAAAAGAAGCTGGCATTGAGGACGAAGTTCTTAGTCTTGTCAGACAACGACCTCAAATAAAAAGTTATTTTTTACTGGATATTGAATTCCCATATATTTACCGAGCAACTCGCCAAGGTGAACGAGCGATTGCAATTCGTTTCTCTGAAGAGGAACCAATTGAGTTCGCAAAAAAATTTGTAGACAAAATCGATTGGGTTTGGATAGATACTAATACACAAATGCCAGTCGGTGAACACAATCTTCCCATACTAAATAGGTTCAAAAAATGTCTGGTTTGTCCAGAACGCTGGGGACGACCATCAGATATTGCTAACTATAAAAATTTAATGTCTGTAATGGGCTTTAAAATAGATGCTGTTATGACAAGTAATCAAAATATTAAATTATGGGAAAGCTAGTTCCGGATATAATTCTAAGACGCAAAACTATTGGACCTATTTTTAAATTTTCCAATTCTCATATATTATTAAAATTCATTAAAAGTGTATTTCAAGATTCAAAATGAAAATGTTGTAATATTTTTGATAAGATGCTTTTTTAATTCAAAATTGCTTCAAACAAATCCATGTGCTTATTGACGGAGGATTCCCAATTGAAATTATTCGCATGTTCTGGTCCACGCCTAGCAAGTGATTTACGGTACTCCGTATCTTCACAGACTTTCTTGATTGATTCAGCCATGTCGCTTATTTCCAATGGGTCAAAAA
>Ga0187827_10006994_pt1 | contig 12681 bp, 3 predicted proteins | sample ETNtaG_39_FD_167969 | JGI IMG/M metagenome (GOLD analysis project Ga0187827, IMG submission 167969) | Marine microbial and viral communities from oxygen minimum zone, Eastern Pacific Ocean - ETNP2014_SV_150_PacBio MetaG (Illumina Assembly) | ecosystem: Environmental > Aquatic > Marine > Hypoxic... | reverse complement strand
CACCGCTACCCGAAAGCAATCTCGGGAAGATCAACGAGCGATACAGGCCCTGGGGTGGTGGAGGGCAGTTGGCCGATGTCAACGCCTATAACTTTTACGCCAAGGATCCGCTCATCACGGGCAGTGAGGCTTGGCAGTTCCCCACCAACAAGTTCCCCAGCATCGGTTGGCTGGGCCGGGTGCACCGGGGAACGTCGTGGCAGACGATGTATCTCAAGTCTGGCGTTTCCTCGCTGACAAACTGGTGGGCGTGGTCCGGCAGCTTTGGCGTGCACAACCTGGTGAAGGGTTATGACCGGGACAGGGACGGCATGCCCGATTACTGGGAATCCCATTACGGCTTGAATCCGCAAAAGCCGGACGCCTACTACGACACAGATGTTGACGGCCTCGTCAACCTCCAGGAATACCGTGCCGGCACGCATCCGCTCCTGGCGTCGTCGCTGCTCGGGTTGAACACCACCCACCCGACCAACGACTGGCGGTTGCTGCAACTCTTCACCACCGCGCCCAATGCCGATGCTGCCAGTGGCCTGCTCTCGGTCAACCAGACCAACGCCGCCGCCTGGTCTGCGGTGTTCAGTGGTTTGACCGTTTTGTCGAATTCCCTGCCGGACAGCCCGACGCTTGGCGCATACGTGGCACAGTCAGGCAGCGCGGAGGAGCCGCACCTTATCCAGCCGACTTCGCCGCAGCTGGACTGGATTCTTAACGGCACGCACGGCCTGCCGACCATGTGGATCAACGGCCGGTCCAATGTCATTTACGGGTTGAACCAGGCGCGCCGGGCCAAGGGTGGGTTCCGCACACTCGGGGACTTTTTATCGACGCCGACGCTGACCGAGTTTTCGCCCTTCCTGAACATCAGCCCGGCGGAACTCGCATTGAAGATGCCGCCCACCGAGCAGCAAAAATATGCCATTCATGAGAACGTCTTGGAGTGGATTCCGCAGCAGATTTTGTCGCTCATCAAGGAGGACGAGCCGAGGGTCACGGTGTACGGCTTTGGCCAGGCACTCAAGCCGGCGGAAAACTCGGTCGTGTCCCGCCCTGGACAGTACTATGGCATGTGCACCAACTACGCTGTTGTGGGCGAGGTCTTTACCAAGACCACCTACAAAATTGAGGAACAGTGGGAAGGCACCAACCAGGTCTTCCGGGCTGTGGTGGAGGATTATCAGGTGTTGGCAGAGGAATAGCGCAGGATGAAAAACAGGCAGACACTCTCCGCGGTTTTGTTGACGGCACTCATCGCCGGCTTGGCCTACCTTGGCATCAGCCGTGGGCCGGTCGCCCGTCGGGTGTCGCCGGCCGAGTTGTCGCTTGGCCAGCCGCCAGCCGCGGAGCCGCTGCGCTTGGCCAAGCCGGTGGCTGTGACGCTGCCAGAGACGGCTGCGGCGGATGAACCTTTCCCGTTCCGGCTGAAAAACACCGACGCACCGATCGGCGAACTCGTCCGCAACGAGACAGCGGTGCTGCTGCGTAACGCTTTCATCGACACCGCGCTTGGCTCCGGGCTGGCGATCCCCGCTGAACTCAAAACCACCGGTGATCCACTAACGTACATTGCCCAGGCGCGCGGCCCGGCCACGGCGGCGTTTCGGCGGCACATCGCCTCGAGCGGTGGCAGCATCATTTCGTACATCCCCAACAACGCCTATCTCGTGCGGGTGGACACCGCCGGGGCAGAGCGTCTGGCCAACTGGCACGGCACGCAGTCGGTCCTGCCGTTCGAGCCGTACTACAAGCTCGAGATGAAGCTGCTCGAGATGGCCGTTACCGGTCAAGCGCTGCCGGATGGGGCGTTGCTCAATGTAGTGCTTTTTCCCGATAGCGAACCGGCCGCGGCCAAGCGCCTGGCCAGGCTCGGCGTCGAGGTGTTGGCGCAGGATCGGACGCCGTTCGGGGCCAAGCTCGTGGCCCGGGTGCCAGGCGACAAACTGGCTGCCTTGGCCAGGCTTAGCGAGGTGCAGGGGCTTGAGCGGCATCGACCGCGACGTTTGGCCAATGACCTGACGCGACCACGCCTTGGTGTGGAGGTGTTCAAGGCCGAGACCGATTCGGATGGGAACGTGACCAACGTGATTCAGGAGGATTACCTCGGCCTGACGGGGGATGACATCTACCTCAACGTCAACGATTCGGGAGTGGATGACAGCCACGCCGCTTTTGGCAACCGGCTCAAAGGGCCGGGCGCGGGTCAGGATAGTGACGGTCATGGAACCTTTGTGGCCGGCATCATTGCCGGGGACGGCTCTGGATCGGACACCATCAAGACCAACCCACCGCCGGGTTCATTCAAGGATCCGGATTTCAAGGGGATGGCGCCCGAGGCTCGGCTTCACGTGTTGAAGGCTGACGATGACAAGGTGAACAACCATGTGTCCGATAGCTGGCTGCAAACCGAGTCAGCGACTTACCATTACTTCAAAAGCCCCAGGCAGAAATATGCGCTGATCTCAAACAACAGTTGGGAGTATGAAGAGGAAAACGACTATACATGGGCGGCCGCCAGCTACGATGCCGCCACGCGCGATGCCCTGCCGGATCGGCCCGGTGACCAAGAGGCGATTTATGTGTTCCCAGCCGGCAACTCCGGCGCCGGAACCGACAACGGACTCAACGCCAGCCCGAACACGATCACCGCGCCCGGCACGGCCAAGAACGTGATCACGGTCGGCGCCATCGAGTCGGGTCGTGAGATCGCTGCCGAGTCGTACACCTACGAGACCAATACAGTCACGGAGACCGACGAGGACGGTAACGAGGTCGAGAAGGAGGTCGTTACCACGACTACCAACACGCCGTTTGCCGGCATGAGTGATTCCGACAACCAGGTGGCGGCATTCTCGAGCCGGGGTAATGTGGGTATCGGTATTGAGGGGCAGTACGGTCGCTTCAAGCCGGACCTGGTTGCGCCCGGTACATTTATCATTTCCACCCGTTCCAGCGACTGGGAAAATACAATCACTTCCACCAACGCTCAGGAGGATGCCGACGCGTTGGAAGACTTGAACGACGAGTTGGGCGACCAATACCGGTACGAGTCCGGTACCAGCGTGGCTGCCCCGGCGATCAGCGGCATGCTGGCGTTGATGCAGGAATTTTACACAAAACTAGGGAAGCCCACCAACAGCCCGGCGCTGATGAAGGCGCTACTGATCAACAGCGCGCAGTCGGTAGATGCCCGGTACAACAACAACGTCCGCGGCACGGTCAACCATCAGGGCTGGGGTCTCCCGAACCTGCAGCGGGCTGCGCCTGCGCTGGCCGATGAGAACCCTTCGGATGAGAATACCTGGCCAATTCGTTTCATCGACCAGAGCCTGACCAACGCCCTGGCCACCGACGAGAGTCGTTCTTGGAAGATCACACTTGGCTCGAACGCGCTCCATTACCCGATACGTTTCACGCTGGCATGGACCGACCCGCCAGGCAACCCCAACGCGGCCGTCAAGCTGGTCAACGATCTCGACTTGATCGTGACCCCGATTTCCAGTTCGTCGGATGACCCAGGTGATCCGGACGATCCGGACGACGAGCCGTCGGAGACCGATGAGGTCTATTACGGCAACAATATTGGATCGTCTGTTTACAGCTCGATGGGCGTAACAAACGATGTGGTCAACAACGTCGAGAACGTCTTTATCGAAGAACCAGGTGCGCAGCAGTATCGCATCACTGTTTACGCGCGCCGCGTGAATGTCGATGCGCTGTCGGAGTTTTATAATGCCGAGGAGCCGGCCGATCATGTCGATGTCGTGCAGGACTTCGCGCTCGTGATGTCCAGCGCCAATCCGGAGGTGGGGGACGCATTCAACATTAAAACAGACAAGCCAGAGGAACTCGAGCTGCCGGCCATAACCTCGTTGACCAATGGCATGCCGATGCTCAATCAGCGTGTCGGCGCCAACTCACCTCTGGCCAAGACAGACGACTCGGCCCACACCGTGTACGCCAACCGCAGCGGGGTTGCCGAACAGTGGCATTTCTACACGTTCGTCAACGCCCCGAAGAAAAAGGAAGATTCTGATGATCCCGATGACCCCGACGATCCCGGAGATCCTGAAGACGAAAATCAGCCGAGCTTCGGCAAGCATGTTGCGTTCATTACCTTCATGCCTCCGAACCTGTCGTCCCCCCGTTTCCGCGAGTCGGACATCGACCTATATGTGTCGCGCGACTCGAACCTGACCAACCTCGAGCCTGCGGTGCTGGATACGGCGTTCCGATCTACCGGGCGCGGTGGTTCGGAGTACATCACGTTCACTAATGCTGTTGTCGATGAAAGCGAGGTGTTCTACATCGGTGTCAAGTCGGAGGACCAGATGGCGGCGGAGTTTGGCCTGGTCGGCCTGTCCACTGATAATCCCAACGGTTTTATGGATCCGGATGGCAACCTGACGATGATGCCGTTGCCGGGGATCATTCCCGACGGCTCGGCAGCCGACCCGGGCGGCCTGTCGATCTTCGGCGTTTACATTGGCGAGCCTTATGACTTGGTTAAAAGAGTCACGGTCTTGAGCGAGATTTATCATCAGGAAATCGGCGACCTTTGGGGGCAGTTGAGCCATGTACGCAACGCGGTGGTACTCAACAACCACACCCTGGCTGACCCGTTGCCTAATAAACCGTACCCGACGAACTTTGTTTTTCAGTATGACGACGATCACGATGTGTTGGCGGGAACGATTGTTACTGATGGCCCGGGTAGCCTAAACGATTTCAAGTGGAAACCGGCCATGGGTGTTTGGCAGCTCGACATGGTAGACAGCGCGCTGTCATTCACTGGCATTGTGCAGAACGTCTCTGTACGGGTGGAGTCGATGAAGGATTTGGGTTTACTTGGTTCCCGCGGAGTTGAACTGCATTTGGAACCATACATCTCAAACAATACTGACATCACTGGTGAGTTCTTGGATATGGAGGACTTGTTCATAAACGTCCCTGTCAATGTCACAAACATGGTAATCCGGATATCGGACATGACCAGTGGAGGCGAACTGGATGTGTTCGTGATGAAAGACAGACCTCCATACGATTTAGCTAACGGGAGGACTACAAGAGTACTGCCGGGTAAACTTCCGGATGGAAGTCTTTTTCAAGAAGGTATCGACTATTGGATGGGGCATTATTCTGAACCTAATAACGATCCTCCCAACGGGATGCTGGAGTACGGCATCGATGATAGCCCCGCGCTTGAAACTGGCAATTATATCATCACGACGCTTAACAAGAGCAGCATACCAATAGATTTCAAAATTTCGGTTGTTTTGGAGTACGATATCTCTCTGGACAGCACGATCAAGCTGGTCAGCGATGAACCAGAGCCGATCGAGGATGATATCGTTAACACCTCGCTGCTGACCGTGACCAACGACTTCCTGGTTGGTTCCGCCGAGGTCGGGGTGCGGATCGATCATCCTCGGATCGCTGATTTGGATCTGCACCTTGTCAGCCCGCAGGGCACACGGCTGCTGCTTTCGGAGAATCGCGGCTACACCAACATCACCTACGGTATGACGCTCACCAAGGAGACCGAGACCGTGCCGGTGTTCGAGGACGGGTTCGAGTCGGCGGAAAACGATTTCATTGACGACTCCGCCAAGTTCCACTCCGGCTGGGAACTCGACAGCGGCGAGGTGTATGTTTACCAATCGGGCCAGGTGGACGGGTGGATGGCGGATTCCGGCAATCAATTTGTCGAGATGAACGGCTTCGAGCCGGGGACCATCTCCACCAATGCTTTGACCGATGTGAATAAGACCTACCGGCTCCGTTTCTCCTACGCAAAGAACCCTATAGCTGACGAGCCTCTGAGGATGAAGGTTAACATAGTCGGCGTGACCAATCTGACTGTCACCGCGTCGGTTGAAGGAGCAGATAACACCCTAGCATGGAAGATCAAGGACGTGGTTTTTGTTGCCAAGTCGAGTGACACGCGGTTCCAGTTTGAGTCTCTTTCGGATCTGGACGAGGCGGTGATGCTCGACAGTGTTAGGCTGGACGAGGTGACCCCCTCCGACCTGTACGCGGTGTTCTCCGAGTTGGAGAACCTGGCCAGGGAGTCAATGAAGTTCGGCGACGCGCCATACGCCAAGGAGGAGGAGCAGGTGCTCTTCAGCGGCTTCGAGGACGCGCCAATCGGCTTGGCCAAGACAAACGATGTTATCGATGGCTGGACAGTAATCAACACAAAGGTGCGCGTCAGCCAGAGCAGCAGGGCGCACAGCGGCACCTACTACGCGACGCTCTCGCAAGACAGCGCTTCCGAGGCGAAGGAGGACAATTATCTTGTTGAGGACTTTGACAGCCTGAAGCTTGGCCCGTTTGAGAGCAGTACTGAGTCGGGTGGGGACGGAACCGACTGGACCGACACCGCCCCGGCCGGTTGGGTGATGGTTCTTGGCCCGAACCACGGTCCAACGGCCGGCGGCTCAGGCGTTAAGGAATTCAATGGCTGGACCTTCTTGGATCCGGTTTCGTGGATCAACACCGCTCCTGGTCAGGGCCGTGCCGAATTCACCAAGGGCACTGGGGTGATTGCCGTCGGCGACTCGGATGAATATGACGATGCGGATGATGCCAAGTTTGACGCCGCACTATCCACCCCGGCGGTCAACATCGCGGGCGTGGCGGCGGGAGCGCTGTACATCACCTACGACTCGAGTTGGCGGCAGGAGCCGCAGCGGGGCAAGGTGCTTGTTTCCTTCGATGGCGGCGCCCCGGTGGTGCTGCTGGAGCTGACACCGGACACGCCTACCGCCTACAACGAGACGGTCACCCTTGCTCTCAATAATCCCGAGGGAGCCAAGTCCGCGGTGGTCACGTGGGATCATCAGGGCCACAACAACTGGTGGTGGGCCATCGACAACGTCCGCATCTACTCCAAGAAAGTGCCGCCGGGGGGTGCCATCTGGCGCGATCTGCCGACAGCGGTCGGTCAGGACTACAGGCTTAGTTTCGTTACCCGCGCCGCCGGCGATGATGCCGAGTACGTGCTTGGCGGCGTGGTCACCAATCGAGTTGAAGGGACGGTGACCCTGACCAACTCCATCCCGAAGAGTTCCGGCTGGGTTACCAACAAAATCCGCTTCACCGCGGCCCGGTCGTCCACGCCGCTGACGATCCGTGCTGAGAGTTCCGCGATGCGTCTCGATACGATCGAGTTAATCGGTCCGGGTCCGCATAACCTGGCCGAAGAGCCGCTAGACGTCCTGAACGGTGAACGGGCCATGGGCGACTGGATGCTTGAAGTTCGGGATCACCGTGTCGGCCTTGATGATGCGGATACTGATATCGAGCCGATGCTTATCAGTTGGTACATCAAGATCATGGGCAGTGAGGCCGAGGACATTAAGGCAATTGATTCCAAGGGTCGCACTTATACCCGTGATGATACTGCCGGAGCGCTTGAGGATGGGAAAAAAGTTCGCGGCAGGATTTATGACAACGAGACCCACTACTGGACCGTTGAGACGTGCGAGGATTCCACCAAGCTGACCGTCGAGTTGTCCTCGGTGAAAAAGCGCAATAACGCCAAGGTCTCGCTGCTGGCCAGCTATGGAGGCTTCCCGTCCGGCGACAGCACCACCGACGATTATGTTCGGGTCGACATGAATGACTCCTACTACGCTGAACTGGTGCTTGATGATGTTGGGCATTTGCCATTGCAGCCGGGAGAATTACTTTATTTGACGGTTCAAAAAACTGACACCAACGTCACCCAGCTTGCCATGTATAATATTCTTGCAGAGTGGGATGGGAACTGCGGTGACGACACGCCGCCGGGTACGGGCTCTGGGCTTATTCGTCTGGCCAGTGCTGAAGGCAGCGAGTCGGTTCGCACAGAGCCGGGAGCTGTTTCGCGCTATCTTTGGAGCATTCCAGTCGGTACTAAGTCGGCGTTGCTCGAGGTTACCGGCCTCACCGGTGATGCCGACTTTGAACTGCTCAGCGCTGATGGACGGCACGTTCGCAACAGCATCAACCTTGGCCAGGTGCCGGAACAGATTGTCCTTCGCGAGAGCGACTACATTCGTAGTCTCGGGGGTGACTGGGTGGTGCAAGCCACAAGCGTGGAAGGTAAACAAAACGAGTTTACCCTGCACACCACGTTGTCTGACGAGCAGGGTCACTTGATTTCCTCGCAGCCTATCGAGTTGGAGATCGAGGGCCAGTTCTGGCCGCCGACCGTTCGTCTCGCTTGGCCAAGCGTGCCGGGCGAGCACTACGTGCTCGAGTCGTCCGACAACCTCGTCGACTGGGCGCCGGTCCACGAGCAGACTGCCGGCTCATCCGGGGTGGTCTTTCACGCCGAGCGGTCGTGGTTCGGCGAGCGCTACTACCGCGTGAAGCAGCTTACCGACGGCCGTTAACCCGGGCCGAAGTCCAGCGTTTGGCCAAGCGGCGTAGGCGTTACCGATGGAAACGGAAACCAACCTGTCCCGACGGATGCCAGGTTGGTTTTTGAATCTGCCGGCGGCGTTATGCCTGGTCTTGGCCAGTGCCATCCTTATTTCCTGTACCACCACACACCAGCGTGCATCACTGGCCATGGCATCGCCGCCGGAGGTGCCCGGCGCGACGTTTGTCGGCAACCAGGCCTGCGTCGATTGTCACGAGAAAATCCACGGTGAATTTCCCGGCAGTCCGCACGGTCGTTTTTATCGTGGCGACGGCATGCACTGGGCCTCGGTGGCCGGCTGCGAGTCATGCCACGGCGCTGGCAGCAAGCATGTTGAGACCGGCTTGGCCGACGACATCGTGAACCCGCGCCACGACCCGCTCGCCTGCCTCAAGTGCCACGTCTCCACGCACGGCGAGTTCAGAATGCCGTACCATCACCGCGTGCTCGAGGGGCGCATGAGCTGTGTTGATTGCCATGAACCGCATGGCCAAAAAATCCATCAGGTTTCCGGTGGCCTGGGGCTGCAACAGCGCGATGCCGTTTGCATCAAGTGCCACAACCAGCAGACTGCTCCGCATGTGTTCGAGCACGAGGCACTGCACGAGGGCTGCATGACCTGCCACAAGCCGCACGGCGGAATGAACCGCGGCTTGCTGGTGCAACGCGACGCCAATCTGTGCCTCCGCTGCCACGCCCAAATCCAGACCGGTGCGGACAGGGTGTTCATCGGCAAGTTGGACCACACCGGATTGCTGCGCGGCGGCACCTGCTGGTCAGCCGGATGCCACTCTGCGGTGCACGGTTCCAACTTCAGCCCGCGCCTGCTGTACTGATGCGAATGCTGCTGGCCATCCTGTTGATTGGCGCAGGCGCGGTTGCGCAGGAGACGGTAGATACCAGCAGGCTGCCGCGAGCTGCCGATCGCAGGGTTGATTTTGCAACCGACATCCGGCCACTGCTGAGGCGTTCCTGTCTCAAGTGCCACGGCGACAAGGAGCCAAAGAGCGATTACCGATTGACAAGTCGCGAGTTGGCGCTAAAGGGCGGTGAACTCGGTGTGGCAATCCTGTCCGGCGATAGTGCTAACAGTCCGTTTGCCCAATTCATTGCCGGTTTGGTCGAGGACATGGAGATGCCGCCGGAAGGCAAGGCGCCAGCCTTGAGCCGGGAGGAGATCAGCTTGGTTTGTGGATGGATCGACCAAGGCGCAGCGTGGCCAGATTCAACTGAGGTGACCTACTCGGCCGTCCCGATGATCCGCTGGATTACGATCGACGGGAGCGAGGAGGCGTTCCGCCAGCACTGGGGGATGACCGAGGGACACTCCATCGGCCTTGGCCAAGTGACGGCCACCGGCCAAACCAAGGGCGGTAGCCATGCAGAATTCGACGGGCGCTATATCGGTGATGATGAGGACTACCTGACCCGGTTGCGCATCGATCGCCCGGGCTTGGGCTATGTGGAAACCGGCTTCGAGTCGTGGCGCGAATATGGCCTCGGAACAGGCGGTTACCTCAACGGTATGGAGCTTTCGCCGTTCCGCTTGGCCAAGGCTCCGTACCTAGATCACGAGCGTGTCTGGCTTTCCGCCGGTTTGGCCAAGCGCGATGTGCCTAAGCTAGATTTCACCTATGAACGCCTTGGGCGCGACGGCCGTCTGGCCACGCAGCAGTGGGGCGGCGTGCCGGTCGGTGAGTTTGAGTCACGTGCCATTTATCCGGCAACCCAGTTGGTGGACGAGACGATTCATCGCATGTCGCTCCGGGCCGAGCACGAGATTGGGGACACTCTGTTGGAGGATGCGCTGACGATCGAGATCGGGGAGTCGGCAGTGGAGCGGGGGCACGCCGAGTTCGCCAATCTGCCGGTGACCAACTCCAAGCCGGATTACCTTACGCAGATCGTTGATGAGCGGGAGTTCAAGCGCAGCTCAAACTCGCTGCGACTGAGTCGCCAGTTGAAGGATTGGTGGCGTGTGTCATTGGGTCATCATTTCGCCAAGTTCGACGGCGACGCGGGATTCGAGGTCGTTTCCCTGTCGCCGAACGATCCTGGCGAGGCGCCGTGGATGGGTGACCGCAGCAATGCCATCCGCACCAGTCAGCATTCGCATTTCCTCAACGCGACGACGCTGATTGGGCCATGGAGAAACTTGACGCTGAGCGGCGGCGTGCAGGGCGAGTCAACGCGGCAGGAGGGCATCGCCACCGGCTTATCACTGGGCATGTCCCCAGCGCGATTTGCCTCTGGTCAGGATCGCACCGGCGTCGAGGGCAATGTGCAGTTGAGCTACACCGGTTTGAAGCACACGGTACTCTCGCTCGGCGCACGGTTGCGCGAAGAGAACATCGACCTGCGCGAGGATGGGCACATCGACAACGAATGGGGTGACGAGGGCTTCATGCGGGAGAGCGACGAGACTGGCCGGTTGGCGCGTTATCGCGCCGGGTTTGCGTGGTCGCCGAACATGGAGTGGCTGGTGCGCGGCGATTACAAGTGGCGCGACTCTCACACCGACTTTGGCCATCCGCTCGACATCGATCTTTCGGACGAACCGGGCAACGGCTATCCAGCTTTCATCAATCGCCGCCACGCCCGGGGCGACGTGCTCCACTTGAACTTCACATGGCGCAGGTGGCAAGGCTTCCGTCCCAGCGTGAAGTGGGAGAGGCACCGGAGCGACTACGAACTGGGCACACAGTCGTTCGAGGAACCGTGGGGCGGCCGGGGTCATGACGGCGGCCGCCATTGGTCCGGCAAACACGAGTCGGACGTCTTTAGTTTGTCGATCACCTCGATGCCGCACACGCGCCTGGTTGCGACGACGAGTATCGGATACACCGACACGTGGTCCGGCACGCTGGAGTCGCCCGCGCTTGGCCTGCGGCCGTTCGAGGGTGATGTCTGGTTTTTCGTCGATCATCTCAGCTATGCGCTTGGCCAGGCGACCGACCTGACTTTCGTTCATTCCCATTACCGCGTTGATTACAGCAACTCGAATCTACCCGGCATGATCGCCTACGGGCTGGATGCTGAGCGATACAGCATCGTGCTCGGCCTCCGGCACCGGCTTGGCCAGGCGGCGATGTTCAACGTGCAATACGGCTGGTTCAGCAGCGATGAACCCAGCGCCAACGAGGCGCACGATTACAAGGCTCACATGGTCTTGGCCACCCTCCGCCTCGATTTGAATTAAAAGACACTCGGCCAGGCGCTGGTGCGAAGCCGCTCAAGCCCTCGGTCGCGAAGGAAGCCTTCTAGCCAAGCAGCACGCACCCAAGCTTGGGTTGAGTGGTGTTGATTGAGCATTCATCCGGTTTCCGTCTTGCGCCGGGGTGGGGGCACGGCCCAAGCTGCTCGGCCATCGCGTGGTTGCCCGAGTGACATTGGACGTCGCCGTCCGCCGGGAGTTTGATTACCTCGTGCCGGCGGAGCTGGAGTCCAGCGTACAGGAAGGCACGCGGGTGAAAGTGCCGTTCGGCCCGCGCGAGGTGATGGGCGTGGTCACGAAGATTCTCGACGAGTCGCCGCACGGCAATCTCCGCGAAATTATCAAGACTGTCGGTGGCCAGGCGCTAGTGACGCCTTCCATTTTACGGCTTGTCCGCTGGATCGCCGATTACTATTGCTGCGCCCCGGAGATCGCGATGAAGGCGGTGCTGCCTGACGCCGTTCGCAAGGAGGAGGAGGGTTGGCGCGAGCGATTGTTCGTGCGTGCGCTGCCGGTGCACGGCGAGTTGCCCAAACTGACAAAGCGGCAGGAGGATTTGTGGACGATCGTCGAGGAGTGGCGGGAGCTGCCGCTACAGGAACTGGTGCGCCTGGCCGGCACGACTTCAGCAACGATCCGGAGGCTTGAGGACAAGGGGCTTGTCAGCATCGCACCGCAAATCTCCGAGCGCGATCCGTACGGCAAGGAGCACATTCTCCCGACACAGCCGCTTGAGTTGAACGCCGAGCAGGCCACCGCACTGAAGGAGGTTGTCGATGCGATGGAGCGCTTGGCCAAGCCGGAGGAGAATCAGGCCAAGCGGAAAGGCCACGGCGTGTTCCTGCTGCATGGCGTGACTGGCAGCGGCAAGACGGAGGTGTATCTGCAGGCGATCGCGTACGCGCTTGGCCAAGGGCAGGGCGCCATCGTGCTCGTGCCGGAGATTTCACTGACACCGCAGACGGTCGAGCGGTTCAAGGCGCGGTTCAGCCAGGGGCCGCAGCAGACGCTGGTTGCCGTGCTTCACAGTCACCTGTCCGCCGGGGAGCGTCACGACGAG